>ERZ1030949.3-NODE-3-length-299936-cov-17.008527_pt1 | contig 299936 bp, 196 predicted proteins | sample MGYA00517297_ERZ1030949 | MGnify/ENA primary metagenome ERZ1030949 (study PRJEB33718, sample SAMN03159698) | human skin metagenome | collected 2014-05-20 | study: EMG produced TPA metagenomics assembly of the PRJNA266117 data set (Human skin bacterial metagenome...
CAAGGAGTATCGTCGGCAGCGTCAGATGTGTATAAGAGACAGCTCCTTGCCCCCTTCTCCCTCCCCCATGACAGCCAAGCTGTAATCGTAGACCCAAGCCCCTATCCTGCGCTTACATAACTTCACCAATGAAATTACGCGCATTTCACGCTGGATGAACGTCCGCGCACATAACGGCGTGATCTTCGGCCGATTACAAAAACCACGAGCTGTTTGTTGACGCGTTAGGTGCCCCTGGGATGCAAGCTCGGCAGGATTTCGTTTCCTCGCCTTTCGTCCACAAGACACCTCATGACCCGTCAAATCACTTACGCCGAGCTCTGCCAACACAAGTCGGAGGAAGATCTCTGGCTTGTCATCAACGGAAAAGGTGTGTGGCTAGTACTGAATCTTACATATACAGTGTACGATGTGACAAAGTTTCTGTCGGAAGTAGGTATCACTACAATCGCACCGACTAACCCCGCAGCACCCTGGTGGTGACGAAGTCCTTCTCACGGAGGCTGGCAACGATGCAACAGAGCCTTTTGAGGATGTCGGCCATTCGGAAGACGCTCGCTCCCAGCTTGACAAGCTTTTCATTGGTACGCTGGCTGACCCCGAGAACCTTCCCAAGCGTGCTGGCAAGGCCTCGGACATGGTCTCCGAGGGCTCGAGCTCTGCCCTTTACATTGCCTTGATTGTCGGTCTGGTCGCCGTGGCTGGCTACTTCCTGCTTAACAAGTCCAAGTAAATGGCAGCCCTTTACAGCGTCATACTATTCAACGACACTTGTTTTTACGCCGGCGACAATTTTGCATCAGAATCATTCCATGCAGCCAGTCGCCATAATGCAACAGCCATATCTGTTGTATGCTGATGCCGTTGTAAGTGCCAGGTTCGAATACCATCCGTGTTCGTGAGCACCCAACCTCGATTTGTCCTCGATGCGCGCGTCAGATGGTCCAGTAGGGTATCTTGTAGCCGAGCGTCTTGCATCAAACGAGGCAAGGCGTATGTCGGCACGTGTCGGAGATCAGGGGCCCATTGGCGACATAGGCTGCGTTCGGTGTCCTGCAGCAGTGCGACAGGCGGTGCATCTACCATATTTACCAAAGCACCTGTCTGTGCTCGTTTATTCAACAACTCAGCTTCTTGGTTGACGCGTTGCATCAATTGGAGTGTAATGAGTGATTCTAGGCGAGGCGAGATAGTGGCATTTGGCGCCATCGCGCGATATAGGCCTGGCTATTAGTCATGGTTATTGCGTACGCTTTTTTACAAGGTGCTGAAATACGAGCCGATCAGCGGTAATGTACATCCCTGGGCTCGAACGTAGGCTTTCAAAGCGAGGATGCAATAGGCCCTCAGGTACAATTGTCTCTTCGAGAGATGTACCATCAGCACTTGGCATGAAAACCGGCTTTAGCTTAATCAATAGTGCTGTGGTTAGAGCGTTGCGACGTACCGTTCGGCAGTGTGGCCATCGTTACGGTGCATCGCCGAAGTGGAGTCGCCAACATGTGTACTGGTCATTAGTCTGTGAAACATACTAAAAGGATTGGTAGGAAGGGATGTCTCCAGTTCGCATATTAGTTTCTTAGATCTTGCACCATTTGTCTTATTACGACGTATACTTGGCAAAGCATCTACTCCATGACAGCTCACCCTACGCATGGATCAAGATGCCAAGGGTTGTGGTGAAAAACGACTCCTCCACATAAGACACGTGATGATGATCAATGTGCGTCGTCATCCTGCTGGCCGCTTCCAGTCTGCCTTGTTGCCATGACGATCGATCCTGAACTCCAATCGGCACATGCGGCCCTAGTGCAAAAGTTCGATGCCGTGAAGGGTGCTACATCGAATGATAATAATGCGCTTGCATCGATTGGATCACAACTTGCTGTGCTCAAAGTAATGCTGACTGAACGCGATATCCTGTACCCACAACAGACCGATGTTCAACAGCACAAAGACGCTCTTGTGTTGACGCGCGAAGTACTAGAAATTGGTGCACTCTGGAGCATTCGTGTTCAAGACACTTCGAGTTTTGATCGATACTGGAACCAGCTCAAGCCTTTCTACTTGGACCTCGTGCATGCTTTGCCTCTCTCGAAAAACTACGAGCCTATTGTGGGCCTTTCCCTTCTGCGCAGCCTATCGTCTAACTCGATTGCATCTTTCCATATTGCACTAGAGTCTCTACCCATGGAGCTTGTTCGTGACTCGCCTTATATCCAACATCCTGTTCTCCTCGAGCGATGGCTCATGGAAGGCTCCTATTCCAACGTTTGGCGTGAGCGTGAGAATGTACCACTCGAAGAGTACCGCTTTTTTGTGAATATTCTCATGGTGACGATTCGTCATGAGATCGCCTCCTGTGAAGAAAAAGCATACGATACGCTACCGCTCAATGATGTGGCCACACTCTTGTTCCTTGACAGCCTGCCCGAAGTTTTGGAATTTGCTAAGGAGCGAGGCTGGCATGTGAATCCGACAAACCAGACCATTGAGTTTGCCAACAAGGCTGTCGAGACTACGTCGGAGAATGAGCAGATTCCGGCTCGGTCGACCATCACGACCAACCTGCACTTTGCCAGGGAGCTCGAAAGCATTGTATAGTGCGTAATACAACATCAGGGTATATGACTATATGACATCCTTAGACTTGCTGTGTGATTCTTCATATTCTCGGCGCTGACGTACATACTCTGCCTTCTCTCTTTCGGCTTGCTCATAAAAAGGTCGCTTCTCTTCGAGACTCATACTGCGCCATTTGGCAGAAGCCAGAGCACTTTGCTTCAATGAATCGCGCTCATCATGAAAGACAGCGCTACGCATGTCAGGATTCGTACGAACTGCACGCAAAAACAAAAAGTAGGCAGGAGGCGGCCTCTTGGGTGCGTTGGGATCTCGCATATTTCCACGTCGCGATTTGCCAAGGCGCCGCTGAGCGGCTCGAAACTGGTTTTCTAATCGAATATCCTCAGGAGTCAATTGCGCATGCCAAGCTGCTAAATCCTTTTCGTACTTTTCGCGTGCCTCTTGACCGCGCCGCACGTAGACCTGCTTCACGTCATCAGGCAGGTTGGCATAGCGTTGGCCAGCTTCGGATGAAAGTTTTGCTACATTAATAGATTCACGATGGGAACAAGTTTTTAACTTGTCAAACTCGTCCATAAAGTACAATTGCCAAGACGTCAATGGCTGTTTGGGCGGCCGTAGACGCGACTTGAGTGGTGGCTCCTCCGTCATTTGTAATGCTTCCTGCAACGGTTCCCCTGCTTTGATCGCACGTTTGATGGCGGCTTCGTGATCAGGCAAAGATTCTTTGCGCGGTCGTCCACGTCGGCGCTTAAAAGAAGAGACCGGTGGTGCACCGCCATGTTTACGAGAGGTTGATTCCGGCCTCATGTGCATAAAGGCATAGGGCGAGACGTGACCCACAGAGAAAGGAGGCTGCATCATAGGTGTCACCGGTGTGTTCGATGGACAAAGAGGCGATGTGTCAAGAGGGATTAGACCAGGCATCCCTAGCGCGTTCGACGTCTGCAGCGGTCGTACCGTAGGAGTTATGGTGGAAGACATGATGGCGGGCGGTAAAGTAGGAACGCTAGTATAGGTCGGCTGTGGCATGAGTGAGGGAAGCAGACATGGAACAGACAGTGGGGGCGTTACCATATATTGCATGTCTCTCGGTGCACAGAGCGGATGCGACGCTGGTTGTATGGAGATGTTGTCCATTTGGGTCTTCATGTTGACATCCTCTTGCTTAAGGAAAGAGGAGGCAGTATGGCCGGGGGTCATAGGAGACAAGGACATTGGTGCCTTAGGGGATGTACCCCACCATCGGCGCGTGTCCAGAGAATCTTTCTCCAAAGGCTACCGTTAGTACCTATCCATTCACGCTGGGAGCACTGAGGAAGCAACAGTTCCTTAGCGTGCCCCGCATTCCACTGAACCAGACCGTAGTTGGTTGGCCAATGCAGCTTGTCACACGTACCTTGTAAGAAAATAAGGTGTTGCCAGCGTGTTCCATCAAATCGGGCACCGGCGAATGATATACGTTGGTAGGAGATTCACGGTAAGCAAATTTTGCTGGCCACTAGTCCGATATGCGTCGCTGACCGTCCCGTGCTTGCATTATGCACCTTGGCCCAAACACATCAAAGACGCATGCATTCATGTCACGTGCTTCGAATTCTTTGTGCAGGCAGTCTTAGGGCGTGGTGCATGCGTGGTTAGAGTCGATTGTTGTCCGTGCGAGACCGGGTTGAGTGTCGTATGGCGTCCAAATTCAAGCGCCCGGTGGCCTCGTCACGCGCTCTCGCTGAATTCTCAAAGGAGACAAAGCTAGTACTACAGTATGGTGGCGCTCCTTGTGGCGTAGATGCCAATTTACTTGTGCTCTTGCATGGGCTTGGTGACACATCGAAGCCCTTCTTTCAGCTTGGCGAACAGCTTCAGCGAACACTGCCTCAAACAGCCATTCTTAGTGTGCAGGCTCCAATTCGCGTACCTTTATTGGAAGAAGATGCGTGGATGTGGTGGGATAGTTTTGACTCGCTCGGAGAAGTCAATATGCGCCCAGACCCTCGCCGCGCTCTTCGCGATATGCAAAACTTAATTGCGTACCTAACTGAACCAGACACAAAAGGGGGATGTGGATGGTCTATGCAGCATATCCACGCTTTCGGATTCGCTCAAGGTGGCACTGTCTTGCTGGAATCACTTGCCGCCATGCGCGCGCAGACCTTGGGTAGTGTCACGAGCGTGTGTGGCCCCCTTCTCTCGCTTCCGACATACACTCCGCCCTTACCTATACCGGTCTGCTTTGTGACCCGCAGTTTGGGTACGTCTTCAGCAAAACGTGAAGATGTCCGAGCTGTCGAGCGAGGATTTCAGAATGTGACGCACGTACATTACAATGCACCCAACATGGGCATGATTCAAGGCAAAGAGTGGGGGGATATCATGCGGTTCTGGAGTCCGCGATGGCGCAATCTCACCATGTGGGAGCTAGAGGGTGAAGTACGTGAGGTATCGTAACTTCTATCCTACAAGTGACGTGCCAGCTGCACGCTCAATACGTTTTAAAATCGAGACCGATGGTTCTGATGATTCGGACTTGATTTGGCCGTACAATTCGGCCATGAACGACGCTACAGCGTGCTCGCCCATTTCCACTTCTGAACGTGGACCCCAACGCCATTCAAGCGCCGATGGTTGTTGCGATGTGTCGGCCGCACGAACGCGTTCTAGATACCCCTGTCGCATGGCACGCTGAAAGAACATGTCCAGTGTATGACGGTCGGAATGATCGCTCGTGCCTGACTCGAGGGGCTGGAGCGACATGGGCATGACTCGGTCAATGGATAATGATACCTGCGCTAGACACGCGCGTATCCTAGCATCAGGCGCCTGCCTACCTGAGACCAATATTATACCCAGTACCACGAACAGCAAGCCCATAGTCCCCAGCTCACCTTCAGAGGCATCCCAATCAAGCACGGGATCACCGGACTCATCACTTGCCATGACCTTTAGTATATCAGGCGGCAGTGTTGATCGTAGGATGTATGTGTGTGTAGAGGCAGATGCTTTTCGTACACTTTCATCAGTGCGTCGCCGCTTGGAACCGACGCGTTCGTCTAAAGCGGCCTCCTGCTGCGTCAAGAGTGGATTCTCTGTACCACGACCACGCGCCTCGACTAATTCGAACGCGAAGGTCGTCCGTAGTATGTTTTGTGCCTGAGAGAATATAATAGGGAATGCGCGACTAGCCTCTTTTCCAATAATGTGTTTGATGATATGGTCACGCCTGATCGGGGTGCGTTCGTATTCATGAAACAGGGCGAGCCGGACAAGTTCCTGAGCTTTTTTCTTGATATTCGTTTCTCCTACATTTTGTGCTGCTTTCCTCGCCGACGCCCCAAAGTCTTGAGTGCCTTGCGTGAGCGCATCAATCCACGCGTCGTGTTGGGACATGAGGGGATAGCACGGCTGATGCTGCTGACTAAATGAGCTACACAGGAGAGCGCGCCCAAACATGCATTTGGCGCGATACCATGTTCAAACGACTCAGCAAGGCCAGTGCACATCGTGAGCAGGTCGACAATGACGAAGAATATGTACCACTAGATGCTGCATTGGACGATGATAGTCAAAGTGAGGATGAGCAAGCTGATAGCGAAGAAGAAGAGGACGATAGCGACGAGGAAGAGGAGGATGAGACGGCCCTGACGGTGGCACACGCGATGGAGAGTCCTATCTACATGGACGATGAGCTACCGGGAACCCAGTACCGTTTCCGTTGTGTCGCATGTCCGATTGTCCTGTTAAAAAGTGAAAGGAGCATTGACGTACACCTGGAGAGCAAGAATCACAAGCGGCGTCATGCGCGGTTTGTGGCGTTTGCCAAAATGGAAATGGAGCGTGAAGGAGCGCATGTCATGCGTATTGATCCACGTACGCTCGTTGATTTACTCGAAGATCAGCGGACTATGGAAGCAAAACAGGCAAGACAAGAGGCGCCCACCAAACGCAAGCGCGATACGTCGCATGTTCCTCGTGTCGAGCGACGCAAGATGAGACGTGCTGTGCGTCGCGAGAGACGAGAACTAGAGCGCAAGACGTCAGCTTAAGTCTACCGATTCATCCACTTCCAGCGGACCAGCTCAAGCGTCATTTGTGCATCCTCTGCCGACGAGTGCCCTACATTCGCGCCACCCGTCTGGATGAGCTTGCCGAGATGCTGTGATACCAAGTCACGGAGTGCGAGACGAAAAGGCAGGCCGCGTGGATGGGGAAAGAGTTGGCACGTATCAATGACATTTGTGTGCAAGAGCCGTAGGGCATGCAAGTCATTTTCGAGGCCATGTCCGATGAGAATTGTATGCGGACCGATGTATTGTGCCAGGGTCTTGCGTGCACTGTCCAAGTCAAAGACAGCTTCTGCCTCGTACGTCTCAGCTTGTATACCGGAAAACTGTGTATTTAGGTCAATCATTGATACCCCTTCTGGACACCGGATCAATTCGTCAAATAGTACGTCGCCCGTCTCGTCCACCAGCGTTACGCGTGTGACGCTCATGCCTGCCGTTGTATAGCTCATCTCGCAGTCAAGAGCTGCCACAGGGAGTACTTCGCTCGCCTCTTGAGCCGCTCTGGGTATATCGGACCATCGGACGTAGCCCGCACGCCGATGCATCGCTTGCGGTGTTTCCTCTTTGAACACATGTGGTCCAGTGGCGCATCGATCTTCACCTAGCGCATTAGAGTCGGCTGTGCGACCGCAGCATGTCCATCGAAATACCTTTCGAGAGCGCGTCGTTTCACCCAGCCGTTCACGTCGCGGTCGCCCAGGATGGAAATGACATGCCTCAGCACTCTGTACAGCTCCAAGCGGCCCGACCTTGAACACGACACCGCACCGTACGCACGTCTGCTTCTCGCCACTGGCATCCGCTGCCTCGCCACCGGGGCCCCATTCACTGGGCACGTCCATGAGATAGCCCAGCTGCTCCAGGTCGCCCTTGGGACAAAGAAAACCTGCCTTGACAAGCCGCTCACGTGTAAGACGCCCCTTTTTACGTTGCTGCTGCGACTCGCGCTTGAGCCGAACATCGGCTTCCGTGCCCGTCTCGGTGCATGCCTCGAGAATCCTTGCAGCCTCATCCGTGGCATCTTTATTCATAGAAAGAGCCTGCGCAGCCTCGGCAACGGATGCCGCTAGGACCTCGGAAGAGCGCTTCGTTACACTCGCAGCACCTACAATACTCGAGCTTTTGTATGAAAACTCATTCGCGTGCTGAAATACGTCTTGTTCCATGCGCAAAGCATCATTCGTGGCCATGTCAGCCCCGAGGCATTGAAGAACCGGCTCTGGATGGTCGAATAATGGCGCATAGAAGCGACAAAGGGTTGTATAAATCTTTTTTAAGCCATCCTGACGCTGTGCAAGAGACAATTTGGACGTGGATGAGTGATGTGCGGACGTGATACGAGGCGGCTCCGTCATCCCCAAGCGTGGTTTTTTTACCGGGCGTTCTTTCGGCTCTGAGAGATGTGGACGCACAGCTAGTAATGACGTATCGTGAGAAAACACGCAGCCTATACGCTTCTTCTCACACTCGCCATCACGAAAAGAGGGACATACCACGTCATGGAGCAGGCCACGAACCGGAAGCATAGCAAGTTGCAGCTACTCCACTTTCTACTGGATGCCTCGCCCGATTCTGTTGGTGACAGGGGCCAACGCCGGCCTGGGTCTCGGCGTATGTGAGCGCCTTCTCATCCAGATGGCGAGTACAGTGCCGCCTGATAGTGCCATGCTCGATAACCCTGCGCATGCCGCAGCAAGTACGCCATTCCACGCCGGCGAAGGGTGCACTATGCTTCTTGCGTGTCGGAATCAGGCCAAGGCACGCGATGCTGTGCTGCACCTCCAAGCGGTCTTGCAGCGCTTGTACTATACAGATGATGCTTACTTAGAGAAGCACGGCGTGCCAAAACCCGCCTCAGCGCTGGATACGGCTCCTGGAACCGAAGTCGCCACGACGAGCGCTGTAGAGAATGCCTCGGCGCTGCTTCGACGTCGTGACAAGACGGACGAGCGACGCAGCATGCCGCTGGATGACCGCACGAGAAATGCGCGCACTCTTTATCGCCAGTCGTTCTGCAAGGGCACGCACATCGAAGCAGTGCCACTCGACCTCGCTAGTCTTGCCAGCACCAAAGCATGTGTGGAAGCTGTGAAAGCCAAAGTGCCATACCTCACACATATTATCCTGAATGCCGGTGGCGCTGCATGGCTCGGTATTGACTGGCTCGGTGCAGCATGGGAAATACTTACCAACCTGCATAAGGCTGTCACGATCCCATCGTATAAACTGCAGCGATCCGGCGACAAGAGTCAAGACGGCTTCGGTTGGGTTTGGCAGATCAATGCAGGTGGTCACTATGTCCTGACGAAGCAGCTTGAGCCGTTGCTGATCGCATCTCCGTACACGGAACCCTCGCGTGTGATTTGGACTGGCTCGCTTGAAGCGAATGAGGCCGACTTTCACGCTAACGATCTCCAGTGCATCGACCCACACACATCGCCAAGGCCGTACGAGTCCACCAAGTACCAGTGTGAGCTCCTCGCACTGGGCATGGACCAGCGCTATGCGTCCAGCCAACAGACCCACATGCCTCGAGCCTACACAGCGCATCCAGGTATCGTTGCCACGAGCATATTCAGTGGCGTGATTCCTGCCTTCATGCTGATCATGATGAAGCTCGTCTTTTACTTGGCCCGCTGGACACTCTCACCGCATCATCCCATCGACGTCTACAAGGGGGCCGTGGCTGCATCGTACGTGGCTGTAGCGCCTGGATCGTACCTTGATTCGACCGTGCGATACGGTGCGCAGTCTACCATTACTGGACGTGAATACGTACATGCTGGCCGTGTAGACGGCTGGGACCACGACGCTAGCCGCATTATGAAACGTGCCAGTGACCTGGTCGACGCCTTTGACCATTGGCTTCGAACATGTGCCTAAATTGCGCGCGGACCAACATATAGACAAATAATGCGAGTCCACTGGTCTATTTTCCCCCCACCGTTCAATTTTGGCATTTTGCCACCGCATGTTGCCGCTCAGGCGTATCGTTGCAGCGAACCCGCCAAGAGCGGCGGGTCCGTTCATGTACAGAATGCCGGGACGCGGAGGTAGTTCGCTGCGTGGCACGGCCTTGCGGCCGTCCGTAACGCCGACAGTCACCCGTCGCCAGATCCAAACACGGGCCCTCAGCACCCGCTCAGGCATGCCGCGAGCTATGCTCAAACTTCTAAGGTTGCCATTAGCAGGTATGGCCACTGCAGGCGGTGCTTACGCCTATGCTCACAGCAAAATGGAAGGGCTCAAGAGTACCTTTCATGGGTTTATTTCGTCGGCTTCCGACACGGCCACGGATCTGTATGACTCCGTGTCAGAGTACTCGTCGAGTGTGCTTGATTCTGCTCGAGGGGGGCTGCGTTCTTTTATGAGCCGCTTGGAAGACATCAAGAAGGCCGAGTTCTGGGACCAGCAAACAGTCGGTGGTGATGAAGAGCCTCCGGAAGAGCCCGATCCGCAGAACAACGAGAATGGCGGTGGCGGGCTAGCCGCTGCCGCCGCCGCCTTTGCAGCCTCACTTTCTGGGTCATTAGAGGAAGAAGAGGAAGACGAGAAGCAAGAAGAAAAGCAAGAAAACACTGACGATCTCATGGTTCTCACACGCAAGCTCATTGAAGTACGCAATATCCTCAAAACGATTGATCACGACTCGGACGAACTTGTGCTACCAAGCATCGTGGTTATTGGCTCACAAAGCAGCGGCAAGAGTAGCGTGCTTGAGGCAATAGTGGGTCATGAATTTCTGCCCAAGGGCAACAATATGGTCACTCGCCGGCCCATTGAGCTCACTCTTGTTCATGTGCCCAAAGATCATCCGCCAGCCGATGGTATCTATGAGTATGGCGAGTTTCCTGGCTCTGGCGGTGGAAAGATCACAGACTTTAGCCGTATCCAAAAAGTACTGTACGACATGAACATGTCCGTGCCACAGGAAGAGTGTGTGTCAGACAAGCCCATCGAGCTGCACATTCACAGTCCACATGTCCCGGATCTTTCCCTCATTGACTTGCCCGGCTATGTGCAGCTAAGCTCGATGGATCAGCCAGAAGAGCTACGTGAGAAGATCCAGAACTTGTGTAACAAGTACATTAAGGAACCCAACGTCATTCTCGCGGTATGCGCCGCCAACGTTGACCTTGCAAATTCGCCTGCTTTGCGTGCCAGCCGCAAAGTCGATCCCCTTGGTATGCGCACGATTGGCGTGATTACCAAAATGGATCTTATTGATCCCACGGTCGGCGCAGCCATCCTCAACAACAACAAATACCCTCTTTCGCTCGGTTACATTGGTGTTGTGTGCAAGGCGCCACAGCAAATGAGCCAGTCCATGTTTGCTTACTCGCGCAGCCGCACCCTGGTTCAGTTGACGCAAGAATATGAGCGTCGCTTCTTTGACGAGCATCGCGAGGCATATGAAGCGCCTAAGCGTGGACGTAACGCTGGTATAGCACCTCTTGTCGGCACCGACCAACTGCGCAGGCGCTTAATGGTCGTGCTCGAGGAGCACATGGGCTCGTCACTATCGGGGGTGTCAAATGTCGTGCGCTCAGAACTGGATGATGCTGCGTATCAATTCAAAGTACAATACAATGACCGCAGTATCACGCCCGAAACTTACGTTGCTGAAGTCATGGATATAATGAAGCAGCGCTTTAAGCTTTTTGCTAATAGCTTTGGCAAGCCCGAAGTGCGTCTTTTGCTAAAGAACGCCCTGGATGACAGAGTCATGGACATTCTGGCACAGGTATATTGGTCTGACACAGAGCTGCCTGCTCTCACAGAGCTCGGCTCGAACCGCAAAATCACGCAGCAAGACGTCGATCCCGCATGGCTTAATAAGTTGGATCTTAGTGCTTCATCGCTGACCAAGAGCGGCATTGGCAGGATGAGCACGCAGCTTGTGGCCAACACTATTCGGTCGCAGCTTGAGCAACTTGCTACGGCCGAGCCATTTAACCACCATACCGAGACTGCTGAGCGTATTATCACGTTTGGCAGTGCGCTGCTTCGCGATCGGTTTGCTGTCACTGCTGATCAAGTGGAGAACTGTATTAAGCCCTTCAAGTACGAGGTGGAAATGGAGCCGCGGGAATGGGAACGCGGAAGGGAACAGTCAGTACGCCTCATGCAGAATGAGCTTGAAATGTGCAACGAGGCTCAGGATCGACTTCGTAAAGTCATTGGATCGCGACGCTTGCGTGGAGCCATGGAATATATCCACCAGCTCGAAGAACGTGAGCGGAAGCGAGTGGCAGAGCGCATGGAGCATGCGAATGAGACAGGTGAATTGGATCTGGAGGCAGACGACCAAGCAGACCCAACGCGTCCTGGATTTAATGCCGCTTTGCTCATGAAAGCCCGCGAAGCTCGATTCTTACAGGAGCGCTCAGACATCTTGCGCTTGCGCATCGCAGCGCTCAAGTCCCGTCGATGCAAAGCAGGTCCTGAATCGCAGGTTTTCTGTCCTGAAACTTTTTTGAACGTGGTGGCAGACAAACTAACTTACATGTCGGTCATGTTCATCAACATCGAGCTGCTGACCGAATTTTTCTATCAATTTCCACGCGAAATTGACGCGCGCCTCGGTTTTGATATGTCGCACGAGGACATGGTGAACTTTGCGCGCGAAAATCCAGCTATTCGTAAGCACATTGACCTGCAAGAACGCAAGTTTAAGCTTGAGGAGGTTATGATCAAGCTCGAAGAGCTGACTCGGCTCTATAGCGAAAAGCAACTGCCACAGAGGTCCGCATCGTCTAAATGGTTCTTTTTCTAAGCTTAAACTATGTAGACTGCCACAAGCTTCCCATTCGCATAAGCACGATCGGAAGACACCACTAGGGGTGTGTGGGACACAGCCACCCAGAGGCATGGCAGCCCAGCACAGGAGCCTCGCCGCGCCCTCTCTCGTCATTTTTGACAAAAGTCAGGCACAGTCGATGCACATGCCTTGATGTCGGCGGGCTATGACTCAAACGCCGGCCACAGCAGTTCATAGGAACTACGGCTCGGTGCTCTTAAGTCCCGTCGTGATGCTGACATGGCTCACAAAAGGCTCTGGAGCGATGTGTTGGCGCCTATCATCTGCTTGAGTTAGCATTCATCCATCATTGGTTGGCGTGGCCAGGCTCCGAGCGTCGATTCTCGTCTCTGTTGCATACACACACATAGGGTGATGCCACATCGGTCAAGAGATGCCAGTTTTACGTGCAGTCGTGCACTCCATCGTCCTAGCCTAGGCCCTCATGCCATGGGAATACGTACCAACTACCGGAGTGGAGGGTGTGAAGGGTGTCTAGGGCGCGAGGCGCGATGACCAGCCGAATGGAATGGAGGTGTGCAATATACCTCTTGTGCGGACCGCACATGAGCGCACGTGATCTGGCGATTTTTGTAGTTCTAGGCCACGAAGGACCAAGCGGACACGACTAGTTCTTTCCTGCCACACCACCGACCACCCATTTCGTACAATGGCGTCCGCTATCATCTCGAAAAAGAGGAAGTTTGTTGCCGACGGTGTCTTCTCGGCTGAGCTGAACGAGTTCTTCACTCGTGAGCTGGCTGCCGAGGGTTACTCGGGCTGCCTTGTGCGTGTGAACCACGTCCGCACGGAAATTATCATCCGTGCTACGCACACGCAGGAGGTGCTTGGTGACAAGGGTCGTCGCCTTCGTGAGCTGACGTCGCTCGTGCGCCAGCGCTTCCGCTTCCCCGAGGGCTCGCTCGAGCTTTACGCCGAGAAGGTGGCCAACCGTGGTCTTCACGCTGTTGCTCAGTGCGAGTCGCTCCGCAACAAGCTGCTCGGTGGTCTGCCTGTCCGTCGTGCCGCATACGGTGTGCTCCGCTACGTGATGGAGTCTGGTGCTAAGGGCTGTGAGGTCGTTATTTCAGGTAAGGTGCGCGGTGCTCGTGCCAAGGCCATGAAGTTCAAGGACGGCTTCATGATTCACACTGGTCAGCCTGCCAAGGACTTTGTCGACGAGGCCATCCGCCACGTTCTCATGAAGCAGGGTGTGCTTGGTCTTCGTGTGAAGATTATGCACGGCTGGGATCCTGAGGGTCGCTCTGGTCGGCCATTCCCGCTGCCCGATGCGGTCACCATCCTTGAGCCGAAGGATGATGAGCCTATTACGGCCCCTATGTCCGAGTCGCGCAACCAGCCTGTGGCTGCCGCTCCTGCTGCCGAGCCCGCTGCGCCGGTTCAGCCGCAAGAGACTACCGCATACACTCAGGCGCCTCACGCAGCCGCCTTTTAAATAAGTGTGCGGTGATGCGAGTGTGCATATCGGCGTATGTATTCCCCCAGACGCGTTCAGCATTCGTGCACGCGTAGCATGGCGCGATACGCGATCTGTGTCCTTAGTTATGTCCCATGTAGATGGCGCTCTCGCCAGCGCTGTCGCAAAATCAACCTGCGCGTATAGACGGGCCTTTTTACTATCAATCTACTTGTATGCGGGCATGCCATGTGGGTGATAATGTGGGCAGGTTGGTGCTTTATAGTCAGGGCGGAAAACGGCATGTGACTTGCAACTGCGGCTTCTGACAGTGGTATTTCTGTAATTATGTACTGCTCGAAAGCGGCTGGCTGCACGCAAAGGCAAGTCAGCAGGGAAGCCTGGGGCGAATTCGAGGTTTCTTCTGCCGACCCAAGCGCTTTTCTTGGTGCAACCAGCGCAACCGCACGAAAGGTCTCTGCCCCCACTACCGAGCGGTTTGATTTATATTGATCATGTCGGTTGCTTCGAACAACCCATTCCAACTGCTTGGCGTTGATGGTGCTGAGGACGTTCCCTCGCAGCAGGCTTCGTCCCAGGCCGCCGCCAAGAAGCCCCAGCAGCCTCAACAGCAGCGGTATGTGCCAGGTGCGCCGCGTCAAACGGCTCCCAAGTCGGCACCTGCGCCTATGAATGACGAGCCTCTTCTTACGGAGCAGCGTGACTCGCGTGCTGAGCGTCGCAGCCGTGGCGACCGCGGACGTGGCGGCCGTGGTGGCCGTGGCAGCCAGCGCGGACGTGGCCGTCAGTTCGACCGCCACTCTGGCACGGGTCGTGAGGAGACGGCCAAGTCGCAACGCCAGGGCTGGGGTGGTACGGACGGTGCCAGCGCTGTGAAGATCGAGAAGGATTCCAAGGAGGACGCCAAGGAGGACGCAGAAGAATTTGCGAAGGAAGATGCTGCTGATGTGAAGGCCGAGAAGGAGGCTCAGCAGCCCGTGCAAGACAACACGCTCACGCTCGATGAGTACCTCAAGTCGCAGGCTGAGAAGCGCCCGCAGCTCGCCGCCACTGCGCCTCGCACCGTCCAAGAAGACGAGTCGTACGGCCAGCGTCTTGAGCGCGGTGAGGGCGAGTCGTACTTTGCTGGCCAGGAGAAGAAGTCGCAAGCTCCTCGTCCCCGCAAGGAGAAGCAGCTTGTCGAGATTGACCTGCCTTCGTACGCCTCGGAGTCTGCGCCGTCGACGCGCGGCAGTGGACGTGGTGGTCGCGGCGGTGCTCGTGGCGGTCGCGGCGGTCGTGGCGCTGGTCGCGGCGGTAACCGTGGTGAGCGCAGCAACCGCAGCCGCGGTGGTCGACAGGGCCCCGTAGTGAACCTCGCTGACGAGCAGGCCTTCCCGAGCCTGAGCTAAAATGTTGGCTAAAGAATGATAGCCACCGTCCGTAGTGAGTTTAGCTGGACGAGATACACCTTGGCTTCTATATGGTAATATGGGTATAGACCGTGTGAACGAACAAGGTCGAGTACACAAGCGGCGAGAGCTGCATGTCGTACAGAGGCAAGTGTCGGTAGCCGTGCCCTACGCGGCCAAGACTGAACGTATTTGTAGCCAGGGGCACAGCGCCATTCACCTGTTCATCCCACAATTGCACATGCACGAAACACAAGTCCAGCAGGCCGCGAGTGGCCTGGCGTAGAATGTGCTCCTTTCGTGTTCGCTGAGCCAGGACGGCAGCGGTATCGACACCGGCAGGCATACGTATCTCGATACCCACTGGCGTTTGAAAGAGGGGAATCAGTCCGTTTGAGCGTATAGTCGGTGTGCGGACTTGGCGCACCGGGGATGCATCAAGTGGCACGGATAGGCGCACAGCATCTCGGCCCCATTCGTGGGGCACGTCCAGAGCGACGGTGGCAAAGGGACAGAGAGCCTCGTCCATGGCGCGCACATTCGGAAGCTGCTGAGCTGAGACGATAGTAAGAACGCACGATACGCAAAGTGTCCCGTCGTTCTTGACGTGCGAGCGCAGACGCAGAGCGTCGGGTTTGCGTACGTAGCCTAAGCTGTTGGCAAACATCGCTAGGTTCTGGGCCATGCCTTGGTCGTGTGTTTGCCAATTCAAGGCCACCAGTTGGCACCCAGACGCCCACATGTCCACGGGGCGGAAGTTGGCGCTGGAGGTCAAACGGCTCAGTTTGGTCATGGACGGGTACACACGCGTAAGGTGCGTGAGATTGTGCTTGACCAAATCCATGTAGCTCTGGCGCATGAGCCGCGCGGCCGATCGCTCGGACAGAGAAAACATGTGCTCGACCGCGTAATGCTCTTTCTTGTTCAGGCCGCGGCATGGCACGCCGATGGTGTACACGAGCAAACGCACGAGCTCACCACTCAGAGGCCGCACCACTTTACCACTGCGTTTCGGTCTGGCAAGCCGTACCAAGTGCCGCGCCTGCTCTAGGAGCGAGTCGCTGTCCCAATCTGCGTTTTCGGACGAGCCCATCGACTCATCCTCTTCGTTCGGCGCCTGTGAATGGATCCATTCATAGTTCTTGCACTTGACAAGGATGCGGTATCGTAGCTGCTCGGGGCTGGGCAACATGCCCGGCACGTCGTCTTCCAGCGGCGCCGTCACAAGCATATCGCCAAGCTGCGTGCGTAAAATGGAGGCAAGCACCTCCTGCTGGGCAAGGTCGTTGTGTACTTCGAGCGACAGAATAAGAGGATACGGCGAGGACACAAAGGCATACTGCGCAATGGCCGCAACGACATCGTCAAGTGGCACTCGGCTGGTGAGCGTATGTCCATGCGTGACCTGGGGCTGGCCACTTGGCCCATCCCAGCAGTCCAGTTCCACGCATCGTGCACCGCGGAGCAGTGCGCGAACGTAGCCTTCCACCGTGCTGTCTCCCTTCCACTGACCACCCTCCAGATAGGTATTATGACTCGACGAAATAAAGTAGCTGCTCAGAGGCGCATCGAGCGTCGGCTCAGAATAGGCTGCGTGGTACGCACCATGCTGCCGAGACGTCATGTACACACAAAAACCATCGGGTGTGTCCACGCGAAAGCGCTGGAATATATGTGCCACCTGCTCGTCGGTGGTTGTCCACTCGCCCTGTTCCAAGCGCACAAACGCCATAAACGTCGCGAGTGTGAGCTGGCCATGTGATTGGAGTCGCTGGTACACCTCCTCAAGGTCAGGTCGTCGCTTGAGTGCGGCCACGAACTGCTGAAATGCCTCAAAGTGCAGCGTACCACGCCGCTCTTTGTCCGCTTCCACAAATAAGGCGCGCAGTTCAGGCCGGCTGACTTGCAAGCCCATGCGCTCACACAGCTGCATGAGTGATCGTTCATCCAACGCTCGATCCACATCCCACGAGGCATGAAGCCATTCGCACTGGGCGCGCGATGCCGTCACGCGGCCTGAGACCAGGGCCTGCCACTGTGCCAAGACGCGAAGCAGTGTGTCGCGCCATCGCGCAAGAGATTCGTCTGATCGTGCAATCATATGTACAGCCTTGTATGCACGATCATTTTGATAAATGATAGAGATCCAACGTGCTTCGTGCTCATCGGAAATTTGCAGTGACTGGCGATACGACCGAGCCGATGCACCCACGCGAACGTCCCGAATAGCATACAGATGCACCGAGTTACCGCGCTTGCTGTCCCACAGGATCAATGCTGATTCGAGACTGACGCGAAATATTCGCTGCGCTACTTTGTTTTGCGTCACTTTTAGCAGAGGCTCGCCATGCTGCAGAGCAGCGGGTATCATGGCATCCAGCGGCTCAAACGCAGGCTGAGGCTGAGGCTGCAATGACATAGGAGACGACGGAGGCGTCACCTGCATATTGCCCTCATGGCGCATCGCACGGAATGCCCGGGTAGATTGTTTCCAGGCGGCGTATCGGGCGGGCAAGGAGCGCAGCGGTGATGACGGAAGTGATGCGCTCGGCACGCCCGAATCGCTTTGGGTCATGCTGCTGCTGCGCCGCGGTGCCTTGGAAGGTATAGGACGCGCTTCAGCAGAAGATGCTGACGCCGTTGGAGGTGGCGGCGATGGCCCCATGGCGTGGCAACGTCTCGTCGTCTTACGCGTCACGGCCGTCGCCCCCCACGGTTGTACGTAAAAATCGGGGCGTGCATCCGCCCCACATCGGGGCGACCGAGCGACGCGACTCCACACACGCCGTCCTTCACGCCGTGGAATTTTTTCTTCGAGGATTACGACGGCCCTGGCAGCGTGCGCCATGGATGTACCGCTAGCCGTGGGAATCGGCCTCATAGCCAGTTTTATCCAGAGCTTGGGCCTGACCATCCAGCGACGCTCGCATGTACAGAATCAGCGCTTGCCAGAGTCAGAGCGCCAGTCTGAATGGCGACGGCCGATGTGGATCGCAGGCTTTGTCGTGTTCTTGAGCGCCAATATCAGCGGCACGCTATTCCAGATCGGCACATTGCCCGTCGTGATACTTGCACCGCTTGGGGCCGTGAGCCTACTGTATAATGCACTGCTTGCCCGCGTCATGCTCGACGCGATATTCTCGTGGCACATGCTTACAGGCACTTGTCTCATTGCTCTTGGCGCGATCATGGTCGGGTACTTTGGTGCCGTGCCGCACGCTCCACTCACATTGGCAGAGCTCATGGAATTGTACAAGCGACCTTCTTTCGTTGCGATCGCTCTTGTGTACACCTTGGTCTTGGCAGCGGTACTTACGATGGCGCATTTCACCGAGTACCAACTGACGTGGCAACCTCTATTGACACTGCGCCGACGACGGCGCACACGTTTTGGATTGCGCAGGTACTTTCCGGTGCCTTCGTTGGCCACGGTCGCGGAAGTAAGCGAGAACAGCTCAGGCGTTGCCACGCCCACACACAAGCACCCGGACTCCGAGGAACGCCTCCTCCCTGATGACATCCAGCATGTAAAGCGGATGCATGGCACTCTACCGCAGAATCCCCACATACCGGATTATGGCGCTGTAACTTCTCCGTCATCATCCCTCTTTCATATGCCAAATGCACGATCGACGGTACTGGCGCTGGCCGTTGCATACAGCTCAGCCAGCGGCATGCTTAGTGGCGCGTGTTTGGTCATGGCCAAGAGCGGCGTCGACTTGCTGATACTGTCGTTACAGGGCCGCAACCAATTCAGCAGCTGGTTCAGCTGGTGTCTGATCATGGTGCTGTCCGCTGCAACCATGCTCCAGTTGTGGTACCTGCACAAGGGTCTCAAACTTGCAGATCCTATGCTCATTGCACCACTTGCTTTCTGCTTTTACAACGTCTCGTCTATTACGCTCGGACTGGTGTACTTTAACGATGCGGCATACCTTCCGTGGCTCAGTGTGTCCATGATTGTACTAGGCACTGTCTTTTTACTGGCTGGTGTGTGGACCATTAGTCTGCACCGACAGAATGACATGTCTACGCCTCTACCGCCAGACCCTATCGAGGCAACCGAGCCGTCGAGTCACGTCTCCGGACACGCACTATCATCTAGAAGAATGCCAAGCGCGCTATCTGGACACAAAGCGAATCGCTCTTCGTCTTCGATTTCGTTGGATTGTGCGCTCCAAAGAGGCATCGAGCAGACAGATGCAGCGCCGACGCAGCACCGAGCATCCTGGCTTACCATGTTGGCCGAACGCGGCCTGAGCGTGGGTCTGAGCGCAAGCTCTCCGGGTTTCCACGTCCAATCACAATACCAGCGCAACTCGATGTAACGAGGCGCGACAACCTCTCCCGTGTAGATACCCTATACATTGACAGTGCCTACGGCGCGTTGGTCGTAACGCGCTGCTGTAGCTGCGACGCTTCATTCGTGGACACGGATGAGGCGATTGTGGAGTGCGAATCCTGTCCAGTTGGTCGCATGGCGCGAGGATGCGATGCAGCTTGCTTGGGCGACTCGCTTTGACTGGTCCGCACGTAGGTTAGGTATGCGCCACGCAGCTCGGAGATGCTTATAAACAGGACGGGTGTAAGACCAAAGAAGAGCGCAATCGCCCGCATTAGTAGAATAAACAATATGAGCAACAAGGAGGCAAGCTGTTGAGCAACACTCCAGAAATGCATGGCAAGGGTCCCGCTAACCATAGCGGAGATAGGAGGCAACAAGGCACGGTGCCGTCAGGTGGAGGAGCTGGGCCGCCGGTAAACACGTCCAATGGCGGTTCATGGACCACGGACACCCGCTTAGCAAATCAGACAGTCTGCGTTTCGCCAAAGAGGTCCTCGCTAAAGATCTACGTCAACGATACAATGGGGAGGGAATCAAGCGTATCAAGACACGAGCTCCAGGGCAGGCGTCGACTACCACGACCCAGCATGGCGCTTAGAGTGGTCCTAGCTAAAGCCACGACGACCTGCACCATGGTATGCGTCGCACCCCTACCTAGATCCAAGTGAGGAGGATTTTGAGCACCGCGGTCATGGGTGCGTGTGAATGTGTGGAAAATACACTTAGTAGCCGTACACCTCGAGCTGCTTGTTGATGGGCTCGAGCTGCGAGGCAGCAGCCGTGGTAGCAGCAGCGCGCTGCTTTGTGGCAGCCGACTTGCGCTCGTGGAAGGCCTGCTGCTTGACGACGCGCTTGGCCTCAAGCTTGTCGACAATCTCCTGGTACTTCCAGCCGACCTCAGACGAGATGCGCTTGAGTGTAGCGTACTTGCGGCCCGGCTTGAGACGCAGCACACGGAGGGCATCTGGGATAACGAGCTTCTTCTTACGGTCGTACGGCGGGGGCACACCCTCGTACACCTTCAGACGCTGGAGCGCGGCAGCACCACGCGCCGTCTTGTGAGGAATCATACCGCGGACAGCACGGTGCAGGATGCGCGAAGGAGCGCGGTGGTGGAAGGGACCACTCTTGCGGGGGTTCACAAGGTGGCGCTTGTGCATGAAAGCGTGGTACTTCAACTGAGCAGGTTAGCTTCGCGAGTACGGTAACATACCTTGTTGCGGAAAAAGCTGCCCGAGACGTTAATCAGCTCGGAGCGCACCACAACCACCTTCTGGCCTAGCAGGATCTGCTTGGCCACGATCGAGGCAAGACGGCCGAGGAGGTGGCCCTTGCCGTCGACGATGAACGGAGTGCTCTGCATAAGCGACATGGTTATTGTAGGTCAGTGGCCAGCAGGTAAGGAAAACGGACGCAGCGGCGCACCTTGGCAAGTCTGCCGCCCTGGCTGCGCAGGTAGGTCACGTGTACAAACTATAGTTTGAGAGGAGCGTGGGACCAAAGCAAGTCGTGCGCTTTTGCTTTCCTCGGCCGAGAATGCAAAGCCAGGGCCGCCTGCCTTAGGGCGCTTCTTCGGTCGCCTCAGCTTCTGTTCACCATACGGTCGCTGCCTAGTGTATCATGCCGGCTGCTACGATTCCTATTGTGAAGAAGCGGACCAAGAAGTTCGCCCGCCACCAGTCGGACCGCTTCAAGCGTGTCAGCCCCAACTGGCGCAAGCCCACGGGTATTGACAACTGTGTTCGTCGTCGCTTCAAGGGCACGATTAGGATGCCCAAGATCGGCTACGGCTCGAACAAGAAGACGCGCCACATTATGCCTAACGGCTACCGCCGCTTTGTGGTGGCCAATGTCAACGACATGGACCTCCTTCTGATGCACAACAACACGTTTGCCGCTGAGATTGCCCACAACGTGAGCAGCAAGAAGCGTATTCAGATCCTCGAGAAGTACGTATGGCCGTTTGCACTACATACTAACAACTTCGCAGGGCCAAGGTGCTTGGTGTCCGCGTTACCAATGCCAACGCCCGTGTTCGCGCGCAGGAGGCATAAAATACATGGGTCTTGGTTGATGCCTAGCTGTTTCTATAGGTTTGTGCCCACGCTGGCCTTTGGGTATGTATGCCCATCAAAATGGAGACGCGTTTCCCGTCTATATGTGTTTGGGTATCTAGTCGATGCGAGGGAGTGCTTCATGAGCCGGGGCATGCCGCTTGTCAGAGGGAGGGGGGACGGCAGGTCCAGTGGCGGCGCGGTGCATGGCATCAAGGCCAGAGATCGCGCCGAAGGCCGTGTCCTCCATAGAAAATGGCAGGGATGCTCGGCTGCTTTGGCTTGATGTAGGCGGTGGGTCATCGGGCGCCCACGTCGACAGGTCGGCAAACGAAGCGGTGGTGTCGCGCAGGCGCTGTGATAACACGTGCCATCCTGACGACAGCTTTTCACGCAGTATCTCAGGATGCAGTTCATCTGTGATCGAGAGTATGTCCTGGGTGTGAGCGCGAGAGGCGGCAGACCGCCTAGATTTGCTCGCACGCACAGCACGGTCTTGAGAAGGCGATGATGATGGGCCTGCATCGAGGTCCGCGGTCTGAAACTGATCCATCATGGCATGGAACTGATTCGAAAGCTGTGTGGGTATGCGTCGCCAATCGGGCCATGTCTCAGCTGCCTTGGTATTTTCTGATATCCGCGTGGTTTCGCGCGTCGGCTGCGCAGTCGGAGAGGCGGGCGGTGGACGACGGTGTGGCACATGTGTGGGTGGATGCGTTCCGATCCGCATCGTCATGCGCTTCCATGCAGAGCGCAGCTCCTCCAGCTGCGCCTCTTCACGCGCGAGTTCTTCGCGAAGCTCCATGCAAATGCGCTCCTTCGCAGCGATGGCGTGCAAGGCTTCTTTGTGTACGGGTGCCATGCGTTGAATGCGACCGATACTGACGTTGTAACACATGGCCAAGATGTGGTCGACATCCTCAGAGCGAGTCGCATTCCGTGGAGAGGCGTCCTGCAGCGTCTTCACATATCGAACACGGCGGTTCTTGCCAGGTGTGGGCACACTGCGGACGGATTGCGTAGAGCTGGGTGGCGAAGGAAGGCTGTGTATCGATCTCGACGTGCCAAGACGTGGCGTCCAGGGCAACGTCGCCATATCGTCGGCCGACAGCGTGTCGAGTGGATGCCTTTGCACTCTCTGCGTCGGCGATGCAGACGTCGACGCCATCTCAGCGTCGTCCCCGTCACACCCGTTAGAAAGGCGGCGACATAGGCAGCTGCACAATGGCACGCCCTGCATTGTGTCTGGGCGCTGGGGTTTCGCGTGGCACCATCCATCTCGGCCGACATCGGCGCCACGGGGCGACACGGCGGCCAGTCGGGTGGGCGGGTGCATACGGTGCCTTGGGAGCCAGCTGAGGCAGCTTCCCAACTACGAGCAACATGTCCTACACGATTGCAGGTACGTGCGCTAGAAGGAAGCTGACGTGCAGGAATGAAGATCCCGAGCGAGCACCTCGTGCTGGGTGTGTTCGGTGCGATCGGTGCGGCGGCGTACGCGGGTATGAGCGGTGGCTCGTCGAAGAAGGAGAAGCCCTCCGTGGACAAGGTGCCCCTGAATGCTGAGAGCGCGTACGTGGCATGTCTATATACTAACAACAGCGATGAGGAGGCTTTTATCAAGCAGTTCCTTGCCGAGGCCGCCAAGGAGGACAGCAAGTAACATTCATACAATAGCATGAAAATGCGGTATCAGTAGTGAGAGGAAGCGTGCGCGAGGCAGCTGGAGGTACAGCAGCAGGGCCAGCAGTAATAGCACGCGACACTGGGTGTACCTCGATGGCCGATGCCCTGGAGCTGTGCGCCCCAAGGACGCCCAGGCCCGGTGCGGGCCCAGCACATTCCACACCACCACGATGATGCCGCGGCGTATCGTGTGGTACAGCCGAATGAGACGCAGCACAAACAGGTACGACAGTGTGCGCACCAAGTCACGCTTTCGTCGCTTCACATGGATTTCGCGCGAGAAGCCGGCCGGCCGGTCGCCGCCGCTGGAGGCGACCGCCGCCGCCGCCGCTGGGTCCGAGGCGGTCATATCCACGCTGGCAGGGTCATTGGTCACGTACGAGGCGGGGTATCCAAAGTAAGGGTTCTCGATGTTGTACGGCGACACATGCCCGTCCATCTCGGCGTACTTGTGCGCGCGCCATGACAGGTACCGTGTCACTGTGTTGCTCTCAGCTGTCCCGTACGTAGTGGGTGGGGCCGTGGCAGTGGCAGGCGGTGTCAGTGCAGGTGCAGCGTCTGGGTCACCGCCTTGGCTGGTCTTGATAGGCTCGGCAGGCGCCTCGTCGTCGTCGTCGGACCGCTGGAGCGGCGAAAGCCAGGATAGAAACCACGATACCACAGGGCGGGCATGGCCTGACGCGCGTTGCCGGCGATACGCCTTGGGTGATGTCGGCAGGTCATGCAATGGGATCGGCGAGCCTGCCGGAGCATGTTGCCGCGGCGTCGTGGGCATACTTGTGTGAGGGGTAAGTGGCGTCCTGGCTGACGTGTAGGGTGATCCCATGCATGACATGACATCGTAAATCGTATCAAAGTCATGTTGGCGGATCCGGAGCGCAGGCGGTGACGGGTCAGTGGCCTTAGGCGTGGGGCCAGAGGAGGACGACGATGGATGCGACCATGCGGCTGCACGGACAAAGTAGTTGAACACATCGCTCGTGTCGGGCGCGATAGGTATGCTCAGGGGACCGCCCAGGGACCGCGGCATATGGTGCTCAAAGTGCGCAAGGAGCTCCGGCCTGTCGACGAAAAACAAACGCTCAAGGAGCTTGGGCGGCAGGATGGGACGCAGCATGCGCCACAGCCCTGCGTGAAACCAAGAGTATTGCAAAATATACACAGCGCCGCAAATGCTCGGGTAGTGATTTTTGAGCAAATCCGTGAAAAACGGCAGGATATCGAGCTCGACGTTGGCGAGGCCTGCGTCCATGACATCCACGAGCACGACACATTGTATAACTGGGTCTCCGCGCCTAGTTCGCCGATTCACGCGCAAGAGGTAGCGCCGCATGACGTCAAACGCGGCAATGATGGTCTTTTTCAACTCGTGCAGCCCTTCCGGCGTACGCTCTACGTGCTGAAGACGCACGTACAGCGCGGGGCGCCCAAGCTTGTCACGAAAGCGTGAGTGCTGCCAAAATAAAGGAATGCCGTTCGACGTAGCATTCATATACGGCGATTGCAGCAAGTCTTGTGGCAAGGCATCAATCGCGCCTTCCATGCGCCATGCCATCGTCTTGATCAGCATAGACCGAGCCGCATCCTTATCGAAGCCCGCACGGCGGAGGAATCGAAAAATCATAATGCGGTCATCGAGAAACTCGAGTATCCTTTGCCGCTCCTCCTCCGTATATGTGCGCTCCGCTGACAACGCCTGAATCGCATGCTCCATGAGGTCCGCGTGGAGCGCGTCCACAACGGTCTCATGGTCCTTGAACAAAGCCTGTATGATACAGTACGCGTCAAGTACACTCTGTGTACTTTTACGCGCCCCCGACGGGCGCGAGCCGGCCATGTAGCGCCAGGCAACCAAGCGTGGACCGACGGCGCTCCTGGGGTCACACCCACGATACGTGGGGTTGTTGGTCACGTGAATCAGAAGATGGACGCCCACGACGCTGACTGGGACGTGCTGCTTGACCCACGATGCTGCTGAGTGCCTTGCGACGAAGCGTGCGCCTCACGGCACCGCCCACGTCGCGTGTGTTGTCCACCACATCCATGTCACTCGCAGCACCGCGGCCAAAGGCCCACTTGTACAAGCTCAAGACGCACTCCGCCACGAAAAAGCGCTTTTTCCCCCTCCAAGGCTCGTCACGCGGTCCGCCGAAAATTAAGCGCGCCCATTCGAACAAGCAGCATCTCAATTCAGGCATGTCGCGCACGCATCTAAGCCGCCTGCGTCGTCCGCAGATCGTGGCAACAGGCGCCGTCTCGCGCATGCTTCGCCGACTCTTGGCCCCGATCGTGTGATGATCTCTACGGCAATCCTACACGCAGATCTGGAGGCATCGTCTGGAGCAGGCGTTCTACCTGTGCCGCGAGGCGCGTACGCTGCGCGATCATGGCACGCGATTCGATGAGAGACATACCCGTGCCGCTGGGCTCCATCGATGCGCGCCACCGCGCACTTGGCCCGGGTGCCGTACGCGGCGCTTGCAGTGCCGTCTCGAGAGCCCGCAGCTCTTCGCGTAGACGTAGATACAGATCGATCGACTCGACGTCCGAGCGCGTGCGTCCAAACGTAACGACATCGCCCATCGCCAAGGCCGCAATGCGCCGTTGACGCTGCTCGTACTGCGCTGCTTCTACGCGCCCCTGGAGCCACACGGCAAAGTTGGGCGACTGCAGAAAGTCCGAGTACAGCGAGTGACGGAGCACACTGGCCGGCGACAGGGAACGCTGCCGCATGCGAAGCGGCCCAGGATGAGATTTCAGCCATTGCAGAAACGTTTCGCGGTGAAACGACTTGATGGGCGGTACTTCGGCGGGCGACGACAAGTCGAACGAGGCAGGTATCAGCGTCGCCATGTGCTGGTGCAGCGGCGCAAGAAATCGTTCAGTGAGGTCAGAGAAGTAGCGCCGCAGGACAGCATTAGCATGCTCAAGTTGCGAAGGCGAATCACGCCATTGCAACAGCTGCTTGAGAAGAGCCGTGTCTTTGTTCACACGTCGCTTGCTAGAAGACACGATACGCGCTGTGGGCACATCGCGCGACACGCCCTGGTGGGCAGGCTTGTTACCGCGGCCGAGCTGTACAATGTGGGGCCACGTCGCACAAGTCTGCAGAAAGAAGGGATTCGTCGTGCCGAGCACCACACCGGTGGGCGGCGTAGCGCGCGTGACAAAGGCACGAAAGTCGTAGTCGTGGATGTGGAAAAAAGGACGAAAGTCTCCGGCGACAGGGATGGGTCGGATGAGATCAACGAGGTGCCACACAGCATCACTAGTGGTTCGTGGATCGCGACCCACAATAAGGATCGGCTCGGCCGTCAGCATACACTCCCAAAGGCGCCACAGGTCAGGCAAGAGTTCATAAAATACATGTATCAGCGGTGTCGAAGACACGGATGCTAGGATGGGCAGTGATGCACTCGTGCCCGACTGCATGCCATCACCATTTTGCGCCTCAAGGCCATGCGGAAGAGATGCATGCAATAGCGTGCCCAGAACTGATACACTCAACGTGAGTCCTGGCTCAGGGCTGGGCCATCGGATCACATCGTGCACAAACGACTCCAGCACCACCATACCGTGCTCAAAGAAGGCGGGCCCAAGTCGCGCAATCACTTGGTGAAACAGGCCCACATACGGCAGATGCGAGAGAATGACGAGCGATTTCTGAAAGTAGCCTCGGCGCCGTGAGGTGTCTCGGCGCTGGAGAAAATACGTGTATCCATATAGGTAAGACGTACTCCGGCTGTGCAGACGCGGAGATGCATCTGCTACCGCTTCATTCCGCGATCGGCGCAGCCATGACACACTGCGTGTCATGGACTCACGTACCGAAGGAGAGCGGCGGGGCGGCGCAGGCTTGGAGGGAGCCGGCGGCGACGCATTCGATGCGTCTAACGGCACTTCACGCACACGCCACGAAAACACGAGGTCTCCATCACTAAATACATGCGTGTCTGGGAAGGAAGAGAACGCGATATTGTCCTTTTCCTCCTTGCTGATCCCCAGTGGCGGGTACATACACTCGACGTCCGGCCCCAGCTCCAAATCAAAATGTACGCAGGCGATCGATAGCATCCAGCGCTGCAGAGCACCCAGGGCCTCGTCAGACAGGGGCTCTGGCTGGACAGAGTCTTCGGAGAGGGTGAGTTGCGTCATGTCGGCCTCGTCACGCGGTGCAGACGACATGATCGTCGCACCGCGTCGATCCGAGAGAACGGACGTAGGTCCATGAATTATTGATTATATAACCACCTACTGGGAGCCTTGGCTGCTCTTGAGCGCCTCTTTGATGGTGGATTCCATCTCTTCGAGGTCGTCCGTCTGTACCGGCACAATGCGGCAGTGAAGCGCACGCTCGATCGCCTCCATTTGTTGCTTGGATTTTTCGTCATGTACAAAGTTGATTGACACGCCCTTGCGGCCAAAGCGACCTGTACGCCCGACGCGATGCAGGTACGTGTCGGCATCAGGCTCGCCGCTCTGTGTCAGAGGCATGTCGTAATTGATAACGAGCGTCACCTGTTGGATATCGATGCCCCGTGCAATGACATTCGTAGCAATCAGCACCTTGCACTTACCCGACCGGAAATCGTCGATCGTGCGGTCACGCGCCGATGTATCGAGCTTGCCATGCAGCGAATCGACACGGTGCCCCTCGGCCGTCATGCGCTGCGCAATCTTGTCAGCGGTGTGGCGCTTCGCACAAAAGATGATGCTCTGTCCGATGGTGAGTAGATTGTACAGCTCCACCAGCACCTCATACTTGTGCTCCTCCGACTTGCAGTTCATGTAAAATTGGCGAATGCTCTCCACACTCAATTCTTCTTGCTTGAGCCGAATTTCGTTGGCATTCGGCGCAATTTTTGTCGCATACTTGTGCACACTCTCTGGAAATGTCGCACTGAACAGCACCAGCTGACATGTTTTGGGCATCAGGAGTCTGACGCGGAAACTCTGCTCGCCCAGACCCTGCTGGTCGAGCATATTGTCGGCCTCATCCAACACAAATACTTTGATGCTCGCCGGATCCAGCATGCGCGTCCGTAGAAATTCGTACACGGTGCCTGGCGTACCGACCACGAGGTGCGCCGAGACTTTTTGGCCACGTTTGATGGAATCGGGGATCGCAAAGGCTGTCTTGACCGGCGTGAATTTGCCCATCTCTTGGACTACATCCATAATTTGCCGAGCCAACTCACGCGACGGTGCAAGAGCCAAAGCCTGAGTCTTTTCCTCACTAAAGTCGATGCGCGATAGCATAGTCAGCACAAAAGCCGCCGTCTTACCCGTTCCGGACTGCGACTGTCCGATCATATTACGTGGCGGGTTTTGCAGCAGTAGTGGCAAAGCACGCTCCTGAATTTTGGACGGCTTCGTGTACTTCATCGCATAAATGCCCTTGAGGAGGTCTTCGTGTAAGCCCAGGTCGTCAAAGGACTTGACCGAGTACAGCGGCGAGTTGGGATCAGCCTGCTGATCGGCGAGAGTGACTTGGACATCGTATTTCGATTCATGAAGGGGACCCTCGTTCTTTGGAGCATCGTCACCTTCTTCTGCCCAGTCGGACGTGCGCGACACGTCGGCTAGAATGTCACCTAGGCGCTCCGAGAGAGACTCAACTTTCGGGTCGCTCATCGTCGATGGACAAACGGTGGATGAAAAATGGGGAATTATGTATGCGTTGGACCCACGCGCCTGAATCGCGGCATGACAGCGACGACCATGGACGATACCCATGCCTTCCTCACGGCGCGGATCTTGCACGACAAGCAAGCAGTCACGTACCGTCTACTCAGCCGTGAGATGGGCATGCATGTCGACGACGCCAAGGCAGCGCTCGGGCGCTTTGCCGAGGCGGAGCAGGTGTCGGTCATATATGCCGTGCATGACTTACATCATGTATTTGTCGTGCCGGCGAGCGAGCTTGAGAGCACACTGGCTCAACTTTCCAACGGTAAAAAGCAAGTCTATGCTTTGCAGCCAGTGGGTACAACGTACGATCCAGCCATGCTGGCCTGTGTCAACCGAGCTCTCGTGTATGACGAGGCCTATGCTGCTCATCGCCATGCTGGTCTCGGCGCATTCGGCGCCATCCAAAAGGACGAGGAGGTTCGAGCACCTCGTCCCCCGTCATCTACAAGCAAGCGACGCAAAGTCATGAAGAGGATTCGTACGAAAAATGAAAAGGGATATACAGTGTTTCAGGATATCGAGACGTATGAATCGAGCGATGAGGCGGTACCAACGGCGCAGCCAGCATCAACAGCTCCAGCAGCTCCAGCACCTTCGAAATCGCCTTCCAAGGTGTCGCCTAAAGGACCTTCGAAGGCGGCACCGAAGCAGCATAGCCTGCTGAGCTTCTTTGGCAAGCGTTAAGCCTCCGTGTCAGAGAGCAGGAACAAATCGGGCACACCCTTGGCCTCCATGGGCTCGGGAGCGGCGATCTGAGGCGACGAACTCGTGGGAGGAGACGACTCGGCGTCGGACAGACTCGGCACCTCGTCTTCGATGCGGGGCCGCTGTGCTGGACGGTCTGTGGCTGGCGGTCGAGGCCGTTTAGCGCGCACGAGATCCTTGAGGCTCTGGCCCTCGATGACCAGTGGCTCTGTGAGGTACTGGTCGATGATGTGGCCGTACCGAGCAAGGGTGTTGGGCTCGCAGTCAGGAGGGACGTACCATGTGCCCTCCGCTTTTTCTTCCAGCTCAACGAGTCGGCACAACAAACGCAGTGGTGCAAAGTGCATAGCGTCAGGACCGCCGTCAGGCAGCTCATGCTCGGGATACAGAGGCATATGTGCCTCTGGTACGTGCGCCTCTGGCTGGTGTGACATGCGCTCCATACTCGCGCGTTCCAACGCCGTGCGAACCCACGATACGCCCGTGAGTTTGTGCGCTTCGGCAAGAAGGCCGACAGCGACGCCAATCTGTTCGCTGTGCGACAGCTCTGAGCGGACGTAGAGCTCGGCTGTCGGCTTGGGCGGACGGCGATCGACCTCGTAGGCTTGGCGCGATGCGTCGCTGAGTCGCAAGAACGTCTTTCGTATGATGTGGTACAGCCGAGCCAAGTTACGCCCGGCTTGTTGGTGGACTCGCTGCATATGCGCACCGTCTGCCATGACTCGGTCCCATACGTGTCGGATCTTGGCGCTGAAGAACAAAGCGACGTGCGAGGCGCGCACAATGATGCGGTGCACGACGACTGCGAGGCGTGGAAGCATCGTCGAAGCGCAGGAAGAGTCGCGGTAGCGAGCAAGGTACTGGGTGCAGGCATGCACGAGTCGTGTGGATGCCATAGACCGCTGGAACGACTCGAAGCGGAAGATGCGCTCATCCTTCGATGTCTTGACAAACATGTAGGCGCTTGTGGATGCATGCCGCTCCAGGAGTCTCGGCATCATGTAGCTAAAGTCGATGATGGCTTCGAGGCATGCAAAGCTCTGCGTTGAATACGCATGCATAGCATGCAGCGCCGTATCAAGGTACTCGCCGTCGTAGTAGAGCGTGTGCTGCAGCGATTCGGCAGCCTCGCGCTCAGCATCTAATGCGCTGCGGGACAATGCTTCCAAAAGGCGAAGCTGCGTCGTCCAAAGGCGCACACTCAAGGTAAACTCGAGCCACTGACGGCTCTCTAGTGCCATCGCGGTGCGTGCGCGCACAAGGCGAAAGGCCCATGGCTCGAGCCATAAACTCACAGGCGCCATGGGCATACGGCGCGCCATGGCATACTCGAGGAAAAACGACGCGAGTTGGATGGCCTTACACCGAGCTGCATCCAAGCCACCGACGCGCTCGCGTTCGGCATGGATATCTCGAAGGTAGGCCGGCACAAGCACGCCAAAGAGGCCGTCCAATACGAATTGATCAGCCCATGTGCGGAGCACGCGCTGGGCACTCGGCGTCCAGTGCACTTGCGTCGGCGGCGCGCCGCGATCCGAAGCCGGCCGACGGCGTGAGACGCGGCGCTTCGTACGGTCTATCACGCGCTGTTCCAGACGATCGACGCGTTCGGTCAGCGCTGCAGGGGTGCGTGCGATACGCAGCGAGCCATCGTGTGCGGGGAACTGGATCGTCGTGCCAAAGCGCGAGTGCCTTGCACTGGCATTCCGCCGGCTTGAGCGGCGTTCCGTGGCCTCAGCGGACAAGGAGGCAGAAAGTGGCGAAGTCTCGATGGCTCCTGCAAGCCACACAGGCGGTGTTCCACTCACCATATGGTATACGCTTTCCGCCACGATGGGCGTCCACATCTCAAACTCTTTTGTGTCGGCCTGACTCGCCAACATGCGGAGTGCATCCAGAATGTGGAAAGTGTCCATTTGCTGGACAAGGACGCTCTGAAGTGACATGTTCGCGATATTGCTTGTGCTGAACGATTGCAGTGGCGGATCACGAATGGCTAGTAGGTTGCGAAAGAGATGCAAGCACATGCTGGTTACGCCCACGTCGCGCTCCGTTCGCTCTGCTCTTGGCTTGAGAGAGGGCGCAAGAACGTAACGAAGGACACAGGACAAGACAGTGCGGTCACCAAGGCGCGGCTCTTTGGCACGTTCACGCAGAATCGATGACTTGTACTGCACTTGCGCACTCTGCAATTCCAGCAATTTGGCGAGAACTTGCTCGTTTTCGTCTTCTTCCATGCGCGTCGTCATGTCATGCAGCTCGGCATCCCAGTCAATAGGCCACGTCAGTGCCGTGATGAGATCTGTGCATGCCAAAGCAATCTTGTCAGCCTTGTCTCCTCCGCCGGCACAGTGCAGGAGGATCGGGATGAGATCATTGTGAAGCGTGCCGAGCTCAGCAAATACGCGCGCGATCGCACGACTCGCATCGGTATCATCCTGGCGCCACAGACGGCGCAGATCGCGCAAGCATTCTAGGCAGTCATCGCCGACGCGGTACACGAGCTCAGTGCGCCCGTGCTGCTGGACATGCTCGTAGCCACCCAAGGCTGTGCAGATCGACAAGACCGGTGCGCGAAGCATCTCGACGCGCTCGTCCATGTCGACATCACCGGCCTCTACTTCCGGCTCCTCCTCCGATGCGCTACTGACCGAGTCGCCACCGTCACTCCAGACCTGGCGCCACACATCGTCCGTATCCGAGGCCACCATGAGTAGGAGCGCAACTCGCCGCGTGACGCGTCGCGCCGTGTCACCTTGATGGAGGTGTGTATGTGTATGACGGTCCTACTAGGTCTTGGTAAAAAACATCCCTCTCCCCTCGCTCCCCACGCTGTGAACGGTTTCCTTGGATGGATCTAGACGCACGACTGCAGTTGAATACGCGCGTGCTGCAGCGGATTGATCCATGCGCACTGCACATACTCGCCTCTGCATCCTTTGTCGTGTACTATACGTTTGAAAATGAGTGGACCAAGACGAGTGTAGAAGGCCCGCTGTTTCTGTACCAGCGCTCCGAGGCGCCGTACTATGGCCTGCAGATTCTGAACCGAAATGACCCTGAGCCTTTCTATGTTGGTTTCACGCCTAGTGATGACGTGGAGATCAGTGAGGCCTTTCTCATTTACCGTGCACACCAGCCAGACGATGGCAACGCTGGCGATCATACCATTTACGGATTCTGGATCTTTGAGCCGTCCCAGCTCGAGCAGCTAGCCAAGACGATCACATCGCTGCAAGAAGCGCCCTATCCACCGCCAGCACCCACATCGCTGCGCGCAGACCACGCTCCTACCTCCATCAGCATGGATGCCCTCTTTGGCCAGCCCGAGGGACCCACATTTACTGAGCAAGAGCGCACGGGTGCCTCAATCCTGAACGCCCTCTTTCGCGAAGCCTCGGACCAGCACCAAGACACCGCTCCAGAGCCAGAGGCACCAGAACCCGAGTCGCAGATACAAAGCACCCCGATTGATCTGGATGCTCTGTTCGGTACAGCATCCGTGCAAGAGAGCTCCGATCCTATGGCGATGGAACCTGTCGACGAATTGCGCGCACCCGAGCCGCAGCCGACTTCCATAGGCGACACACTCGCACCCTCTCAGGTGGTGGCGGGGCTGGAGGGCCACTTGTCGCGCGCCGATTTCGTGCAAAAGCTGATTGTACAGCTATGTACGGATCAGGCCTACGTGGAAAAGCTGTACGCCGAATACCAGCGTAGTCATAGATAGTCATGATCATAAGCCGGTCGATGCATGACGCGCCCATACTGAGGGCGCCCGGGATAAGGCTTCGTTGGATGTTGGAGAGCGGTGCTGATGCGGCGTACTGATCCAGCGTGCATCATCCACAGGCGCGAGAGGCGGTAGCCGGCGGCTAGAAAGGTCGTCGAGAAGGAAGGACCGGCCGGGCTGGACGGGCCCATGGAAAGACGGACTGCGCGACATATCGTCCCAGGTAGATGGAGTTGCACGGTGCTTCATGCGATCGTTCATGGAGGGTATCAAGGGAGCTTGCGAAGATGCTTGTAGCGAGGGTATCTGCTGCTCGAGGCGCAATAGGCGCTCGCCCATCGCCATTAGCAACGTACGGATCTTGCCGAGGTCCTTGTCATTCTCAGCTTCTGCTGACGCGTTCACGGAAACGATAGGGGGGAGTTTGGAGGGTATATGCGGCGATGGACTGCGCGAAACCTTATCTTCGTCACCTTCGTGGGCGGAGAGGCCGCCAAAGTCGATATCCGAGCCGCTCTGAGACGAGCGCGTGGATCCCAGTTGGTACACAAGTAGCGCAGAATGGGATAGGCAGTACGCGGCCCGCAGCGTCGACCATTCAGGGGGCGTGTCCTTATACATGCGGCCGAGCACTTGATCACAGTGAGCACAGGCAAGAGGGGCAAACTTGTACCTTTCCCACCCGATGTCGTCGGACATGGTATGGAACTCGAGGGCCACAACCTTGTCGGTGACATCACGCAGCACAATAAATCCAAGCTGACGCTGAGCCATGATCCAAGATGTCGAATCACCGACGATTGACAAGCATTGAAAGCATTGGAAAACCATAGGTGGTGGTGTGTCCGAGGCAATCACCCGTGTCGCTGGCGGTGGTGGGACAGATGCTGAGGCAGGCACGCGATTTGCGCTCGTCGACTTGGGTGGCCTTCCGCGCCGACGAGCTTTCGGCGGAGCGGCGCTTGGGACGTCTTCTGCCGGTCGGACGGCCGGTGTCACAGATGAGACGGATTTCTGCATAGAAGTGATGGGTGATGTATCTAAATGAGTCCCTGAGCGCTTGGCATCATCCATGTCCCAAGCTCTGTCAAAGAAGAATTGAAATTCCTAGTCCATCTTTCTACATGCGAGCTCAATTGCTCGTCTTGCGTGCTCGACAAAAAGTAGTTCGAATAAGCTTGCTTGGGCGTATGCGATTGGCAGACGCCCAAGCACTCGTTCGTTCTCCCTGCAAGCATGACATTACTCCGCGTGGAGTCCACGTGGCAAAGGGGTCCCTGTCGGATCCTCCTTGCGCATCGCCGGACCGGCCAGCTCGTAGCCTCTTTAGCCAGCGTGCGAAGCGCCTATCTGTGATAGCTACACTACATAATGAGCCTTGACATGGGAACCAACTACCAGGGATCCCATGTATTGTAGAAGCACGTTATCACGCATGCCAGAACGAGCATAGGACCGTGAACAAGCGGACAATGCGAATGCCTCGAACGCCATGAACGTCGCCCAATCTCTCGGGTGCTGACTATGCCTGCGAGACTAGGAGGCTTATGCGTAAAAGACTCAGCATGCCTGGGATGCGGTGCTAGAAACGATGACTCACGCTGTAGGCTGCTCCACAGCACGCGCATCGGCGCGCTACAGTGGCATGAAAAAAAAAATGATCGAGCTTGCAGCTGACCAGCCTCTGGGCGGGCTGTCACATGCATAGCAAGTACGCGAGATTGGTCACCTGGCATAGCCTGGCGCGTCCAGCCCAACATCCAGCGGTGATATAGAAGTTCCGTACTTCGGCCGAGTTGAGGGTCCAATGGGTGGCGCATGTGCACATACGTCATGCGCCTGTCAAGCCAGTAGGCAGCGTCATTCCGCGGCGCGAAGCGTGTGCGTAGCATCTATGTGTTGATCTGCGAAATAAGCACGAGCCGAAGCGTTTTTGCTGGCCGTACCGCGCCATTGGACCTGCCGATTCTCTGCGGCTTACCTCTACCCCTCTGCCTGCCTTCCCTGGCCTTGATCCAGCACGCTGCGCACAGTGTTGCTGGAATAGTACGTTGTTCACCCACCTGTATATCGGCTTGGGACATGTCATCCAACCTGCCTGTGCGGCGTGCTCCGGCTCGGGCTCGGAGCACCACCAAAACAGATGAAAATGCCTACGCCTTGCGCGGCACAAGTGCAGCGCCAGCGCCCGCCAAAGGCAAAGCCCCGGTCGCGGCTGACAAAGGCTCGGCTGCCACGTCGTCTGCCTTGGGCGCATCAGGTGTGCTGGGTACCCGAAAGCGTGCCGCCTTGGGCGACCTGACGAACGCCGCACGTACACGCTCAACCAACGATGAAAAGGCCGAGGAAAAGAAGCCGGCTCTTCGTGTACGTCCACCACCGGCGGCGCAGCGGACGGCAACGCATCTGCCTGCAGCACGGGCGGCAGTGGCACCGCAGCGCCGCGTCGCGCGGCCCCGTGAACCCGAGGCGATGGCGATTGACGACGTGACAGGGAGCGACAAGGAGAACAGGGACCTCGCAGCTGACCAGGCGCGCGAGGCCAAGCGTGTGCGCATGACACACGAGGCAGCGCCCGCTGCGCCGACGCAGCGTGCGAAAGACGAAGGCTGGGAAGATCTCGATAAAGACGATGCGGATGACCCGTTGATGGTGGCGGAATATGTCGAGGAGATCTTTGCGTACATGCGTCAAGTGGAAATGCAATGCATGCCAAATGGCAGCTACATGAATTTGCAGCGCGATCTAAACTGGCATCTGCGTGGTGTACTTGCCGACTGGCTGATCGAGACGCATGCAAAGTTCCGCCTGCTCCCTGAGACGCTGTTCCTGGCACTCAACATTGTTGACCGCTTTCTCAGTATGCGGACGATCTCGCTGTCGAAGCTGCAGCTCGTGGGTGTCACAGCGCTATTTATCGCGGCCAAGTACGAGGAAGTGCTGTGCCCCTCTATCCAGAACTTTATGTACGTCGCAGACGGCGGCTATACCGATGAAGAGATCCTGCGGGCTGAGCGGTACATGCTCAAGGTCCTCAACTTTGATTTGAGCTATGCGTCGCCCATGAACTTCTTGCGCCGCATCTCCAAAGCCGACAACTATGATATCCAGACACGCACCGTTGCCAAGTACTTTATGGAGATCTCGCTCGTGGACCACCGCCTGCTGGATCACCCCCCGTCCCTCGTTGCAGCAGCAGCCGTGTGGCTCGCCCGGGAGGTCCTTGAGCGTGGCGAGTGGACGCCGACACTGGTGCACTACTCGACATACGCAGAACCAGAGCTTCTTGGCACGGCAGAAATCATGCTCGACTACTGCCTCCGTCCACCCGCACACCTTCACTTTCACAAAAAGTACAGCAGCAAAAAGTTTATGCGTGCAAGTGCGTATGTGCTGGAGTGGGCGAAGAACACCTTCCCCCATGCTGTCATTACGCAGGACGACGTCACACTTGGCAAGTGGACAGACGAAAACGGCGAAAAGCACTCTTTGGACATGCTTCGTGTCGACCTGTACGAGCGCCATGGGCATCCACGCCCCACCGTCTTGCCCCTTGGCCCCGCCACACCCGTAACCAACATTGACTCATAATGGTCCGTTTGGCGGACATACCATGACCCCTATAGAACCCCCCTGTTGCCGGACGACATATACGGAACGACCCTATCCCTTCCCCTCCCCTCCCCCCTCTATAGTCCAAACAGCATGGTTTTTCGACGAGCTCGCTCGACAGCGTACCGCATATCCGCCGCCACCAAGTGCGCGTCTTGAGACGCCTGTTCGAGTGGCTGTCCATCAGCCCGTCGGTCGAGCTGCTGTGCCAGGGCTTGCACGTCCACGCCATCGGATCGTGGGACAGCGCGCGCGGCCTGAGCATACGACGTGCCGCCTGGCATCGTGCTTGTACTCTCGATGGAGGCGGCTATTTCGCCAAGCCGCGTGCCAAGTTCATGGATGGGCTGGAGTGACGCGTTGAGCGGAGAGCACAGCACCTGTGCCCAGTATTGCTGCCACAATTGGTCGTAGAGCGGCCGATCCGCGGCGATCTTGACGAACTGGACGTCGAGCTCATAGTACTGCGACGCATGCGCGCCATAGTCGTCGATCTTGTGCGCCGGTAACCGCGGCGGTGGCGCTGTCGTATCTGGCGCCGTGCCTGGCTGGTCGAGGGGCCACGTCCGAAATGCGCCTATATCCACATGCCCCGTTGACATAGTGCGCCATGGATCAATCACGACGGCGACAAAGGGGTCTTGCTGCTGGTTCGTACGCTGCGTTTGTACATCAATCCCAGAGAGCCAACATCCGTACCCAGGGTGGGAGTGGTACCAACCAATGGCGTGCTCAGGCCGATGTACGCTTCGACACGCCTCCAGGTACGTGACCATGTACTCGTATGCCTCGTTCTGTGCATTGACGCGTGTTTCAGTCCCGTGCACAGGCAGCGGAAACGCGTCCAGCACATAGATCGTGTCACCACGGACATGTCCTTGCATCAGGCCCATGACCTCCAAATCACCACCAGACTGGGCATGGAGCACCATTTTCAACAGCGCCATAACACTGATGCATACGCGCTGGAAGTATCGGGGGTCTTGGCGCCATGGCGCCTTGTGCAGGAGCACTTGATACGCCGTCGGCTCCTGGGCATACATGTCGGCCTCCGGCATGGTGGAGGTCCCAAAACGGCCTGATTTCGACATTGCGCTTCTTTATGTGGTGGCATGTCCTATGTGCCGTGGTGACGTTGGCTCTAGCCCGTCTCGTGTGTGCCAGACCGCGGCGCACACGCACCATCGAGCGCGTATACCCCGTAGAAGCACAACCGGGATGGTGCGGCGAAGTGCGATCGCCCCACACCCCCTTGATTGATGAGGAACAGTGCATCACCTGTTACGACCCGGCGACCGGGTACGTTCTCGCCCGCGTGCCGGCTGATACGCCCGACACAATCCGCGACAAGGTCAGGCGAGCACAGGAGGCGCAGGAAGTATGGCGCACGTCGTCGTTTACGCAGCGCCGCGAGGTGTTGCGGACGATGCAGGCCTGGATCCAGCGTGACGCTGAGGCCGTCGCTCGGATAGCCTGTCGCGATACAGGCAAAACAGCGATCGATGCTGCATTTGGCGAGCTGCTCACGACATGTGCCAAGCTCGCATGGACGATCCAGCATGGGGAGCGCATCCTGCGTCCGGAGCGGCGGAGCGGCAACTTGCTTCTGGCACACAAGCGATGCACCGTATACCACGAGCCGCTGGGCGTAGTAGCTGCCTGTGTATCGTGGAACTACCCCGTGCACAATATGCTGGGGCCCATCATCTCCTCAGTGTTTGCAGGCAACGCCGTGGTGATCAAATGCTCCGAACACGTCGTTTGGTCTTCGAAGCAGGTCCTCGAAGGCGTGTACAGATGCCTCGATGCCTGTGGCGCGCCGCGGGATATCGTGCAGCTGGTCGCATGTGGACCCATGGCTGTCGAGGCACTTACGCGCGACGCCCACCTCGCTCACATCACATTCATCGGCAGCGACGCGGTCGGTCGTCGCGTCGCTGAGGCAGCTGCGCCACAACTGACGCCCACCACGCTCGAATTGGGCGGCAAGGATCCAGCTCTGATTCTGCCAGGCACAGACCTTTCGTTCTTCGCCTCCATGTTCATGCGCGCATGCTTCCAGGCTATGGGCCAAAACTGCATTGGCATTGAGCGGTTCCTCGTACCAGACAGTATGCAAGACGACCTCGTAGCGCTCGTCGAGCCACGCATCGCCGCCCTGCGCTGCGGAAGCACACTTGACGAAACGCGCTTTGGTCTGGCCTCGGACAAGGGCGAAGATGTCGTTGATGCGGGGGCCATGATCTCCGACGCGCGCTTCGACGCCCTCGAGGCACTCATTGCAGATGCCGTGGCCCAGGGCGCACGTCTCGTGCTGGGCGGTAGGCGTGTCGTGCATGAAAAATGGCCGATGGGACATTACTTTGCGCCGACCCTGCTGACCCATGTCCAACCTACGATGCGCATCGCCCAGGAAGAGGTGTTTGGCCCCGTGTTTTTGGTTATGCCGTACTCAGACGTGGAGCAAGGCATTCAGCTGGCCAACAACACGCCGTACGGCTTAGGGGCATCCGTGTTTGGACGCGACCATGCCGAGTGCAAGCGCGTCGCGTCCAAGCTGGCATGTGGTATGGTCAACATCAATGACTTTGGCATCTCGTACCTCAATCAGGGCTTGCCCTTTGGTGGCTGCAAGCACTCAGGGTACGGCCGCTTCGCTGGCCCTGAAGGCCTGCTGGGCCTCACGGCGCCCAAGGCTGTCACGGAAGATGTGCTCTTTGGCATCGTTCAGACGAGCATTCCACCCCCTGTGGACTATCCGCTGCGCGATACGCGGCGGAGCTGGAGGTTCCTGCAATCCCTCGTGCGGCTGGCCTTTGGCTCTCTGTGGGATCGTATTCGGGCATTGCCAGGTCTGCTATAGTCGGCATAGATGGGTGAGGGGGGACAGGGATACCTATGGCTCAGGGAGGGGATTTACACCATTCCACGCCACGAGCTCCGCGGAATGAGACAACACCTTGTCGATGTGCCACCGTCCGCCAGGCCCGCCGTTGGCATACTTGAGCGCCAGGAGCGAGCCGATTTCGTCACATGCCACGAGCACGTCGTCAATGTCTTGCTTGGTATGCGCGGCACTTACACAGAAGCGCACACGAGATGAAATAAGCGGCGTGGCTGGGTATGCAACGACCACCACGACGATCGGTGGACGTCGGCGCACGCCATGCGGGCCCGTGGATGCGACCTGCGCTGTCTCGAGCGTTGCACTGTTCCATACATCATCGTCCGTCTGCCAGCGCTGCGACGGCGGCAGAGCCAGGCCGCGGTGCAGCATCAGGTTGGAGAAGAGCACCATCTTGCCCGGCTGGAAGAGCAAAAGTGGCACGACAGGACTGTCGCGGTTGCCCCACACAATAAAGCCAAGTTTGCGCAGGCCATGATTCAGGTAGCGGGCATTAAATGCGAGGCGCTCTAGACGGTGCCGACCCTCGACGCCCATAAGGAACTGCTCGGAAAAGTGCGTCCAGGACGGCAGCAGGGCCCGGTTCTCCGGTGATGTGCCAATGCTCATGATGGTCGCAAGAGACGACATGATCTGGACCAGCACAGGCGGTGCCATGGTCTCGCCATACACGTTGGAGTAGTTGCGCCGACGAATGGCGTCGATCGTCGATTTTTTGCCCGCGACATAGCCACCCACCGCACCAAACGACTTCGTGAACGTGCCCATGAGTATGTCAATCTGCATAGGATCAATGCCAAAGTAGTCGCACACACCACCACCGTTCGGTCCGAGCGCACCGATCGAGTGCGCCTCATCAATGTACAGGTAAAATTTGTATCGCTTTTTCAGCTCCAGCACGCGCGGCAAATCGAAGATCGTGCCTTCCATCGAGTACAGCCCCTCGACAATCACAATGATCTTTTTCCATGGCCTGTGCGTCCGTGGCTGGCCCTGGCTTATGCATTCACGCAGCAGCGCCTCGAGAGCATCCATGCTTCCATGCTTGAATGGCCGGATGCTGGCCCCGCTCATACGCACACCTGAGCGCAGTGATGTGTGATTCAGCTCATCTGACACAATCAACGTGCCTGGACCAGCAATAGCCGGGATCGTCGTGCTGTTGGTCGCAAAGCCCATGCTGATCAACATGGCATCTTCGTGGCCAAGGTACTTGGCCACCATCTTCTCGACCTGCGCCTGTAGGTCGAGCATGCCTGCGCCTAGGCGTGTTCCACCACTCGACAGGCCGTACATATCGATGCCCGTATCAACATTATCGGCACACTCGCCATGCGACTGAGCAAAGCCGAGATAGTTGTAGGCGCTGATATTGAGTGCACGGCGCTTGCGTCCCGTGAGGTGGAACGAGCGGTTGTAATCATGCGAGATCCGCTCCAGCGTCATGACCGTGCGGCCACACACACCAGTCACGGGCCGTTCGAAACAGTCGTCGATGCGCGTCTTGAGGCGTCGGGTAAAGAAACTGTCGAAGTCCGAATTGAGAGCCGCGTACCCATTGTTCTCACGCAGATGCGCGAATTCTTGCGGGTAGAAGCGGCGCCCAATAAAGTCGCGAGCGTGGCCAAACAAGATCAACACAATGTACACGAGGTACGTCGAAAGCACTGTCAGGTAGCTCGGGGTATCCTCCTCCGAGCTCTCAAGCTGGCCCGCATCATACCGCGACGTCCACCGGAACGCATCTTCTTTGCACTCTCCAAATTCCGAGTGCTGCAGGCCCGTCTTTTGGGTCAAGCCACCAGTGGCTGGCGCATGCAATGCATCAGGCATGCCCATGGACGGCAGACAAGAGGCGGCCGCGTGCGGCCAGAATCGCCGGCCATACTGCCATGTCGGCCGAATGAGTCTCCACGGACCGCACACCGCACGGCTTATGACCCACGGCAAAGGGGCAAGGCTCACGCGTACGAGTTGCATCTAGATACCGCTGGCTACAGCCGACCTAGCTAGCTCGGACAGAGAGTATAGGGGCATACTACAGGGGGCTGCACACCCAAGTGCTGATGCTCATACATCAGCTTTTTATGCCTTCAGACCACCGCCGCTACGGGCCGTGGACTTGGCCTGCTGGCGGGCCACGGCAGTGTTGGCGCCAGCCGCCTGCCGGTTGGCCTTGCGTTCAGCCTGACGAGCCTTCTTGGCTTCCTTGGTCTTGGCGATGTGCTCCTTGCGCGCGGCCTCACGCACTTCTGGCCTCTGGTTACGGTGCGTGTTGATCTGGTCGATCGAGGCACCCACAACGCCACGCTGGCTCTTGATGGTGCGACGCGAGCGCTTCTTAGCCACTTCCTCAGTGATACCCTTCTTGTGCATGCGGCGGTACAGCACCGTCCAGGCGATCTTACGGGGGTTCTTGCGCTGGTGGAACAGCGACTCTGGCTTCGAGCCCTGGAAGCGGAACACCTGTTGTTGTTAGCCATCTTTCTCATACACGGACAGGGTATGCTTGCCGCCTTCGACGCGTGCCCGGTGGGCATTCTTGCACGATCGTGGCGGCATCGCACGTCCCCTCCTGTCCACATACCCTGCTGTCACCACGGACAAAGAGTCTTCCCTTAGCTCTGTGGCAGTGTTAGCAAAATCTCTTACCACGCGGTCGGTGCGTCGCCACGCCCACCGCCCAGCCTCATACGTACGGGTAGATCTTCCTGTTCGAGAACGAGCAAATCTCGACCTTCATCTGTCAGAGTGTGAGTCACCATTCCATCGTAACGAAGCCAAGGCCTACGCGCCGCACTTTGCGTGCCGCGCGTGCGCGGCTTTCTCCGCTACATACCTTGACCGAACGATGCCTTGAAGACGGAGGACGAGGCGCCTCTCAAGCTTCGACGCCGACGCCCCACCACGAAAACTATAGTTCTACACGTGATGCCACACGCAAGTACACGCCTCCATGTATTAGGGCAGAGTGGAGGGGAGCCTCGTGAGGCGCGTGTACATAATTACACATATACCCAGCCACGAGGGCCAGGTCGGTCGGCGTCCTTGTGGTTCCTGTTACCTGTGCACGGAGCGATTGGTGCTGGCCAGAGAGAGTGCCGCATCTGCGTAGCGTCTGCCGATCGTGTCGTTCTTTCAGACATCCAGTGCAGGCGGGTGGGGTAGTCGGCCGGCTACGGCCACCACGACGCCCAATATCACGGCGACCACCAAGGTCGCTGGTGAGCAGGACTTGGAGGTGACGCCCGGTGCCAATGATACCGTGTCTGCTTTGGCATTTTCTCCGACGGCTGATGTGCTCGCTGTGGCGAGCTGGGACACATTTGTGCGGATCTACCGCATCGATAAGACGAATGCGCAGCCAGTGCAACCATGGCAGCAGTACCAGCACGAGGGTCCTGTGCTGGACGTGTGCTTCAATGACATGGGCACCAAAGTGATTTCAGTGGGAGCTGATAAGGTGGCACGTTGCTTCGATTTAAATACGAACCAGGCCGGTGTCGTGGCGCAGCATAATGACACAATACGCTGTGTCCGGTGGACCCGTGTCTTTGGTGGCGCGCTTGTGACCGGTGGTTGGGACAAGAGTGTCAAGATCTGGAAGATTGAGCCACAGCCCACCCTCATAACCTCATTGGATTTGCCTGAGCGCGTGTACGCGATGGATGTAATTGGCTTCATTATCATCGTCGCCATGGCCGAGCGCAAGATTATGGCGTTTCAATGCAATGAAGCCACTGGCACGGCCCAGCAGGTCGTGGATCAGTTTAGTCCGCTCAAGTTCCAGACACGCTCGCTAGCAGCCCTTCCCGAAGGTGACGGATTTGCGCTGGGCGGTACGGAAGGGCGCGTGGCCGTGCACTACTTCCACGACCCGCCGGATCCGAAGGATGGCAAGGTCAAAAAGTTTGCATTCCGTTGCCATCGACGGACGAATGCTGATCATCCAGATGTGCCGCGCAACGAGACGCAGCTGTACCCTGTGAATGCGATTGCCTTCAATGCGCAGGGCACATTTGCCACGGGTGGTGGTGATGGCTCTATCAGCTTCTGGTGCAAAGCCAGTCGTACGCGTCTAAAAACGTTTGAGACGAAAGGCTCGGCGATGGCGCCCAAAGAACTCTTTAAGACGAATCCGAATCGCCTACCGGTGACAGCGATTGCATTTAATATGGACGCATCGATCTTTGCCTACGCGCTGGGCTACGACTGGCACAAGGGATACCAGGGTGCTACGACAGAGGCACATGTATTTATCCACCCCGTCAATCCCGAAGATATCAAGAAGCGTCCCCCGAAAGCATAGACTGTAGAGAGACCCTGATGGGCCCGATATAGGCCCGATGAGCTCGATGCCTTTTTTTCTGCATGATACTGCGTGCCCTTCGCAGAGCTTCGTGTGTGCCGCGCGTGCGAGCACTGCACCACAGCTGTGTGTCGCTAAAGCAGGCAACGATACCCTATGATGAGCTTGAGACTCGCACGTTTTCGATCATTGCGCATATTGACCATGGAAAATCGACACTCGCCGATCGACTCTTGGAGTGCACAAATACCATTCCGAGCCATGCATCCAACAAACAGGTTCTCGATAAGCTCAAAGTTGAGCGTGATCGTGGTATAACTGTCAAATCGCAGGCTGTGAGCATGCTGTACAAGACGCCTGAGCGTGCGACACCGCTCCTCCTAAATCTGATCGATACGCCGGGCCACGTCGACTTTGCCTACGAGGTGCGCCGCTCGCTCTCTGTGTGTCAATCAGCTCTGCTTGTGGTAGATGCTACACAGGGCATTCAGGCGCAGACCATCTCCGTGTACCGGATCGCTGAACAGTGTGGATTGACCGTGATTCCTGTCCTGAACAAGGTCGACTTGCCCGCCTCGAACCCTGAGCAATGTGCGGAGCAGCTTCGAGACATTCTTGGCATGGATACCGCTGTACATACGCCGCTCCATGTGAGTGCAAAGACGGGCCAGGGCGTGGATCGAGTGCTCGAGGCCCTGGTCGAGCGCACGCCGCCGCTCCCAGGCATGCAGAGGCAGGATCGAGAGCCGCCAGGTCTACGCGCGCTCGTTTTTGACAGCTGGTACGACAAGTATCGTGGCGTGATTGCCCTCGTAAGCGTCATGGATGGCGCTGTGCGGAAGGGCGATATGATTGAGGCGTACCACAGTGGCAAGCGGTACGAAGTACTGGACCTGGGCATCAACCATCCCGAGCCGGTGTCTGTGCCGATCTTGCGCAAAGGCCAGGTTGGATGGCTCATTACAACCATGAAGGACACGGAAGAGGCGAGTATTGGCGACACGTTTCACCGCGCGCATGAGCCCGTCGAGCCGCTGCCTGGGTTCAGACCCGCACTGCCCACCGTCTTTGCGGGCATTTTCCCCACGGACAAGAGCGAGTTTCTCAAGTTAGAAGATGCGATTCAGCGGCTCTGCATCAACGACCGATCCGTCTCGATCCAAAAAGAGACGATGACCGCCCTCGGCCAGGGCTATCGCCTGGGCTTCCTCGGCACACTGCATTTGGACGTGTTTCGGCAGCGCCTCGAAGATGAATACGACCACGAGATCCTGGTCACGACGCCCACGGTTCCCTTCCGCATCACCTACAACGACGAGACGCAGGTCCTGTGCTCGAATCCTGCCGATTTTCCCGACGAGGGCACGAAAAAGCTGCACGTCGCGTGCCTGGAGGAGCCTAGCGTCAAGGGCTCGCTGGTGTGCCCCGAAGAATACACGGGCGCCATGATGGAGCTGTGTGCCGAGCACCGCGGCGAGCAGCTCGACATTGAGTTCTCGCGGGCTGCTCAGGCACAGTCGCAGGTGTACATGCAGTACCGTCTGCCGCTCGCTGAGATTGTGACCGACTTTTTTGACAAGCTCAAGTCACGCAGCTCGGGCTTTGCGTCGTTTGATTATGAAGAAGACGAGTATATCTCGTCAGACCTTGTCAAGCTCACGTTCCTCGTCGCCGGCGCACCTGTCGATGCTCTCGACATGGTACTGCACCGTTCCAAAGCGTCACTCGTCGGGCGCACATTCGCGCAGCGGCTCAAAGACGCCATTCCGCGCCAGCAATTTGAGATCAAGGTCCAGGCGTGCGTCGGTGGCAAGGTCGTGGCGAGCGAGACAGTACGTGCGTACAGGAAAGATGTGACCGCTGGACTCTATGGCGGACACTATGAACGAAAACTCAAGCATCTCAATAAGCAAAAGGAGGGCAAAAAGCGGCTCAAGGCCATGTCGCTTGGCCGCGTGCAAGTGCCACACAAGGCATTCATGGATATCCTCGACACGCGCTCTACATGAGCATCGTGAGTACAGTAGCACACATCATAGCCGCACTCACTGCCAGTGGCATCATCGCTGCCTTCGGAGCACTATTGCCCGTGTCGTCCTTGGATCCCATGATCTCACCAATAGTCGAGTCCGAGGTTTCATTGGAGCCTGTCACCGGGGGCTTGACATTCTTCGTGCCTTGCGACACAACAAACGCCGGCGCACCAGTGGGCGGCGTGTACATGCCCGGCTCAGACTCGTCTTCTGTGCCATCCCAGCAGTACATGTCAAGACACTTTTGACACTTGCTAGGAATCTTGCTGTTGCTTCGCTGCAGCGAACGCAAAACGGATGCACACGCCAGGCACTCGTGCCAGTTGGACATGTTACCACCCATCGTCGCAACATCCAGCGAGTTGTCAAGCATGCGGTGTTGATGCTCGACATTGTAGGCCAGTTCAAACGTACTTGCGTTCGTCATATAAGTGTAGGGATAGTTGGGGAGATACACGACCAAGGGGGCTGGGCGCGACGCCTTGTCGGCGTTGGTAGCGTTCTTTGGGTTGCATCCAAAGAACGTGGGGCGCGTATTGTATCCCCTGTTTACAAACGTCTTCATCTCCGGCACCTTGGGGAACGCCATGTACGAGAACTCGTCCAGCTGCATACGGCGTTGCGTCTCCCAGAGATCCGTGCCGTTGGGCCAGCCAGCATGGTCCGAGCCGACGTCAATACCAATAATCATGTCCAGCTCACGACCCGGCTGCAAGAGCGGCTCAAAGGGGATGTTCTGGTTCGCCTCGCCACCGTCGACCAAATCGATGTATTTTTCTTGCCAAAACACGTTCGTGTCGGTACGGTAGCCCTTGAAAGGATTCGGTACAGGCGCCACATCATTGTAGCCCTTGTCCGTATCTTCCAAAATCTTCTTTAAAATCTCGTTCAAGACACCGGTCTTATTACCCTCCAGCATCGCCGTGTAAGCGCCATTGAACAGCGTACTAGACGTGCCGACCACGTAGCCAAAGTTGTCGTAGTTAGACACACACGATTTGTCTTTGGCATTCTGTTTGCCGTTCCGCATATCAGAGCCGAGATATCCGACGGGGAAGAACGCCTGCAGGTACGGTTGCCACGTACCAAACTCAAAGGGTGTGAACTCGAAGTACGTCGCGTTTGGATTGATCATGATCTCGTTCGGGGGGCGGCCGATACTAAGAACGATAGGGAGAGGATAGGTTGCATCCTTAAAGCTCGTTGTGTTGACAATGTCCGAGTACGTCGTACGCTGGCCGTGGTGCATAAACATGGGACTATGGTCCGTCTTGTTCAGCAGCTGGTACGATAGCGCGCGACTCCAGTAGTCACTGATCGAGACAGGGTAGCCAGCATCTTTCTTGTCAGACACATCATTGAACAAATCTTTGTAAAACGACAGCTTGTCGTGGCTCGGCTTGACAAGGTTCGACGACAAATCCATAATGTCGTCAACGAGGCTCTGCATCGTAGGCCAGTCGTTGATGGCCATAGAACCCGTCGCCCAAGAGCCACCAGATAGACCTGCGAAGTAGTCGGCAAGCTGCAAAAGTCCACCTACACCACGGTCCATGGCTGTCTTGTTGCGTTCATCAAAGCCCTGTGCTACACCCAGCGCCACAAGCATGGCTCGGTAGCCACCACCACTTGCGGCGAAACCCACCTTGGGTTGGTTCTTCTCGTCACTGAGAAAGCTGTCCACGCCGCCAGGAACACCACTTTCGTCCAGGCCAGCACGCTTGAGCCAGTCGGCCCAGCGCCTCTTGTTGTTTTGGCGGTGGCGTTTCAAATACGCGGCTTCATTGGAGTTCAAGGACTGGTTCGTAGCATTGCGCACAAACCCGACGTAGTTGCTGCCTTCAGGCATAGGGGGACACGGTACGTTTACAGGTGCATACGTGTCCTTAGGGGAGTAGCGACGCTGCTTGCGACGCTCCTTACTCACAATCTGATGAGCTTTGACCATGGTTTCGACCAAGCGCTCACGGTCATCAGGCGAAATGGCTGTATCCAGCTCATTCTGCTCCCAATGTGTTGCACCTTTTCCGTCCTTGTATGTAGCTTGCACCTGCGTGCCAGCGAGCAAGCATGATGCGGCTACAAACAGCACCACGGACAACTTCATGACGGCGGTCGGACAGTGGCACGAGATCCCGCCAAATTTCAGATTGCTGACGCAGTCATCACGTGCTATCTATGACCAAAGCGCCGTGAGTGTCGTCCGCTGTGGGGGCTTGGCGCGTCGACCACGTTTCGAGGGCCGCGTTGTTTCGTCCAAGTGCCGTGTATCGTTGCGTCGAAGCAGCTCCAGCCGCCGCGAAGTTGGCGTGAAATAGAGACCGATAGTGAATAGCGACGTATTCGCGCTTTGTATGTAATACAGATCTGCTTTTTCCCATGTGTCAGGCAAATGCTGCTGCAAAAAAGCATTGATCCATTGGCCGTGCGAGACGAGCACGAGGTGGGGTATCGTATCGGATGCCTTGAATTGATGATCGGAGTCCGGTGAGCCTCGATCTTGGAGGGAATTTCGCGCATATGTCTCGAGCCAGTCCATCCATTTGACGCCGACGTCAGCCGCGCGCTTGTAAAACGCGGCCACAGATTCGGCTCGCCCTAGCTCTTTACTTGGCGGGCGTTCATAACCTTGGACGGATTGCATTTTCCGCGTACATTCTGCAGTGCCGAAGTTGCGCTCGGACAGCCCTGCATCGGCATGCACGGTGTCATGCGCGACGTGCTGAGGTGCTTCACAGTGCGCTGAACGAAATGTAGTGGTATCGCTCTCTGGCAAAGAATTGATACCACAACCGCGAGCTATCGCACAAGAAGTCCGCTTGGCACGACCTATGGGGCTGGTCACGATCAGTGCAGGCTTAGGAAGACGAAACAGATTCAGACTCGCTGACGTTGGTCGCCATGCATCCTCCAGCTGCTGCAGTTGCTGTAATCCTCTAGGAGAAAGTGGTGCATCACATACTCCTTGGAGCACGCGGTCTACATTGGCCATCGACTCTGCGTGACGCACGAGCGTCAGCAGGGCCGCAGGCTGAGCCTCTTGCATGAAATTCCACGTTAAAATGGGTCTTTTTTTTGACATGCCCATGAACGCACACACGTGGCCCAAGCGCGCCAACCTCCACGTAACGACGCATATTAGAGTGCTGGTATCTAATCTACGAGACGGATGTCAGCGATCCGATGTGGCGCGTACGTGTCTTTGTGCTCATCCCAAAGCTTGATCAGAGCCTGAATGTATTGCTCATGCAACGCATCCACCTGCTCAGGCGTAGCATTGACGTTTTTCTGGACTGGAATCGGTGCACCAATCACAACGTTGACAGGACGGCAATAGGGTACCCAGCCATAGTAGAAATGAGAAAAGCCGCGCCCAATCAAAATGGGCACCGTGAAACCAAACATGGACTTCAGTTTCTGCTGCACCTTGTACAGCGTCGACTGACGGTCGTTTTTGAGCTGGTAAAACAACTCATTCTCGCCAAACGAAATCACGGGCACAAGGCTGGCACCTGTAGACAAAGCTACCTTAACAAAGCCCTTACGACGCTTCAGTGTCAAGTCCATGTAGCCAGAGTGCGCCGCAAGGCTTTCCTGTGCACCACCAACCACAATCACGATCGATTCGCCAGGCCCCGACTGAAGAATAGTGTCGCAACTTTTACGCGAGACGGATCGCAGACCAAACAGCATGAGATACTCGCGGTAAAATGGCAGTAAAAAGTTTTGGTGCAAGGTCAGGACATGAGGCTTCAAGCCCGGAAACTTCTCGTCGAAGCCAGCCGCTCTTGTGCTGAAGGCACACACTGTGCCGAAGCCAAAGATACCATGCGGATGGTAACCAAAGAGGTAGTTTCCACTCGGATCCAGGTCGGCCGTTTTATGCACCTTGAACGGAAAGTAGTCGGCAAACCAGCGAAACAAGGTGCTTTTCCGCGTCCAGCTGGGCTGCTTACCCGCGCGCTCAGGCGATGGATCGGCGAACATGTAGATCAGATAAAGAATAGACACAGGCCATAGGATAGGATACGAAAGAATCCAGAACGTGAGGAAGAAAGCAATGAAAGGCATCAATCCCCACTGCATAACTCCCACCACTCTTATATCCCTAATGGGTTTTTGTTCATGAAAGTGAGTAAGCTTGTCGACCTGGGCACTGAACCCCTCGGAAGACGTCTTTTCCACGGTTGCCATGTCGACAGGGAGAGAGAAGTCACGGCCCCGTTTACATTCTCCACGTTTAGTCTTATCGCTGCGGGCGTATGCACGGGCAGCCACAAACATCCCTTGGCACGACAGACACGTGCACAGACACGTGACACGAACACCCATGGCTCAACACACTCGACGCGCGTCGTGGCAGTTGGTCGCATGCAGCCGTTCCGCGCACCGAGCACGAGTGCGTCAGCAGCTCGGCGCGATGCATCTGGGCGCAGAGGTGGGATAGGAGGAGAGAAGCGCATGCCCTCCTCGTCACTCATGCCTGGTATGGGCCGTCGCATTGTATCACAAGGTCTTGCCCGTACGCAGCAGCGCACAGGTGAACTGGAAGGTGCGCCTTCTGCGGCTCTCCAGGTCGACAATACGAGTTTCGAGGAATGGATGAAAATGGCAACGGACAATAAAATCAATGCTACCAATACTTGGTCCTTTGCATTGATTGACTACTTTCACGACATGTCCCTTCTTCGGTCCGACTCGGGGGATGGCTCCATCAACTTTCAAAAGGCATCGTGTACATTGGATGGGTGTGTCAAGGTGTGGACGAGTCGCGTGGATAGTGTGATGGCTGAGACTGGCCGTCTGCTCAGTGGTCTGCAGGATGAAGATGCATCATCGGCACAGGCAGACACATCTCAGGACATGGGCGATCATTCTCGCGCAGATGAAGTGGAAGAAGGAGACGAACGTCCCAGAACCAAGAGGAGGCAACGCGCACAAGAAGCCACACTAGCTAAAAGCTTCTCTCAGCTCCAGGTGAAGCGCTTTGATCTCGAATTTTCCGTGGACCCCTTGTTCAAGAAGACAAGTGCTGACTTTGATGAGGATGGCGCGGGAGGTCTACTCATGAATCATCTACACGTGGATGACCAGATGAAGGTCGTGTTCGATGCATCAGATGTGGCTGCTACGACTGAGGAGGATGTAGACGCGCATGACTCTAGCGATCACGCAACTACCGAAGAGCTGGAATCATGGGACCTCGAAAAGCTTCGTGCGCGGCTGTATGCAGCCGCGGCACACTTAGATCCTTCAGTACTTTCGATTCAGTCGGAATCGCTGAGCGTACTACTCGAGAATCGGATGATCTGTCCGTCGACGTCCACATTTACTTTTGCTGACGACAATGATGCTGCGCTTCCCTCTATGCAATTGGACCTGGAAGAAGAGGCGATGGATATCCAAGATGTAGACCAGGAGGGCCTTGACTTTTTCGATGGACAGGTCGGCGAGATTGACGAAGACGATGAAGAGGAGCGTGGGGCCTTTGATGTGGCTCTCACGCACGATACCAAGACCACTGCCAATGATCACGACCGACTGTTTGACTACTTTGACAATACCAAAAACTGGGCAGGTCCAGAGCACTGGAAAATGACGCGCTTGCACATGTCTTTAGCGGCGCCTGTGTCCGAAAAGCCCGCGGAAGCTGCACCAGACAAGGCAGTAAAAGCACGGCGTACGAAAGAATCTCAAGTCATTGACTTCTTGAGTGCGGACCCACCGCCCTCTGCCAAGGAGCTATTTGCGCCTAGTACAGTACCCAGTGCCATTACGCTCAGCAAAACAGCGCAAACAGCCACCGACCGGCATTTACTGCCCGAGGATCATCATTTCAACTCCAAGCGGCTCTTGCGCCTTTTTCTGAAACCAAAGGCACAGATCCTGTTACAACGCAAGCGACAGCGTGCGAATACACCAGGTGCCTTTGGCGGAGCATGGGATGACGATGATCTTGCGTGGGGTGCTGACAATGCGCCATCGGCTGATGATGGCGCTGTTTTTGATACAGGCTTATTTGAAGAGCATGATCCGTACGAGGATGTGCTTGCGGCCCCTCCCCTCGAAGCAGAGACAGGAATGGCAGATGCATTCGATGTCGACAGCGACATTGACGAGGAAGCATGGGGTGCTGAGGCACTTCGTCGTGTGCGACCCGAGTTTGTGGATCATGCGAGGCGTGCCAAGCAAGTCGACGTCAAGAAACTCAAGGACAATATATGGCAATCGCTTTCGCTGGACGGAAATGAACCCAAGTCCTTTTCACAGGCTCTTGACGGACTCCAGTCGATGTATGCGCCGTCCAAATTCAGCGAAATTAGCACGTCCTTCTGTTTTATCTGTCTCTTGCATCTCGCGAATGAGGAGGGTCTCGAAATCCAAGTGCCTACTGGTGAGGAGCCCGCTTCAGCTGGTGCCATTCTGTCCGCTACGCGGACGGGTCACATGGAGCACGACGACGACGACGACAGGCATGTGGGCCACTTGGAGCGCCTGCGCATCCGTCGCGACCCTACTGTGCCCATCGTAGCCTGAATATACCTCCACACACTGCATGTGACATGCCCAAAAAAAATGAGAGGGGGACGCGCCGCCGCGGCCGCTTTGGCCACGTGCCACGATGTACCACTTCCTAGGAGCAGAGCACCGGGCCCGCCTGAAGGAGTACAGGTATGCGAGTCAGGGCTCGTCGCTCGTGTCGACATATGTACTTGGGCCGTACTGGACCTGGCTTGTGACCCTGTTTCCCCTGTCGATTGCGCCCAACACGCTCACGCTCAGTGGTCTGCTCCTAGTCGTAGCCAACTACCTCTCTTTGCTGGTTCTTGATGGCCAGCTTGAGAAGGCTACGCAGCTGCGTGCGCATGCTTCCGTGCAGGATGGAGCCCTGCCGACGGTGCTTTTGCTGCCTGGTGGCGGTCTGCCGGATGCGCTACGAGCGACACAGGCTACGACCGAGTCGCCCATTCCGTCCTGGATGCTCTTCGTGTGGGCTATCTGCCTATTCCTGTACCAGAGCATGGATGCCATTGACGGAAAACAGGCACGCCGGACGGGTATGGCCGGTCCCCTGGGCGAACTGTTCGATCATGGCTGCGATGCTTTAAATACGATGCTGGAAGTTGTGCTTGCTGCGTCTGCCCTCGGCTTTGGTCGTTCGTACTGGACCCTCATCTGCCTCATTTCGTCGTTGACCAGCTTCTTTCTCACGACGTGGGAAGAGTATCATACGCATGTGCTTTTTCTGTCGTCGTTCTCAGGCCCTGTAGAGGGCATTCTCATTATTTGTGCCCTGTATACGTGCGCTGGCACGTTTGGATCCGGCGTGTTTGTTCAGGGCATCCTGAATGTGCTGCGCGTCTCGCACATCGACTGGGTCCGTACGCATATCGCATGGGCTAATGTGCCGCTGGGCGATCTAGTGATGCTGCTCGCGTGTCTGGGCCTCTTGGTCAATGCATGGCAGGCGTACCGCAACGTCCGAGGCCACTGTCGCTCACAGCGCATCTCGACGCTCGCGCCGTTAGCAGGCCTTGTGCCCTTCGTGATCCAAATTGTGTCGCACACGGCCTGGGCCTCTGGTCGCGATGCGCAGGTCATGGTGCATGGCCACCTCTTTATGGCCTTCCTCATGACCTGGGGCCTGAGTTTTGCGTACCTTGTGGGTCTCGTGATCCTGGCTCATGTATGCCGCACGCCGTACCCGTACTGGAACGTATTCATGCTGCCGAGCATTGTGCTGGGCCTCGATGCGTGGCTTCCGCAGCCCATCCTTCAGGCCACGCTTCCCCAGACTGTGCAGTGTGTGTACGGCGTGCTCGGCCTGACCATCGCCGGCTACGCCTACTTTGTGTACGATGTGATTCGCACAATCACGACTGAAACAGGCAAGCCATGCTTCCGTGTCGCGAAGGCACACGAGCAGTAGCAGTGTATTCGACGTAGGGTATAATTATGAACGCTGTTGATATGCCACGACACGCTGGATCTGCGTTGTGCCGTTCGGCACACGCTCCACGAGGATCGGCGGCGTGCTCAGTGCATGCTCTGTGTCGTTGTGCACGAGCATCTGGATATTTTCACCTTCGTGCACCTGCACCAGCCGACCCGTCCGAGCCTCGTGTACCTCGACATGCGTCGTCGAGCAGGCAAACACGTGCTGATCGGCCAGCACGACGCTGTCCACAGCCTTTTCCCACTGGAACGTGCAGTCCATGTGCACCATGGTGCCGTGCTCATCCACGAAAAATGCGCCGCGGTCATAGCACATGAGCCAGCCTCGCTCAGCCTCGTAGAAAACGCCTAAAACAATGCCCGCCTCCCATTGCCGAACCAGAGCATGAGCCCGCTCATCATTCTGGCGCAGTGAGAGCAGCGGCACGAGCATGTGCGACGTGAAGCGGTACGTGTACACGGTCCGCGGCGTCGATACCAGCACGCCGTCACGAACACACTGGATTTGGAGCGCCTCGGGGTACACGTAGAACTTGTGAACGAGTTGGAAGCCGGTCAGTATCGTCTGCCCAGCAGCGTCGAGCGACGTCTGCGGCGTCAGCAGCCGCACACTCGTCTCCGTCGTCTTACGCTTGGCATACACGAGCATCGGCGTCGCGTGGACGTGCCCGTAGGAGAAAAAGTGCACGTCGCGGCCGCCGCCGATGCGCATGGGTGCGGCACTCGGTGTGCCTTGGCCACTCGGCACGAGCGCCTCAAGATCGTACGCGATCAGTGACTTGTCGGCCAGCACCAGAAAACGCCTGTACTCATGCAGGACGGCACACTGCGCAACACCCTTCATGTGCAGGACTTTGCGCAGGGTCGGGGGATCGCCGTATCGCCCCATCCATATTCCCTCGGTCGTGCCGATCGCCACGAGGGGGACACGATCCCGCCATAGCCAAGTCGTGGCGCATGTCACGTCAGGACGCGCCCATGGCGCATCCTTGACGAGTGCGTACGTTTCGCTAGGCTCGGCGCGTGCCGAGAACACATCGCCACTGAGGTCGGTGTGAACAAATGCATGTGGCGATGCCGGGGGCAATGTCTCGAGCGCCTGTCGCCACTCCTCGCGCTCTTCGCGAGTGCACACAAACAGCGTGATCGGCGACTGGTTCGTGTGCAACTTGTGCCAAACTTGGAACGGATACATTTCGTTCACATTCGTTGGCATCCAATGCCGGCTGATGGAGCCACGTCCCGGGGGCGCCAAATCGAAGCCGCCCGATCCCAAGCACACCACGGGAATAGGCTTGCGGCTCAGCACGAGCTTTCGGCGGCTGCTGGGGGCACCTGCCTCTGCGTCTTCGTGAGCCCTGGGCTTGACCAGCACCAGGAACTGATTCGTGAGAATGGCCTCCAGCTGCGTCCACTCGAACTCAAAATTGTCCGGGCGGCGAAATACACGCGAGCGATGCAGCAATTGATGCCGAGCATCGAGCAGGTTCATGTCGATGTAGTCATCCAGGCGCTTGGCTGTGAGCTGATTCGCCAGTGTGCGCATGTCCAGACGTGCCTCCGTCGCCTCGACACCCGATTGCGCCACCAAACACTGCTCATCCAGCACCTCCATGGCCAACTGCAGGGCGTCGCGGTCATCGCTGTACTCGGACGTGTGCTTCAATATGGACTCGAGATGCAAGTGGTAGCGCTGCAGGCGCGCAGGCGGACGAAATAGGAAGTTGTCCAGCGGATGCCGCCCAGCAGCCGGGTACCGACGACAGTCGTCCACGAACCGCTGCATGCGTGCATTCGACTCGCACTCCGCCTTCAGGCGCGCGAGCGCAGCAGGGTAGTGCGTCACATATGACACGTACTCGGCGCGCCAATCAAGCGCGGCACGAGTGACCACATCACCCATGCATTGGATCACCGGTCCCTGTTCTCGCTGGCGTTCATGCATATGATCCACAAACTGCGCAATACGCGGCAGCAAGGTAAAGACCGGCCCAAACACGTCTTCCACAAATGAAGTCAGTGTCTCTCCCGTCAGCGGCGCATCCGGAGGCAAGGCCGATGTCGGCGTCGGCGCCGCGAGTGCCTGCAGTTTGTTGCAAAACAGCGTCAGCAGCTGCAAGTCTCTGAGAAACGCCTCTTCCTTCTGGATGAATTCATGAATGGCGTTCTGGCGCTTGACTTCCTCGCGCGGTAAAGAGCTAACCACACTTTGTGGAAAAATCTCGACCCATGCCTTGGCGGCGGAGAGTGACTCGCCCGGCTCCATCTCCGGCGAGACATGCACCTGTGCCATTGCTGCATTTTGGCGAGGACAGCTGGGCGAGTAGCATCCCTGTCCATGCGTGAGAGCACATGTGGGGCTGTAGCAATGTGTTAAAGGTGAGACGATCCCTGTCGGCTGCTCACCTTCGGGCGCCGTCATACAGGCTGCGGCCGCCGTGGCACTGAGGGCGACATGAATGTCTTGGCTCACGACGAACAGCTGTGTATGGATCCCATGCACCACGTCTTGACCAGGCACGTCCTTTTTCGTATTCAGACTGTCGGTCGACAACATGTACACACCTCCCAGGTCATTCGTAATGTCCTGCTCTTCCCAGTCAGCCTCGTGAACGTAGAGCTGTGTCTTGAGCGAGTGAGCCATGCTCAGCGCCAGCTGATACGCCGTGCACTCCAGCGCTGTAGAATCCAGCTCAAAACATGGAGAGACCTGTGCATACTGTGTGATCATCGATGTCAACGTCTCAATCAGTGTGCGCCCGGTAAAACTCAGGGGATACACCACGCTGCCTTTGATGAGCGGCTTGCGTTCCAAGATACAGCTTAGCAGTTGAGATACTTGGGACAGGCGAGACAAGTCCACGGATGTGCCGATCAAGGAAGACACATGCGCATGTGGCTCGGCCTCGGTTCTTTGCGTGTAGGCTGGCAAGACCGAATCGATACTGCTCTGCCGTGATACGGATGGCCAAGGTCGCTCTGCATCGCGGCGCATCGGCGCTGGAGACATCACGGTAGACGAACCAGTTTGGATCGAATGACTCTGCCACGCAGGTGGGAGGGGCGGGGTCTGTGGCAATGGGCGCCGTCGGCGACCGGCCCCACTGCAGATGGACGATGACCGCGAGGCATCCGACATGCTAGGTGGCGCATCGCGCATGCCGTCCATGGCCTGGTCAATTTCGTCCACGAGCGCATCAATAGAGACGGAGGAAGCACTTCCTTGCCTCGCTGCGTCCGCCAGGCCGTTCATCTTACTGCATGACACCCACACAGGGTCGGGTGAAAAAAGGAACGGGGTTACTTGCATTACATACACATAGGAATTAAGTCTATATTCGGTGTTCCACGTATCGTGGTCCTGGGGTATCATAAAAAGCAGGTTCATTGAGCAGCCGATGGCTCTTGCAAAGGCGACAAGCTGTCTGTGGCTGCTGAGACTGCCGCAGCCAGGTCAAGATGGAAGTATGGCGTCAGCTCATTGTTCCACATAATCGGCACTGTGATACTGGGAGAGGACATACTCGACTCTCGCTTCGACTCCTGCGCATACATGGCGTCCAAGTGGCGAATCTCAAAGTCAAGCTTGTCCATTTCGGCTGTGACCTGAATAGGCACTTGCGACTCAAGGTCATCGTGCGGAGGGCTGTGCAAGTAGTCGTCTTCTTCCCCTGCCTCCGGCAGCGGTGGCTTCTCAGGCGACGGCGAACGCCGCTCGCCTACAGCCCTTGCATCGCCCTGTTGGACGACAGATGCAATTTCCGTCACATGGCGATGAATTCGGCCAGTACCGAATCCACCAGCCAAGAGCGCTCGACGGATCCATGGGCTCAAAATATGGGCAAAGTGGAACTGCACCGGACCACCACGGTACCGTTCCAACGCGTTACGCAAATCCACCAGCACCTGCACCGATGTGGAGTCAACATTCGCCACAGAGCCAAAGTCAAGGACCAGTGCGTGCAGGTAGGGGCGCGGATCCTCCTTCTCGATACGCATCCGCTCTTCCAGCTCTTCTTGCAGCGCGGGAGCGTCCTTGTGTCGGTGGTAGTACCACGTGCACGCGCGAAACGCCCTAACGAGTCGGACATTCGGTGGACCAGGATCATTCCATGGGCGGTCACCTTTGTTCGATACCGCGGCACGACCGGGGCGTGTATGCCTCTTGATCTTGTCAGTAATGACCTCGGCCATGTGCGAGGCATTCGGGTACGTAAACGACTCTTCCACACGGTATACAAACACTCCAGGTGGCGGCGGTTCCACATGCACGGAAGGGTCTCGAAGACCATCCTGGACATCCATAGGCATAAACACATTGCGCTGCTGCGCACCACCAGCGATGGATGGATCATTGTGTTCCACGCGCACAACACCCAGCCAGTGTCCACGCGGGCGAGCAATGCGGATGAGCAATAGAGCTGCTGAGGCCGCCACCGACGTGTAGACACCATAGTCTACACTAGTAAAAATCGTCACAACCACAGAAGCAACCCAAATAAGAAGCTCGAGCGGGTTCATCAGCCAGAATTTGTATAGCAACGCTGGTGGCGCAATCAGGTCGCCGACCGCATGGATAATGACAGCCGACAGAGCCGCCTTAGGGATCCAGAAGAACACACCCGAAAGTGCATAAATAGCAATGAGCACGACAATGGCCGTGATCCAGCCAGCTAAAGGCGTACGAACGCCAGACTTGGACTTGACAGCTGACCGCGAGAACGATCCTGTAGCTGCGTATCCACCAAAGCAAGGACCAATCAGATTGGTGACACCAATGGCAATCAGTTCTTGGTTTGGATTGATCTTGTAATTGTTCAGACGACCAAACGACTTGGATATAGCGATATGCTCCAGCAGAAGCAAAATGACGGAGGCCGGCAGGTTGGGTCCAATAGCTGATGTCACATCCCTCGGCAAGGAGGGCTGGCCCATGTTCCTGAATCCACGCGGCACGTGGTTTATGACCGTGATGGGGTAATTGCTCTTTTGCTCAGGACCCAACCACACACGACTGGCGATCGTAAGGACGATGATGACAAAAGCACTGCGCAGCACTGACACAAAGAACGCAACGCGCGCATACTTTGGATACCGCTTGGCGATGTAATTGCATGCCGAACGGATAAAGTACAAAAAGACCAGCGCCGGAATGCCAAACGCTGCATCGAGCTTCGTGGTCGGCAATTCCCTGAAGAATCTTATCACGGTCAGATACATGGCTCCATGGCTCGGCACATTCGACTCTCCGAAGAGCGACGGAAGCTGGCCGACCAGAATAGTCAGGGCGGATCCCGTCATGAAACCACTCACGGCCGGCGCAGGGATGAACTCAACGAGCCATCCCAAACGCAGCAAACCCACACCCAGAGTAATAATACCACACAAAAATGCAAGGGCCGAGGCGATCATATGAGCCTCATAGTGGCGATCTGGATAGGCTTCATTGATCTTTTTGATGACGGTGGCTGTCTGGAGCGACATGACAGCTACCGGACCAATTGTCACGTCCTTCGATGTGGCGAACAGGGCATAAATAACGACACCCACGAATGAAGAATACAGACCAAACTGCGGAGCAAGTCCTGCAATGTTGGCATACGACATCGACTGTGGCACAAGAACCAGAGCAACTGTGATTCCTGCAATGAGATCACCGAACAGCCACGTCAGATTGTATGACAAAATCCAATGGCGAAATGGGAAAAGAGAATCCAAGTAATTTACAGCCTTCTCCCAAGGGTGATCAACCATTTCGCCCACATAGTCTTGCACACCAACCATCGGGACACCTAGCCGGTTCGCCTCCGTGTCATCATATCGTACGACCTTTTTGGCGATCGACTTGGTGTGATCCCATAATGTCCTTGACGCTTTTCTCGCCTCCATGCTAGAAAAGAAGCGTATACAGAGCGCGAGTCGACGTTAATGCGTCCCGAACGAACGTATGGTGCGTTGGAGAAAGTGTGGCTGGTGACGGTCGTGCCGCTGGGCTTTTCGCCATGGCAATCACCTCATCGAGATCTTTATTGTGGAGGCATATGACGACGGAGCACGCCATCGTTGCAGCTGTCCCTGCCAAATGCGCGCGTTTTTTTCCCTCGTCTCCACTCACGAGCACGTGGGTGCTTTTGCTGACCAAGTTTGCCACGCCTGGGGCTTTACTTGGCGCGACGCGTCATGGATGGAGTGCGATTCGTCATCGCAGAGAATGTCGATCCGTCCAGAGGACAAAGAGTACGTATAAGATGGTACTTTAATACAGATTTCGAACGATCTTTTAAAGCATGGTGCAAGTGCTGTGGACAGTACGCAAATCGATTCCGCATCCAATCGCGCTGCCACATTCCGTGAGTTGGTAACACATTTTATCACGGAAACGATTCATTGTGAATATGCCACATGGTGCAGGCACATGGAATATGATGATGTCACTGTCTCTGAAGAGACGAGTCCCGTTGCTGTCACACCCGCATGGGCCGAGCGGTCCATGGCATTACGGCACCCACAGCCTGCAAAGCTCTATTCTCCTGACCCACGCGATATCTTCTCCGGCATTGTCATTTGCTGTGCACACTTGACTCCTCACGATGTCGATTTAATGGCCACTTCTGTTACGTCCATGGGAGGCGGTGTCAAGCAGACGCTGTGTGAGGAGGTAACACACGTTGTGGCTATTGATCGTGACAACAGCAAAATGCGTGCTTTGGAGCAACACAAGACCGATTTGCCCATCATAGCTGTGGCGCCACATTGGATTAATGATTCCTACAGTGTTCAACGTCTTTTGCCATTGGAAAAATATGTTTTTCCTATGGACACGCCACAAGGTCTGCCGCCTTGCTTATGTGCGCCTATTACGGATACGCAGGTCGCCGCCGTTCCCTCCTCACCACAACCACAAAGTTTTCATACAGAACATTCTGTTTTACAAGGAAAGACCGTTTTATTTGCTCGAGATATCCATGGTGGAACACTCGAGGCACATCCTGAGTTGCACTCGATCCGAGATCGAGTCGTGCAGGTGGGTGGTCAATGTGCTCCGACAATACCCGCTACAGCCTCAGCAGACGAGGTAGCAGCAGCTATTGAGAAGGCTGACTTGATTGTTGCTCGGCATCGCGAGAGTGATGAGTGTGCGCATGCCTTGGGTCAAAACAAAACAGTCGGCACGCTGCCATGGCTTGCCAAAGTTCTATCGACGGGCCACATGACATCACCACGCGACCGGCTTTTGCACTTTCCATACCCTTACGAACACGTCCAAGGCTTTCCTAAACTATCCATCACCATCACAAACTACAAAGGGCAGGCTCGTGCTTATCTCAAGGAGCTGATTGTAAAAATGGGCGGTGTGTTTACACCAGAGCTGTCGACCATGAACGATGTATGTGTGGCACTCGACTTGTACGGAGACAAGGTCAAACGGGCGAGAGAATGGAATATCCCGATTGTCAACCACATTTGGCTGGAGCAATGCTTTGCAACGTGGACGAATCAGCACCTCGCGCAACGTTCGTTTATCACATTCCCCGGTGCCGCACAACTCAGCGCTGTGCTCGGTCAGGTTGGTGTGACAGACGAAAGCGTCTCTCCATACGTTCAAGCGCGTCCAAAGATTCCTCCCGCCGTTGAGATGTCGCAGCCAACGCCGACGCCGCCTCCCGAAGACGTATCACCTGTTGCATCACCGCCAGCTGTGACAGAAGACCCTCAGCAAACTGATGCCCCGCAGCCTGAACCCGAGCAAGCTGTGCCGGAGCATGCCGAAGCTCAGCCCTCCGAGTCTGTTGGGCCAAAGAACCAAGGCACTGATGAGCCCTCTTCACCTACTGCGTCGCGACGCAAACGCGAAGCACCAGCAGCTCGTTCCTCGCACACACCAAAGCGTGCGAGAAACGAGCTGCTGGTGGCCACGACATCCGTTGCACTCACCAAGACAGAGCAGCATGCTCTCGAGGCGCTGGGTATTCAGTACACGGAACGCATTTCCGAGGCCCATGTGCTAGTTGCTAAGGCACTCACACGCACGGAAAAGATGCTGTGCGCGATTGCCAGGGGACTCGATATCGTGAGTGTAAGCTGGATCAAAACGATGGTACGCAAAAAGGAGCGCGTTGATCCTAAGGCACATGTTCTGCGGGACCAGAATCGTGAACGCCAATGGTCTATGTCGCTTCCTCAAGTGTTGTCCCGAAGCCAGCATGATCCATCGTCGCTTTTGCGTGGTCACACCTTTTATATTTTCAAGCATACGGAGCCGTCGCGTGACGTGCTTACCCGAGTGATCGAGGCGGCGGGCGGCTCGGTCGAACATGCGACTGGCAAGATGGATGCACGGGTGCTAGCTTCAGACCAAGCGCATGTGATTGGGAGTGCTGCGGATGAAAATGCAATCCACGCACTCCAGTCACACTATACCAAGACACACGGATCGCCACTGGCTGTGTACACAGCCGAAGTGGTCCTGGCAGGCGTGCTTCGGCAGCAGATGGACTGGTCGTCTACGTACCAATTATCTGCCACATAGTGTTAAAGTGTAATTTGTGCTGCATCGAGATTCAGGGCATGCAACAACAAATTGACGTTGCGAATACGCACGTCTTCTGCGCCAGGAGGCATAGGAAGGGACGAAGCCTTCGCTTCTTTGGCAGCGAGAATATTCGAGAGGATCTTTTCGCGCAGTTCCTGCACCAGCACCTGTTGCTGCGATAGGTTTGCATGGATCGCAAGGAGTGCCATGAAATTCCAAACCGGCTCGTCTTCAGCATTGCTGTCCGGTGCATGTCCCGAGACTGTGCCGAGCGAGAACATATCGACGCCGAACGGCATGTACGATGCGGCGCGTGTTGAGTAGAAAAGCGAGGGCAACTGACCATCAGACGACAGACGGTTGAACAGCACGCCCAACACGCTGTACCACTGCTCGAGCTCGTCGGCAGCCGGTGGAGCGTTCGCTGCTTGCCGCAATGCCTCGGCACGCGACAACAGTGCCGACAAAAGCGAAATGCCGGGGCGCGTACGGGCGCATGCCAAAACATGATTGCGTTCCATCAGCAGTGCCAGCATACCGCTAATGATGCGCAGCGAGAGCGTATTGATGAGCGCCATCATTTGGAAGAGCACCGAGTTGGAGAAGGCATCGATACTACGGCCCAGGTCGGTGGCTTGATGTGCCGATATAGGCGGGCGGACATGTCGCATGGGTTCCAGGACGCGATACTTCTCCCATTGTGCAAACTCCTTCACAGCATCCAGCGATTCAAACGATGCAATGAGCATGGTGAGCATGGCAAGAGCCTGCTCAGCACTGAGCAGACGGAACACACGAGGGATAAGCTTCTTGCCTTTAACGTGGTTCAGCAAGCTCACAAAAGGATGTGGGTCCGACACACCGAGCGGCTCTAACACGCGCAACTCTTTCCACAGCGCCTCGGTGAGCTGCTTCTGCGCTGCCGTACTCTCGGGCGTCGATGGTTCGCGGCGTAACTGCTCCAGCTGCAGCACAAGGTGGTACAAACGTTCCAGTGCCGCAAGCGACTCGCGGCGTGTCAAGGCCTTACGTGTCGCACTCTGTGGTGCACGCGCGGCATCGCCCAGCGCAGCATCCTGAAGCGCCATACGCACCGCATCTTCTTGGTTGTGTGTGGCCGGTGCAGCGTGTGATCCTGGCGCCTCGCCTGGCTGGTTGATCAATTGCAACATCTGACGCGGCTTGTTGGCCGTTACAAGACTCACACGGCCCAGCGTGCCCGCTTGCGATGAAACAGCGCCCTTTGCTTCGCGCTTCTTGCGGTTATCAACAAGGCGTTCGACTTGCTGCTGCATTCTGAGCATGGCATTTTCGTGCCGTGTCAACTTGCGCGGCGCTCCCTTTCCACTCGTTTCAGCATTCTTGTGTTGCTGGATCGCCTCCACGGATCCATCCGGAACCACGACTTTCCGTGCACCGCCACGCACAGCAAAGAACACATGTGCATAAAAGTCGTCCGTGTACGGATCTGACGTCACGAGCTGACTGATCTGAATGCGGGTGATAAAGTCCTTGTCGGCACCTGACATGACACCATTGTAGCGCGTCATATGGGCCAGCTTGGCAGCTTTGGCACGGCGCTTGTCCTCTGCCTTCTTCCAGTTCTCAAAGCGTTCGGATGACTGGCTTGTGAGCACCTGGGAGGCCTGCTCAGCATCGCTCGTATCGCCGCGTAAAAGCGACGGGTACTGCCGCACTATATCCTCCAGCGAATCAAACTGGATAGGTGGCGGAAGTGACAGGATAGCTGACTGCACATTCGACGGACATGCCTCCAACATCATACGCATACGTGCGAGGTGTGCAGCCTGGGCTTCAGCCGCGGACTGCTGTGGGGGCCGCGGCGCCGATACGGGCACAGTCGGGCGGATTCCCGGCGGTGGCGGCAACGGGGCAGATGCCACATCGGATGCACCAGGCCTAATGCCGGGTGGCATTAGCATAGGTGGCACCATTGGCACAGAACCGGGATGAGGACCCGCTGCGCCGGGCACGGGACGCACCATGGGAGGAACTATACCGGGCGGGGGAATCGTTGGAGGTTGACTAGGATGGACAGGCGGATGCACGTTGAGCGAATTACGCTTCTGCAGGAGCTGTGCTTCCACCTCACCCAGTGTTAGGGGTCGAGGCGGCGGTGCATCAGCTGAAGGTGCTGCCGAAGCCTTTTTCGACTTGAGTTCTGCTTCCACTTGCTCAAGCGTCGAAGGTGGGGGTGCGTGCCTCACGGGCGGCTGCACAGATGCCGTAGTACGCGACAGCGCAGGCGTATCCCAAAAATCATCGAGTGATGCAGCGAAAGCCGAGGCGTTCCGGTCGCTTCTGGGCGGAGCGGTTGCAGCGTGTCCAAAATCGAAATCCGTTCCGACCTCTTCAGCAAAAGTACCGAACGTGTCTTCGTTCACGTCATCGTTCGCCTCATCCAGCTGTTCACCTAGGCCATCGTAGCCATCTTGGCCCCACGTGTATACTTCGACATCTTCTTGCGCACTCGCAGCCAGTGCACGCTCGATCTTATCATTTAAAGCGCGCTCTTCGTCTTTCGATGACAGCACTGCGGCCTTGTCATCGGCCGGCAGGCTCGTATCGAAGCCGAAGAACGACATGACACTAAGACGAAACGAACGAAAGCAGTAGCACCGCATTATACTGGCTGGGAACGCTGTCGTCACATCACGTGACACCATACGTGGCTCTTCCCTCTCTGAGCCCTAGCTCCTCGACAATAGTGGCACACAGAGCGTGTCTGTCATGAAGTCTGTCACTCTACACCTTCCTAAGCACTATTCGATAAGTCTAAACAGAATCTAGGACACTGGTATGTTCCGTAGCTCATTATCCGTATCATCATGTTTTGATTTTTTCAGATGTGGCACTCGCCACCGGCTCGTGCTTGATACCTTAATACAGACGGCTTATGCACTTCACTCTTGCCGAGGGCACCTGTGATCGCGGGCAGGTCTCACTCCATGAAGCGCGGTGGGGCTGCAGCAACACTGAGCGTAGCTCGGCCGAGTATCGTACCGCGCCACTCTAGCGCAGGGACCAAGTGGGTGAGTTGCTTTAAACAGTCAAGGTGATTCCTGCTCGAGCGACGAGTTCATGCCGGCCAAGAGTCTGCAGACACTCGTGAAACAACGGTATCTTAATGCACTGCACACGGTGCAGCCAGCATCAAGATGGAAGAACCTTGTCGTTGATGCACATACCATGGAATACATGAATGCGGTCATGCGCATGTTTGATATCCTGGAACAGAATGTCACCAAGGTCGACAGAATTGAGAAGCACCGTGATCCAGAGCCAGGCATCGAAACTGCCTATATTTTGTGTCCCACTACGCAAAACGTGGATCGAATTATCCAGGACATGACGCCTACTCATGATCGTCCCGCGTTGTATGACGCTGCACATGTGTTCTTTGTCGATGCCATTTCTGATGAACTTGTAACGAAGCTGACCAATTCTAAAGCAGGAATACGTCTGAAGCAATTGGTAGAGCTGTTCATTAATTTGTGGCCGGTCGAATCCCAGGCGTTCCTGCTCAAGCATCCCAGTTCGTTCTTTAGTTTGTTTCAGCCGATGGATACCAAATTTTCCCCTTCGTTGGATGAGGCACTAGCACTTATGCAGGACGAGCTCGATATATCTACTCAAGCAATTCTTAACGTGTGTATTACTTTGAACGAGAATCCACTCATTCGATACCTCCATGTCCCAGGACGGGTGTTAGGTCCTTTGTCGCCCGAAGCATTGTCTGACAGCGTGGAAGGTTCCTTCGCCGTGGACGATTTTAGCAAGTCGGATATTGCGGGCCGTGTACAGATTGGCGTGCCATTCCCACAACAATTAGCCCATCGTGTCCAGGCAGCACTGGACGACTATACCAAGAACCAAATGCTTGGTGATCCTGGCCGCCCTCGGGGTGTGCTTTTTATTACAGATCGTACGATGGATCTTGTCTCCCCTTTTCTGCACGAGTTTACCTATCAGGCGATGGTGTATGACCTCGTGCCGATTCAAGACAATACGTACAAGCATACTTATAAGAATGCTGAAGGTGTTACCGAGGAGCTGATCGCCGAGTTGAACGATAGCGATGAAATTTGGACTCGAATTCGCCACATGCATGTGGCAGAGGCAATACAGTACCTCACGCGCGAATTCCAGCAGCACATGGGTGAGGCTAATCAATTTTCCGGCGAAATGTCGATTAATGGCATGCGTGACATGCTTGTAGCTCTACCACACATGCAACAGACGAAAGAGAAGCTGTCTGTCCATCTTTCACTGGCACAATTGTGTATGGACAAGTTCGAGCACAGTAAATTGGCGGCCCAGGCCATGGTCGAGCAGAATGCCGCAACGGGACAAACGCCTGATGGATCTCGTCCTCGTTCGCTTGTGGAAGACATGGTGCCCATTCTCGACGACCCCTCTATTACGAATGCGGACAAGGTCCGTATCATCGCGCTGTACATCTTATCTTGCGATGGTGTCCATGAGGAAGACTGCCGCCGCCTGTTCCAGCACGCCCGTCTCACGGGCGGAGAAACAGCAACAGTGACCCATCTTACCAACTTGGGTGCACGTGTCGTACGCGAACCATCATCTTCGAGTCTCGATGCCATCTTCCGAAAGCGCCGAAAGACGCTTCAACCGCGTTTGCCGGCGGCGGGTCAGGCTGAGTACGAGCTCAGTCGATGGCAGCCTTTGCTGCGTACGTTGCTGGAAGATCACCTTCTAGGCCGCCTCGAGCAGAGCATGTTTCCTTATGTTCGTGACGCTCCGCCAGAAATTCCACTCTCTGAACAAATTTCGCAGCGCTCCATGTCGTTCAGTGCGAGTGCGACGGGTATGGCCACCTCCGTACTGCACTCAGCCATTAATGCAACAGGTGGAAAAGACTCACCTTTGGCGCGCGTTGGTGCAGGCTTTGGCTTTGATCAATCAAGTTCGACTCGATCTCATACGCTACGCGGCGGTACAACCAGTCTGCGCAGTGCTCGACCGACGTGGCACCAAAAAGGTCGCTCTCAATCTGTGGCGAGCATCTCTACCAGCAATGCAACCTCAGGCGGTGCTGGTGCCGGTGGTGTGACGACAGCTACCCGTAACACTTCCTCTGTGCTGCAGGAAATGAGTAACCCGTCTGCTCAACGCATGCTCGTGTTTATGGTAGGCGGCATAACGTATTCAGAGATGCGCACGGCGTACGAAGTGGGCAAGCGCAACAATACCGAGGTGTATCTAGGCTCCTCTCATGTTTTCACACCGACGTCTTACATGGAAGCATTGCGTGTAATGGGCACACCACGCCAACCTATTCCGCCCGACTTGCATGTCGATGTGCGACGAAAGGCGCAGCAAGCCGAACAGGAACAACTCCTGGCCCAGCAACAGGGCAAGAAGATCAAGCAGCCGCATATTCTAAAAAAACCCAAGTACCCACAGGACCTGCCGCCGCAGGAAAGGTACGATCTGCGGAATTCGACGGCCGAAGAGGCACCACCACCGCCTATGCCGGAGAAGAACTCACAGCGACTTGTGAATATGCTCCACAAAGGACACGATGCCCAACCGAATGCCACTCCCTCTCAGAACAACTCTAGCAAGAAAACATCGGGCACATCCACATCTGATCCAAATGCCTTGCCTGAAATGCCGAGTGTGATGAGCAAGCATCGTTTTGGCCGCGATATGTCCAAGTTTAAGCATGCCTTGTTCCATAAAAAGTAGGACCTGGTAGTGTTTTAGTCATCCTCTCACGCGTCGCGCGCGCCCCAATCCCCATGGTCTATTTGTCTCAACTACCATGTCGAGTTCGCTGCCCATGTCGGGCACGGCACTAACCTCTGCCAAGGAGCGGCACTACTCGTACTTGGCATCAAGATTGGATGCACTCTCTTCAACCATGCAGCACACGCAGCACCACATGTCCATCGCGAGTGAACAGGCAGCCTACATGAAGGACTTGGGCGTGGGTCAGGCGGCCATTTTCATGGCGGCTCTGGACCAGGTGGACCATGAAAATGAACACACAGGCAAAGAATAATGTCTATGGCATAGGAGGAATGGTGTCATAACCGGCCTCTTTCCAAGTGGCTTCAATGGCCTTGCGCAAACGCCGCAGACCCTCAAGGATCTGGTCATCTGGCGTCACACTGAAGCTGGCGCGGGCATACGGTGTCACGCGGCCGTCAGCATAAAATGATGAGCCTGGAACAACGAGCACATTGTGAGCGATCGCCTTTTCGGATATGGTCTTGAAAGAGTCTCCTTCCGGTGCGGTGGCTGTAGGTGGCAAGTGCAGCTTGAGCCAGAAAAACATGCCTGCAACGGGCATGACCCACGTTGCCACAGGTGCATCGCCGCCCAGCGTGGCGTTGAGGCTCTGCAAGAACATGTCCCTTCGATGCTTATACATTGTAGCCACCTTGTCAACGTGCTGCAGAAAGCCACTTACGCCCCAGTGCTTAAGCAGCTGTGCAATAATGACCTGGTCGGGCGATGATGGGTGAATGTTCGACGAGGCTGTGTACGCCACAATGGCACGGACAATAGGTGTCGGACCGACCACATAGCCGACGCGCATGCCTGCTGACAGGATCTTGGAGAAGCTTTCAAAGCGCAAGACGTAGCCATATCCGAATGTTTCACTCTCTTCGCGCTCTAGGGCAAAGTAACTCGGGACGCGTTTGCGCGACACAGGATCCTCACCCAGTCCGTCGAAAGCAAGGTAGAAATACGGATCATCTTCCAAAATGAGAACATTATGTGTGCGAACAAGCCGCAATATCTCGCGCTTTCGGTCTGATGAGGCGGTCGTGCCTGCTGGGTTTCCGCCGGTCGGCACGGTATAGAGAGCTTTGGGGAATCGAAGATGGGCAGTCTTGGTATTGGTCGACCAATTTTCGAGCACGGATGCGAGGGATGTGGCCGACAAGCCTTCGTAATCCGTGTCAATATTGACCACATGAATACCCCGAGACGTGAAATCTGGCAGCAGTCCAGGGTACATGGGTGACTCGAGGAGCACAGTATCTCCGGGGTTAAAAAGCACTGTGCTAGTCTTGGACAACAAATCTTGCGAGCCAGTACCGACGGACAGTTCGAAATCGCCGGCTGGGGTGCCATCATTCCTGGTGCGTCCGTGCACCGCTGTGACTATAGCACCGATAGCCTCGCTGAATAAAATGTCGCTTGACGATGAGCCATACTGCAATACGCGATTGAGAGTGTCGCCTTCAATCACAAGCTGTGTGGGTGTGTTTGTCTCAGGGTCATTCGACATGACGGCATCTGGCTTGAGGGTCACCGAAATTGACTGGAAAGGGAATCCACTGGGGTTCGGTTTACCTGCCAAGAACGAAATCATGTCAGGCTTGGATTCGAGAGCCAACAAACCACGAATAGCAGGGGATGGCCGGCGCTGAAATTCGGTCGATAACATCCGCTCATAGTCTATAGGCATGGTGATCAGCTCTTGATAACGGAGCGCGCCGCATCCTTGTCCTTGTGTCGCAGGTAGGCTGGGCATGCCACGTGCCACACACGTGACGACATCTCTACCTCTGGTTGTCGGATCAAAATCGATGCGCGCCGCACCCGTCACCAACTTTCACGCTCATTATGGTACGTGAACGCTACGGCTAATTAACAAACAGCCTCCTGTCAAAGGTAAAGGCGGGCGTATGATGTCCTTAATCGACTACCATTTGCGTGTGACGCTGAATGACGGTCGTCAGATGACGGGTCAGTTGCTTGCATTTGATACCCACATGAATCTTGTGCTATCGAATAGTACGTTCACTCTGCTAACCGTGCAGCCGAAGAATTTCGCCGCATAAAGCCTAAGAAGAAAAAGACGCAAAAAGCAAATAAGAAGCAAAAAGTGGCCCATGGTGACACGCCGAGTGGCCATGCTCATGTGGAAGATGAGGAAGATGAGGAAGACGACTCTGCACCGCCGCCCGTGCAAGAGCAGAAGCGCACATTGGGTCTTATTATTCTGAGAGGAGAGACCATTATTAGCGTTAGTGTGGAAGCGCCCCCTTCCGAATCAAAGCGCGACGTACCACCAATGGCGCCGGGTCCGGGCCGTGGCGTGCCTGCGGGCCGTGGTGCTGCGATGGGTGCCGTGCCTATGGGCCGTCCACCGCCTTTTGGACCGCCCCCCGGCTTTGCTGGACCTCCTCCCATGGGTCCGCCGCCGGGCTTTGGAGGCCTTCCGCCGATGGGCCCGCCACCAGGGTTCCGCCCACCGGGCATGCCCTGATGTAGCCAGTGTGCATGTGTAGCCTAGTTGAATTGTGTACTAGACGCCTATGTTTGCATACCCAAGCGACCCAGCATGAGGTGCTCGAACCAGGCTGAGCCTGGCGTTTTGGTTACGACCCGCGTGGTTGGCACGGGCGGCGTCACAGGCTTGTCGTCAGCCTTGCGCTTGGCAGGCGTGGTCGACGAGCTCGATAGACCATACTCATTTTTGGGTCCACGCTCTGCTTCAACTTCAGCCTTGTTGCGCCCATCGTACTCCTCACCCTGCTGACGGCGGTCCACAACACAAAATCCACGCGTGTGACGGCCATCGGTTTCCACGAGAAACGGACGCTCCGCATCTCCCCAGAGCTCAGCGTCCGTGTAGAAAATAGCATGAGCCACGGCAAGTGGATCATGTGCTTCGAACAGGTCGTACTTGGCCGGGTCGAATGGGACATTTGGCGGTGCAAACGAGTTTGTCACCGAACGAGGCTTTCGGAGGAAGTGCGTGATGAGCCTGAACAAGTAATTCTTCTTGTACAGCTCCGATGACTCATCCATCATGATGTGCGAGTAAGGCACAGTGTGCTTCGTTGTTGTGTCGAGAGGGAGAAGGTGGATGGGCAGGCGGCGGCCGTCCAGTGTTGCGTCTTCCAGCAGCACCTTGGCGGCCCATGGATCCGCGAAAAAGTTGAATTCTCCTGTAGGTGATGTATTACCAGGCACATCCAGGGCACCTCCCATCACACTGATACATCCGACCTTGCTAAAGGTCTCTGGGTCCTTCAGGTAGGCATTCGCCAAGTTGGTCAGGGGTGCCACAGCCGCGATGCGAACCGTGTGCGGTGGGTGCCTGCGGATCACATCCAAGATGAATTCATCTGCAGGTGCAGCAATCGGCTTGGCATCGAAGAGCGGGTTCGAGTCAGCCATCGGGTAGGGATTGCCCTCCAAGAACGACACACCCGACATGCCGTCACGGCCGTGGAAGTAACTGGCGGTGAACAGGCGACCACCCATGGGCTTTTCAGCACCAAGAGCTACGGGAATAGGCTTACCATTCATGCCGTGCTCAATACGCTCACGCAGCGTTTCGTTAGCGATCGCCCCGTCTTTGCAAGTCACGTTGAGGGCATGCGAAAGACGCAGAATGTTCCCATGCGCATAGTCCAAGGTCGTATTACCAAACGTCAGGGTAATGCCTTCGAGCGACACTTCTGGCGAAGCGAGTGCCAGCAAGATCGCAAGAAGGTCATCCACACCTGGATCCGTATCAATAATCAAGGGTACGTGGGTCATGGACTAAGAACAAACGCCGTTACAACGTGTGGAGAAGCTAGAGAGACGGATACACGTCGTTTCGGCGCTGAGACCACAGTGGCATATCGGCTCGGACATTTTCAAGAGGCGGGAGTGTAATGTCCGCGAGGCAAAACGTTGGTTCAAAAGGTGGCATATCACTGCACTGTGCCACAATCGAACCCCATGGGTCGACAATCATGGCGTGACCCCACGATGCACGCGTCGTGCCTGGATGTGTTCCGACTTGCGCGGCGGCAAGAACCCAACATTGCGTATCTATAGCGCGTGCTTGAAGCAAAATACTCCAATGCGCAGCGCCAGTGCGGACAGCGAAAGCCGATGGATACGTCAAGATTGATGCACCCATCCTGCGGAGCGACAGTGACACCTCGGGAAAGCGCATATCGTAGCACGTCAGGAGACCAACGCGTCCCCATGGCGTTTCGACGGGCGGCACAAGCTCCGTACCTGGAATAGTTGTATTGCTCTCGAGAATGGACAAACCGTTCTGGACATTGACGTCGTACAAATGCAGTTTACGATACCGAGCGCACACACTGCCCTGGTCGTTGATCAGCAATTGCGTATTATGACACCGCGTTGGCTCCTGAAATGTGGATGATGGTGGCTCATGCACACCAACGCTAATCCATACACCCAAGTCCCTGGCTGAAGCGCACAGCTCCGACACGAAAGCGGCGTTGTCTCGCGATCGAGTGAGGCTTGGCACGGACGCAGGTGGCGCAATAAAGTCCGCAGCCTCTGGAAGAAACACGGCCTTGGCGCCTGCAATCGCTGCACGGCGCACGAGTTGCTGTGCCATCGCAAGGTTCTCGCGGATCACGCCGCCACTAGTCATCTGCGCCACAGCCACCAACATGGTAGGCTTCGGTGTGGAGGGAGACGTACTACGACACCATGTCACATGGAATCAAGACGGATTGATACGTGCCGGCTACATGAGATACGCGCTCTTCGTTGCGCATGTCACCACAAAAAACATGAACAGATTGGTATATGCACAAACTGCAGCACATGCAGTTCCAACGAAGGAAACTAGTGGGTGTCTTGACTGGACCTAAGTGTACAATATCAGGCAAAGCACATGCGCGCGCCTTACCACCAAGACTGACCGCCACCGCTAGAGTAGTCGGGCGCGGGAGGGCCATTGTAAAAGCTGCCACCAGCATTGTAGCCACCGTAGCCGGCGCCACGGGGACCGATGGCATTGCTGCCGGCACTGCCACCACTAAACCGCAGGTCGCGGCTAGCCATGCTGCCAAAGCGACCACCGCCGCCCATGCGGCCACCACCAAAGCGACCACCACGGCTTCCGCCGCCACGACCGCCGCTGGAAAAGGCACTCTCAGACGCAATCATCTCAAGCCATGGAGGCACTTCCTGGTTGGCTTCCTGGAGCAGCTTGATCAGGTCTCGCACAATGTTGCGGTTGTTTCGATTGAAAAAGGCCGTGGCATGACCTACGTTACCAGCACGACCCGTACGACCAATTCGGTGAACGTAGTCGTCCACGTCCGATGGCAAATCATAGTTCACGACATGCGTCACGTTGGGGATATCAAGGCCGCGTGCAGCCACAGCTGTGGCTACCAAAATAGGCGTGCGACCAGAGCGGAACAAATCAAGTGCATATTCACGCTCACGTTGTGTGCGATCGCCGTGAATGGACGTAGCAGGAATGTTGGAGTAAAGCAAAAAGTCAGAAAGCATGTCCGCCATGCGCTTAGTCTCGACAAAGATGAGCGTCAGACCGGTAGTCGGCATGGCCGCCAACACATCGAGTAGCACAGACTGCTTGTCACGGTCCTCAACAAACTCAATCTTTTGCGTAATGTTTTCTGACGTCGAACCGACACGGCCCACGGACAAAAATACATATTCCTTCAAAAAGTCCTTGGCAAGCATCTGGATATTTTGCGGGAACGTGGCCGAGAACATGAGTGTCTGGCGGTCCATCACGCCAGGCATATCTTCACCGAGCACAATGCGGCGAATCTGCGGCTCGAAACCCATGTCAAGCATGCGGTCTGCCTCATCGAGTACAAGGAAACGCACATTTGAGAGACTAATGCGTCCACGCTCAATCATATCCACCAGACGACCTGGTGTAGCAGACAGGAGATCACAACCGCGCTCAATCTGGCGCAGCTGCGCACCCATTTCAGCGCCACCATACACGACGGCTGGGCGAACCCAAGATCGGTACGTAAACTTACGCGCCTCCTCATGAATCTGCGACACCAATTCACGCGTCGGCGCTAGAATTAGCACCGAGGGGAATGCCTTTTGGCGGCCGTACATCGGCGGCTGAGGCGGCATGGGCGGTGGACCATGCGTGAATAGAGCAGAGAGAATTGGGAACAAGAAACCACCCGTTTTACCAGAGCCAGTCTGAGCACATCCCATCAAGTCACGACCGGCACCGACGATGGGGATCGAATACTTCTGCACAGGTGTCGGAGTCGTGTAGCGCGCGAGCTTGATGTTGGTGATCAGGTGCTCATCCACGGGCGGATTCGTGAATTCTGTGATGGGTTCTGGTACATCACGGCCCGTCGCTTCGACAGGAATGTCGCCATATTTGTCAAAGTTGATGCCGGTACTTTGGTGCATACCGTCATCCGGGAGACCAAACATCTCACGCTCAAAGCGCTCATTCACAGGTCCGAGCACATGCTTTCCATCTTTCCAAGTACCGAATCCATCGCCACGACGCGAGCCACGGTCGCCAAAACCACCTCCGCTGCTCAAGCCACTCCAGCGGCCACCAGTCGCAGGAACACCAGCACCACCGCCGTAGCCACGACGACCGCTGTTGAATGCTGGCGGCAATGTGGATGGGCCACGACCACTGCCACGTTCGCGACCACCCGCGCCTATGCTGTTCGTGGCGGCCTCTGGCTGGTTGCGAAGATGCGGAGGAACGTAGCGCTTTCTCGGGGCGCCTGTGGCTGCAGGGGCTGCCCCGCTGTCAGTAGGTGCCGAAGACGTAGTACTCTGCACATTCATGTTGGAAAGGGAAGACTCGAGTCCTGTCGAACCCGTTCCAGTCGTAGAAGCGTCATTGGACATGTTCGTTTGAGTTGGAAGGAAGACGGATTTCTTCGCCAGGACTTTTTTCCTTTGCCGCGGTGCGAAAAGAAAATTTTTCGCGAAAAAAGACGCTCTATTACTACGCCATTCTATGACAACGAATGAGTCGCAAGCCTTTTTCTTGTCTCCACTTCTTTTCAACCAATCAAATGGACGTTCGGCCACCCACCAGGTCTGCCAGACCTGTTCCACCTAGGCATGTAGTGAGTTTCTCGTACCATTCGTAACCTATGTTGTATATACATTCATATGTTCATCATGTCATATTCAGAGCCATAGCTGCCAAGTTCACCAATAGGACATTTGGCATCTGTGTGCGGCGACAGAGACCGTGATTGTCGCTTTTGTGGGGTGCTTTGAGCTGAAACTGACCTTGCAGACACACGAGGAACCAGGCTCGACGTGCTCTTCGACGCTTCTGAAAGAGCTGGAACCGAGCGCTCCATGCCTGGCAAGGGTGGTGGGGGTTTGTAAAGTCCAAAACGAGCCGCTATCGACGACGCCAGCGTCGATCCAGCGGCTGAGCTCGGGTGAGTTGACGTGCAATAGAAACTAGAAGTTCTATCACGCTTACGATGCATCGCGTTCAGGTCATCAAGTGGGTCATGCTGATCCAGAGAGCGTGATGTACGTTGCGTGGCGTCTTTCTGTATGGAGCTAGCCGCTTCATTACACTTCGCAGCTTCATCCATGTATTCCCATGCGTTCGACGCTGTGGGGCAAGCTGGGGGTGTAGGCTCCCTAGATGCTGACCGTCCCTGCATGGCAACCGTATGCCACAAGTCATACTTAGGCAGGCTCGAAAATGACTTCTCTATTGGTGAAGCCATGTTCTGTTGTTCCGGCTCACCTGTATACTGACAGCGAGACTGGAGCAGATCGATGGGCATGTTGAGGTCACGAAGCTCGCGCAAATCTTCGCTGCACAGACGACTATGCACGGGATGCGCTTTCCTGTCATAATCCACGGGGCTGTGTGTACGCCGTTCTTCGGGTGGGCCGTTACAAAATCGGACGGAGTGTTTCTTGCCGTTTTTCTTACGCGACTCGCCTTGCTTCTCGTCTTCTGACGACGAAAGGGCCGATTTGAGAGGCTGTCGTCCACGAGACAGACGACGCGAACGACGACGAGCAGGTGTCGACCCACGATGGGCCACATCGTCGCGATGCTCACAATCAGACACGCCCGACACACGACGCGAGTCCGACTTCGACGGATTTTCCCCTGGTTCGTATGGTACACAGAGCGGCGAAGGAATAGCAGGGACTGTTTCATGGGGATGAAGGTTTGGCTGGGGTGGTGGTGGCTCCATAATTTCACCCTCCCATTCATGTGACGAGGTCAGTGGTGAATCATGGTCTGCCGCTGATCGTGTTATCTCATTGGCATTGGCAGCAAGTTCAAAAACACGACCTTTTCGAGGCTGAATGGACTCTCTGGAGCCCAAGGCAGCTTTTTCGTCTTCTTTTTTGCAGCGAACCGATAGAGGATTCGGTGGAACAGGGTACATGTCCATTGACTCAGATGCGGATGTAGGAACTGTTTTATCGTGCAGATTCAATGAAGAAAGGGCATGATCATTCAAGTCCAACTCCTCGGCCTCGTCCACCGCTTCAAGCTCCATCTCAGGTTCGTCTTCTGTATCTGCCGTGTCACCGCGTCGAAGCGACGCGCAACTTACAGCACTCGTCACGCTGCTAGGACTGCCAGATAGAGACTCGGTGTGGCCAGGACTATGGCCTAATTTAGGCATGACTCCGTCAAACGCAGGAGATGGCGGGTGGGATAGTAATGGGCTTGTGAGCAAGTAAGTTGAATCCAAAGGCTTGTCAAACTTGTGCAGGACAGCGTCGTTTTTACTTGTAAGCAAAGGCAAGCCCTGCGATCCTGGGAGCGGCAAGCGGCCCTGGAGATGAGCAATTGCATCTGGCGGCTCGTCTGTGGCGGTATTTGCGACGGACTCAACTGTCAAGGTCATTGTACACAAAGACAATAGGTTCACGAAGGATGAGTTGACAACTTGTCAGCTCCGTAACTTTACAGAGGTGAACGTGTCTCTTTTGAGTGTCTGGGGGACAATAGGGACCCAGAACCAGCTCAGAGGCAAGGGGAAATGACGGAGAAGGAATGGTTGTTTCGATCTGTGTCTAGGGCTTTGTATGGCGAGGTAGTCATGCGCCCGCAGCCTGCGGACATCGACGATTCGCAATCGTTGGTGTTGGTGCTTGCCACTGTGTGGCGAAGCTCATGTACTTGGAGCCAATGTGGGACTTCAGACGCGCGATGGTGATTTCCAGCCATATGGTTGGTGGAAACTCATGCACCATACATGCCCAATCATGTACGACTTGTTCATCTGCCTAAAACTGTATATTGTCACGTGTGTTTAACATCACATGACGTATACCGTGAGAGAGAGGGGGCACAGCTTCGTTCGCCGCGGTGGTCATACTCTTCCTTACGTCGACTGCGACTAAAATACTGACAGCATGGCGGAATCGAGCAAGGCGATGTGAGTATCTTGGAAAGTATGGTGTGGAATGATGCCATGCCAGCTGTGTGAGCAACTATACTAACATGTGCAGCAACCCCATGAGGGTATGTACCAGCGTGAATGACGAAACGGGGTCAAGTTCTGTCTCTGACGATGTGATCCCTTGTCATTCTCTTTGTGCAACGAAACGTTACTAACACACACAGGAATTGAAAGTTGACAAGCTCGTCATCAACATCTCGGTGGGTGAGTCGGGTGACCGTCTCACGCGTGCCACCAAGGTGCTGGAACAGCTGACGGGTCAGACGCCCGTGACGAGCAAGGCTCGCTACACGCTCCGTGGTTTCGGTATCCGCCGTAACGAAAAGATTGCCTGCCACGTTACAGTCCGTGGTGCGAAGGCCGAAGAAATTCTTGAGCGTGGTCTCAAGGTGAAGGAGTACGAGCTTCAAAAGCGCAACTTTTCCGAGACGGGCAACTTTGGCTTCGGTATCACCGAACACATTGACATGGGTATCAAGTACGACCCTGGTATTGGTATCTTTGGTATGGACTTTTACGTCTGCATGACCCGCCCTGGTGCTCGTGTGTCCCGTCGCAAGCACCGTGTTGCCCGTGTTGGTGCGTCCCACCGTGTCCGCAGGGACGAGACCGCCGCCTGGTTCAAGCAGCGCTTTGACGGTATCATCCTCCAGTAATTTGCACGCATGCGCTATGCGTTGCGTGTATACATTTTGTGATTGATGATACGTGTTTCCATACCTACATGGGTTGTGTCTGCTATACATAGTCTTGTATGTACGCACCCAGGTACATGGTCGCTCGCGGCCTGTGCCTCCAAAAGAAGCTTTCGATGATGCTATGGAATGAGGAAACCTCCACACGAGTGAGGCCGGCCGAGTTCTGCTGGCAGGCCGGTAGGCGAGCAACGCTTTAGAGTCTGTGGACGTCGTGACGAGATGATCCGCGGACTAGAGGGGTTCCTGCGCGATGAAAAGCTACTGCAAGAAGAGTCGCTAAGCGCGCTCAAGTACACTCGACTTGGCATTGATCTTTCGTATTATTTACGGCAGATCTTGTCGAAACCTGATTCGGCTGAGCCACTCGTTGCAGCGATTGGTGGCTTGCCCCTGGCACTTATGTCGCGCGTCGAAAGTGATATGCGTGTGCTCGAACAGCATCGCATCAAGCCTGTGTTTGTTCTGCACGGGCTGTCGCCTGCCAAGCGCACGCGGCCTTTCAGTTACGAGGACCGCCGACCCGCGCAGCGGCAGCGTGCCTGGGACGCGTACGAGCAAGATGACGTCTCGCTTGCGACGCAGCAATTTGCGGCTAGCAACAGCATGAACTTCTCAGACCTATACCGCTCTGTCCTACGTATGTGTCGCTATCACCACATTGACTACATCGTGGCGCCGTACCAAGCTACAGGCCAGCTTGTCTTGATGGAGCGCCACCCGAAGCAGTACGTGCATGCGATGTACGGGCCCTCTGAACTTCTGGCTTTTGACGAAGTAGACAAGGTCATCTTGCACATGGATCTGCGCCATGGCAAATTTCAGTATGCGTCTAAAGTCGCTCTGATGAGCACGCTACAATGCAATGAAGCCGAATTCCTCGATACCGTTTTGCTTGTGGGCATGGAGTATTGCCCGACATTCCCTGCACTTCAGGATGAATCGACAGGTCTTGTTGCTTCGGTTGGGACGCCTAATCTGCGGGTCGTATCACAGCACGTCCGTCAGTACCGCAGCGGCTATTTGCTATGCAGCCACTTTAGCGAGCATCCCATGGTGGCCAAGGCAGCCTATGTTGATCAATTTTGCCATGCGCGTGCCATGATCAAATACAACATCGTACTGAGTCCGGATGACGGCGCCATCGTGCCGCTACCCTTGGCCCTGTGCGAGCGGGGACCCAAACCTGAAATTCCCAGCGACTTGCACGAAATCTTTTCTTTCCGTCTGCCTGAGCAAGTTTTGCTGTATCTTTCACGCGGTCTTATGAGTACAAGCGTGCTCGGAAGTCTGCTTAGCGGCTTTGTTATTGAGCCGGCGCCCCTGGACAATGGCGAGGCGCAAGAGTATCGCCACTTTGTGCGTACGTACCTGACAGAGGACCCCACATCGCCGCGATGTGTTGCTATTGCCCTCATCTGTGGTGCTATGCATCCATTCTGGCGCCAGCGCAAGGTGTCAGCGGTGTATTGGTTCCAGCCGCAGGTCGATGTGACCGTACCACACGATGCCCAGCCGACGCAGCGCCTCATCTCCCGTATGAGCCAATGGCATGTGCCGGCTGCCATGCTGGACGAGGAGTTGCGTCGTCAGAACTCATCCACGATCGATATTCCACTTTGTCTGCATACGACAGCGGATCCTGCACGTGCGAAGCACACCGTGGGCTTGACGGCAGTGCGCCTTGAGAAGAAGGATGAACTGGTCGCCAACTCGCTCTGGCGATTCCTGGAGCTACGTGGCTTCCTGACTGCCGAGCATACCCATACGGCGTACGGGCGCGCTTTATTTGCAGCTTTCCAGCACGTGCGTGTGAATGATCGTCTTCAAGAGCCGCTGTACTTGGCTCTAGAACTCATTCGCGCGGGCGTACTGCATGCAAATGCATACAGCGACACGGAGTACAGCGGAGGGCCATCGTTTGGCTCGGCTGACGAGCGCAAGTGCATGTTGCTTGCGATGCGCACGCTCAGTCTGCTGCCTTTGTCATTCAAGGCTCAGGCATGGGATGCGCCGCTCTCTCGCGAGATGCTTGTGTTCAACTCATTCTCCAGGAGTCTTTCTCGTTCATTGCGCTCGCTTGTTGAGATGGTCATGGTGTCGTTGCTCTTACATACCGAATCACGTCAGCAGCGTGACGACTACGTCGACTTGAGCTTCAGTTTGCCGTTTCAGTCCGACACGAACACGGGTATGGGCATTTTGATCAAGTGCTACATGGATGCGTTATACACGCTGCACAATGGCCCCGTTTCTGCCGACGAAGCCCATGCGCCGGACGTCGTGGAGGCCAAAAAGACGGTCGTTGACATGCTGATCGAGACATTTGAAAATGTGCGTGACGTGACGCTGGAGCTGCGCCGTGCCAGGCGTTTTTGGACGGCGCTTATGGCCGCTGTCGATGTACTGGCTGCAGAAAAGGTCATGGAAGCTGACTTGCACAAGCAATTCTGCTCGACTGACGCGTACCTTGTACCGCTTTGGCCATCTTGGTGATGAGGGTATATACAACTGCTACTATTACCATGACTCTGCCACGAGCCATGGGTGTGTTATAACACGATCGAGAGTGAGGCGCGTCGCTGGATCCTTGTCGAGAAGGGCATCGAGCAGATGGCGTACTGCATGCGCCTCGCCGGACAGCGGCACGTTGGGCGTCTCTTGCGACGAGGGCCAACGTGCTGGTCGCGGGCCTACCAACACGCGGTCGCTACCCATGTGCGTCGGGACGGCATAATCGTCATGCAGGATACTTTCCAGCAGCAAGTACTCCGTCTCTGCATCAAATGGCACTCGACCAAACAGCAGACAGTATAGCGTTACGCCCAAGGCCCACACATCCATAGCCTTGGTAATTGGCGGTCCATCAGAGGCGCCGTAGCATAGCTCTGGCGCAAAGAATGCAGGTGTGCCAGCCGTGCGGGCCAAAATAGGGTCCGTCGTGCTTGACAGCGCATCCGCTGAGCCTAGCGTCTCTCGTACGTAGGCACTGCCGAAATCACTGATTTTCGCTTCGCCGTGTTCTGTGCACAAAATGTTGGCGGGCTTCAAGTCGCGATGAATGACACCGCATCGGTGCAACGCGGCCAAACCATGTACGACATCGCGAATGACACGCCTTGTCTCGCTACACGTAAGTACAGGCGTATGCGTCAACGCGTCCCGCCACGCCAAGGCACCGCCGCTCAAGTACTCGGTGACCAGGAACAACTTGCGGCTGCGTGGATCATCAATCACCTCGTACAGCTGCACGACATTGCGGTGCCTACAGCGGGACATGGCTCTTATTTCTCGCAGGACGCGCTCGTCCGTCTGCCGTGGCACGTACGACACACCTAGCCTGCGAGGTGCCTCGCGTTGCACAATCTTGATGGCAACAAAGGCACTCGTCGTCACATCATGCGCCAGCTTAACACTGCCAAACACTCCGCGGCCCAACTCAGAGTCGACGACATATTGATTGATCATCCGCCGCCGCGTCGTCGCATCGTGGTCTAGCGTCAGCGTGTTTGTGCATCGGACATGGTCCATGTGTGATGCAGGGGCTTCGTCAGGGCATTGGATGCGATCGGTTCGCCCCTGCATGCCCCGCATCACGTGATACTTGCGTCCAGACCCCACTCGACCTGGTGCCGGACCGGTGCTGGATCCTTGCCGGTATGGCATCACGAGCACTGGCACGCTCTCCCGCCGTTCATATATTGCATCGACGTGCATTCTCTACCTCTGGTGTTTCACGCATCATACCGACCATGCTTGCGCGTATTAGTCCATCCACGTTCCAGCTTCAAGAGACACTGCCCCGCCTGCCGGTGCCCCGCCTCCAGGACACCCTGGAGCGGTACTTGCGCAGCCTCGAGCCTGTCCTCCGCCAAAAGGAAGTGCTGGGTGAGCTGTCCTCGGGAACGACAGCGCAGTCTGAGCTGCAAAAGCGCCGTGAATGGGCGCAGGAGCTCATCTCGAGCGGTGTGGGCCCTCGTTTGAACGAGCGCCTCGTCGATCTGGACCAGACGACCGAAAACAACTGGTTTGACGACTCGTTCTGGCTCTCAAAAGCGTACCACGAGTGGCGTGTGCCTCTGCTTGTGAACAGCAACTGGTGGAACATGTTCATGCCCGACCCTAGCATGCCTGCGGAGCTGAGCGAACGAGTGGATGCAGCCGCATACACGCCTGATGCCATTCACCGACAAAATTGGGATGGCTCTGAGTACGGTCTGCGCCGTGCTGCCTGGATCACGTACCGCGCGACGCTGTACAAGATCGCCATCGACAAGCAGACGATCAAGCCGGATCGCTCACGCATCGGTGCTTTTTGCATGTACCAATACAGCCGCATGTTTGGCGTCACCCGTATTCCCAATATCCCCGCCGACCACAATACTTCGACGGACAGCACAGCGGCTTCACGCCATATCACGGTGCTGGTACGTGATAATGTGTACGAGCTGCCCGTAATCAATGAGCACGGCGAAATTTACCCCCTGGCCACGATTGAACAGGCTCTCCGCGATATGGTGGCCGATGCCCAAAAGGCCGAAGGCGATGGCATCCCTGTCATGACGTGTGACGATCGGAATACATGGACGAGGGCGCGTGAGCATCTCTTGTCAGTAAGTCCCCAGAACCGCCTCAGCCTCCAGTCCGTCCAAAAGAGTCTGTTTGTGCTCTCGCTAGACTGCAACAACTTGGGTGCGCCTGAAGGTGCCAAGCCGCTCGTTGGCAGCGAGCCCAGTTACAGCGCGGCGATGGCGATCAACACCGCTGGTGCCGGCCGTCTCGGCCACAATCGCTGGTTCGACAAGGCTATTTCATTTGTCGTGGAGCCGACGGGCCGTGCGAGCCTGACGGGTGAGCACTCGCCCGTTGATGCCCTCATTCCCTCGTTCCTCAGCGAGACGGTGCTGGACGACCCTATGCCACCGGTCGGCGAGCCTTTGCCGGAGCGCGCCGAGGGTGTGTCGCTGCTCGCCGAGTCGCCCAAGTGGTCGAAGCTGGCGTGGCAGCTGGATGACCGGGTGCGCGCTTCGATTGAGCATGCTGAAAATACGGCCAAGGCGATTACGTCTGACTCGGACATCGGCATGTTGTGGTTCAGTGAGTACGGTGCGGACTGGATCAAGAAGGTGGCCCGACAGGCACCGGATGCGTATATCCAAATGGCGCTGCAGCTGGCGTATGCCTCCGTGCACGGCCGCCAAACAGCCACGTACGAGACGGCGAGCACGCGTCTCTTCCGCCACGGACGCACAGATGTCATTCGCTCGTTCAGCAACGAGGCATTCAACTTTGTACAAGGCGTACAGGCCAAGAAGCCGGCGACGGAGCTGTACAAGCTGCTTTCGGAGGCCACGTCATCGCACACGCGCCAGACACGCGACCACTCGTTTGGCAAGGGCATAGACCGCCACATGATGGGTCTGCGCCTCGTGTACCGTGCCGAAGACGACGGCGAGGTGCCCAAGCTCTTTAGCGACCCGCTGCTCGTCGAGTCGGCGTCCTGGAAGTTGAGCACGAGTGGCTTGAGTGCAGGCGACAAGTTTGTTGGCACGGGCTTCGGCTCCGGCTTCCCTGACGGTTTCGGTGTCAACTACCTTGCTGGCAGCCAGACGCTCAAGTTTGGTATCGAGTCCAAGCGCTCGAATCCCGCGTGCAGCGATGGCCACCCTGTCCACATGTACAAGCAGAGCATCGCGCATGCTTTGCGCACGATGCGCACGATCGTGGAGCAAGGTGCTCCGCCTCCTGAAGCCAAGCTGTAGTCATAGTCTATGGAAGGACGGTCGCGACGATGCGGCGTGCATATTTGGCCCGACGGAACTCGCACAAATAGACACCCTGCCACGTCCCCAGGTTGAGTTGGCCGCGCGTGATGGGGATCGTTAGCGATGGGCCCACGAGCGTAGCCTTGGTGTGCGACACAGAGTCATCAGGACCTTCGTCCGTATGGCGCCATGGAAGCGACTCGGGCACGACGTGATCCAGTGCCATGTCCATATCCGTGCGCACATCCCGGTCCACGTTTTCGTTCAGTGAGAGCGCCGCGCTCGTGTGCTGAATGAACAGCGTCAGGATGCCCACTTGCACGCCGCGTATCATATCGCTAATTTCACGTTCAACCTCTGACTGCACGAGATGGCAGCCCTTGCCGCGCGATGCGAGCGTGAACGTCTTTTGTGAGGGCATGGATGGTGGTGTGGTGGAGAAGTACGCTGTGGCGGTCGGTGGCGGAGATGACAGCGTCGTAGAGGCGGGAGACGTCCTCGTCACGATCCAAAGTAGACCCAGAAGCAGCACGGCTAGGACGAGGTACATGGGCTCCGCGACCCGCTTTGCGCGCCCAAAGAGAAACACATGCCGCGGTCCGTACTGCGATCGCCGCTCGCGCCGGGCACGCTCGCGGCGGTCCGTGTGCACATGCGGCGACTGCGCGTACAATGTCGCGGCCTCGTACAATGGCGTCTCGTCACTGGTCCGTGCCCCCGGATGCGGGTCGCGCTCGGGACGTGACGGTGGATAGGCCATAAAATTACCTCCATACTCCTGCCTACGTTTTTATGGTGCCAGCTGCTGCAGACGCACACGGACCGCATTGGCGTGCGCTTCAAGACCTTCACATTCTGCGAGCGCAACGACGTGCGGACCGAGGTGTCGAAGGCCATCAGCTTCGAGCGTCTGAGCGGTAATGTACTTCTGGAACGTAGACGTCGACACACCGCCATACTGCCTCGCAAAGCCGTACGTCGGCAATGTGTGATTCGTGCCAGATGCATAATCACCACAGCTTTCCGGACTCCAGGCGCCCACAAATACACTGCCAGCATGCTGCACGAGCGGCACGAGCGCCTCGGGATCCGTGGTGTGCAGGATCAAGTGCTCAGGCGCATAGCGATTGCTCCATGCCATGGCCTCCTCGCGTGTCTGGACCAGCATCGTCACGCTCTTATCAATGGCCTGGCGCACGACATCTACACGCGGTAGCGCACGCGCCTGCTTGTCCACCTCATCTTCGATCGCGCGCAGCTTGGCGTCATCGAGGTCGATGCCCACCAGCACCACCTGCGAGTCAGGGCCGTGCTCGGCCTGAGACAGCAGATCCGACGCGACAAACACAGGCTCCGCACTCATATCAGCCACGACCAGTACTTCCGAAGGACCGGCCGGCATATCGATCGACACCAGAGCATCGACCTCATTTTGCACGAGCATCTTGGCGGCCGTCACATACTGGTTGCCCGGACCGACAATCTTATCGACCTTGGGCACACTCTGTGTACCGTACGCCATCGCACCCACAGCCTGTGCACCACCGGCACACACTATGCATGTCGCCTGGATCTTGTCAGCAACGTACAGCACTTCTGGTGCGATCGAGCCGTCTGAGCGCGGCGGCGTCGCGAGCACTATTGTCTTACATCCCGCCACCTGCGCCGGCACACCAAGCATGAGCGACGTCGATGGCAAGACGGCACTGCCTCCAGGCACATATAAGCCGACGCTCTCAATCGCTCGCGGGAATCGCGTACAAACGACACCCGGCATCGTCGTGACCTCCATGACATCTTCCCCAGGCGCCCACGCTGCATGCTTGCTGGGCGTCGTCTTGGCCGGCGCTTTTTGCGCCTCGTGGAACGACCGCACATTCGCGTACGCCACATCAATGGCCTCGCGCGTACGCGCATCCATCGTCTGCTTATCTGCCTCTGTCTGGAACGGTGGTAGACGCACGGTGCTATCCAGCTGCACACGGTCCAGCTGTGCCGTGAAAGAAAGCACAGCCTCGTCACCGCGCTCCTTGACTGCGGCTAAAATAGGACGTACGCGGTCCATGACCTGTGTCGTGCGGATCGCCGGACGCCGAAGCAGCTCGATCTGCTGTGACGCAGACGTCTCGCTGAGACGGTGCTCGGGCAGACGGATCGGCGCCGAAGCGTCCAACGGTTCGTTCCTGGGCATATAGGCCGGCTTCGCATCACCCTTACGGCGCGACACCTTCTTGCTCTTGGCATCAAGCGAGCGCTCAATGTCTGCGAGGCCGACGTCGGCGGAAATGCAGCGCGCCAGAGCAAAGTATAGCAAGTCAGCCGCCTCAAAAGCCACATGTTCGCGATCACGAGCGTCGATGAGTTCCTGGGCCTCTTCACGTATCTTGGCACTCAGCAGCGTAGCATCACTGAACAGTCGCGCCGTGTACGAGCCCGGTGGCGCGGACTGCTTACGGGCACGCAATGTATGCTCAAGCTTGGCAAGGCCTTGCAAGTTGCCAAAGCAAGAGGCGCGGTCTGTAAGGTGACAAAAGCCCACAGACACATCGCCCATATGCTGCTCTACACGGAACTCGAGCGCGTCCTGATCGCAGTCAAGACGCAGCCGCACGACACGCTGCGTCGCGCCACTCGTGGCGCCTTTATGCCACAGACCACGCTTGCGCGACTGGTAATGCGCTGAGCCAGTCTTGAGGGAGGCACGCACTGACTCGGCGGATGAATAGACCAGACCCAGAGCTGCTGAGCACGTGTCGGACACAACGAGCGTCGGCAGCAGGCCATCGGCACGGTCGCTGGTCATCGTGCACATCCACGCTTCCACATAGTCCAGCTGGCCGGCGCTTGGCTGCTCAAGTGCCAATTGACTCGTGCCGATAATAGCTGTGGCGCCGTGCGCAGCGATGGCGCGTACGTCGTCTAAAGACGCCACGGGCGCTCGCACATACACGCCTCGGCCACTCACACTGGTGTTCATGCGATGGACATAGCGCTTTAGCGACTCGGAAGAGGGAATGCGCTCGCCTTCCACCAGAAGACCTGCCGGTTGCACCTCTGCGTTCAACTCTTCGCCGTCACGCAGCACTACGAGCACACGCTCGCTTACGACGTCCGCACCAAGCGCCTCCATCAGTCCTGAGTCTGGACGCACTGCAATGGCTTCTGCACCGCCGTTCAGCACGTCCACAGCCTCGTCGTACGACGTCGATGCGTCAGATTCTACAATGGGGCGGAGCTTGGCAGGCACTTGTACACCCCATGGCACCAGCAATGGCGCCGTGTACTGAATAGCTGAAGCCAGCTCCTCCTTCACCGACCAAGCTCCGACGTCTGTATCTGCGCTATCCCAAGCCGGAACAAAAGGTGTCGATTGCTGCAGCATGGTCCAGTGGCAAGCTCCGAGGGCCTAGCGTAGTTGCAACGAGGACGAGTCACCTGGTACAAGATCACGTGCTAATGATCACCATGCAGGAACAGGTGCAGACTGGCCTGAAGGGTACCACCAAAGCCCCACGGCCATGTATAAAATGAGCGCCCCAAGATGACTCGGCTCGCAGCTTGTTACCATGCTATCTCGTTGTTTGCTTCTATGTCTGTTGGCAGCCACCATCGCTGTCGGGGCTAAGCAGGAACCGGTTATCCCGGAGAATGCATTCAAGGTCCTTTCTCATCCGTCACTGCCAGCGCATACACTCCGTGTGCACCGTGTACCGGACTTTGTATGTGGCAACCGGCCATCTTGGTCAGGCTATCTGGATGTGGATCTCGACAAGCTGGAGGAGATCGAGGGCGGCTTTGATACATCTAAGCGGAGACACAATCACTCCGGCGTCGTCGAACACTTTTATTTCTGGGGCTTTGAGTCGCGCCATGAGCCAGAAAAAGATCCTTTAACGCTTTGGCTTACAGGTGGGCCAGGATGCTCGTCTATGACGGGTTTGCTCCAAGAGTTGGGGCCGTGTCTGGCGACCAAGGACTCAGGTCATGGCAAGATCTCGACCAAGGCGAACCCCTACTCTTGGGTGCAGAAATCCAATCTCATTTTTTTGGACCAGCCTATTGGCGTCGGATTTTCGTACGCTTCGTGGAAGAATGATACGCAAGGAAAGAAGAAGTCACCAGCAACGCGAATATTTTCGTCTCAGCAGGGTGCCCGCGACCTCAGTGCCTTTATGCACCTGCTTGCTACGCACAGCGACGGCCCGTTTGGTTCTTACAAAAACGGCTCGTCTGTCTATCCTCGTGACTTCCACGTCGCTGGCGAGTCATACGCTGGCCGTTATATTCCTCTCATGGTCGACCAGATTCTGACGGACAATGCACTCTACGAAAAGAATCCTGAACAAGGTCTCAGACCTCTACCGGTGCAGTCAATGCTGATCGGCAATGGTATGACGTCACCCAAGCATTTGTACCTGTCCTACTATGATTATGCGTGCACGGAAAAATCGGGTCACAAGCCCTTCCTGGCCAAGTCCACTTGCCGCGAGATGAAGAGGCATCTACCTAAATGCCTGGCCCAAGTCGAAAAGTGCAATAAAGAATACAATCGCCAACTTTGTCGTGAGACGCAATTTTTCTGTGATGAAAAACTGAACGATCCCTGGATGGGAACGGACAAGTCCCCCTTCGACTACACACATCCTGACTACTACCCTGAGGACGAATATATCGAGTCGTTTCTCAATGACAAGGTTACACGTCGAGCACTTGGCATCGATGATTACGACTTTGGCGACAAGGACGATGGAACGTTTGTGGGTTGCTCGGACCGTGTGTACTGGGACTACTATTCTACGGGCGATGGCGTGCTTGACAGCACATGGGCCGTGAAGCGTGCTCTGGAGGAAGGCGTCCGAGTACTTGCCTACTCAGGTCGCCGTGATTTTCAGTGCAACTGGCTGGGCAATGCTGCGTGGATCGAGGAGCTACAGTGGTCGGGTCACGACGGCTATGCCAACGCCAAAATGCATGACTGGTATGCCAAGAAGGGTGATAAAGAACGTGCGGGCCAGTTTCGTCACTATGGTGGCCTGACCTTTGCGACGTTGGACCATGCCGGTCACCTTGTGCCCTTCGATGACCGTGAGTCGTCGCTGGTCATGTTTGACCGTTGGCTCAACCCCATGACCGAATCTGGTCGTCTCGATTCATCATTTACATAGTTCTATTCATTATCAAATGCCATTAGACGGTGGTTTCGCTGTGAGCGGTTGAACGGCTCGTGGGTCGGGTGCACTTACGCTCAGCGCCGCAGCGTCGAGAGATGTATAAGTGGACGATGCGTGTCGCGTGGCCGGCGTATGCATGGCGTGCGGCGCCTGTGCATGTGGAAAAGGCGACAAGGCACTGGGCGCCGGACTGTTGGAGGCGGATCGGCCGCGTGTCGCCTGCCTTGTCCGTCGCTGTGCCATGGAATAGGGCGCGGGACGACGCGCACGAGTTGGCCGGGGTGTTGATGAGGCGGCAGGTGCCCGTTCAGCGAGACGATCATACAGCGACGGTGCAATGCCGAGTGCTGGCACATCGTCCGTGGCTGTCAATGGCTGTACGGGTCCCAGAGAAGGACTGCTCCACATGGTGGGTGTGGTGCCCAGCGGCGAGTTCTTTCGACTCCACACACTGACGAACAAGATGCGTTTCATGCGCTTGTTATAGAAGAATGCGAAAGTAGACCACAAGAGACCCGCGCCCGCGCCAGCCAAGTCATCTTCATCAACGGTAAGAGAGGGCGATGCATGAGCACCGCCATGCGTGCTCCCGAGCAAGGACGGCGCGACGTCCATATCCTCGTCAAACATGGGTGTGTCTGCCATCGACGCATCGTCCATATACGCATCGCCGGCGCCGTTTCCATGCATCGCACCTGAATGCGCTGCATTCGTGCCTGCCATTTGATCGTCGTCATCGACCGTGTATCCCTCATCATAGGGATCTGTCTCATACATGTCACCGGTACCCTCCTCGTCTGGCTCAGCACTCGCATGCGGATCTGAGTCCATGTCCGGATGGAACGTGTATACCTCACAGTCAGCTGTATGGATGATCTCATCGATCACCGATGGCAACGACGCAAACGCAGAACGTGATGAAGACAGGTTCGGGCTGGCTCCGCTGCCGCTAGCAGGACCAGGCGTATGGGTTGTTGCAGTGCCGTTGCTGATGCCATCGGCTGCTGTGGGTGAGGCGGCACGAACATGGGAAGGCGTCGACCGTGCATCTAGTGCCAAAGGAGAACGGGCCAACGAGCTTAACAGTGGCGAATCGTCGATCGAGGCGTGAAGGGACGCTGGTGAGCCCGTGCCACTGCGCAAACTAAGAAGCGTTGATGTAAGGCTGTTCAACACGATGGTGGGACTGGACTCGCGGACAAAGTCGGCAGGATTCACTTCACTAAAGTCGTGATCGGGAAATGCACCATTCAGGGTTGCAATAAGAAGAAACAGCGTTTTTCGTGCCGAGGGCTGGTCTAGACGTCCGAAGGGCGAAGCTAAGGCCTCCTCTAGATAAGCGGGCGGTGAGCTTGATGCCGATAGCAGGTACGATGACTCTAGTGACTTGAACAAGCGCTTTTCTTTGTTCACGGCCTTGCACGAGTATGCCTCGATGCGTGTAAACACTTTACACTCGGACATTTCGAAGGTAAGCGCGCGTGACAACACCTCGAGCTCGGGGTATTCTAGGTACTTCATCACGCCACACTATAGCGCAGGCCCCGTCCGTGTCGGGTGTAGGCGTTTCGGGTTCCAGTGGCACTCGCGCGGTCGTTCACCTCCACACACGCGCACAACCCCGCATTGAGCGACACGTCCACGTGCACTATCACGTGATATATCACGAAACGCGTGTGCGACAGCATCAACACACGAGAGGCGCCGATCGTCGTTTGGTTCTGCACCTCATCACGTATGCCTCCACGTCGTAGTACGCCGCGCAAGGGCCGCGGTGAAAGCGCGAGTCATCAGTCGCCTGCTGCAGAGTCGATCGCATCTGACTCACCCGCTAACACACCTCGAAGGACGACCAGGTCGCGTCGTGCGACGGCCAAGACCGACTCTCCGGCCCCATCGACACCTGCCAAGTCGCCCGCTAAGTCGCCGTCCAAGTCGCCGTCCAAGTCGCGCACGAGCAAGGCTGCCGCTACCAAGATGCACGAGCCTTCGTCTGAGCGTGTGCACGAGCTCCCCAAGCGCACAAACCCACGACTACAAGAAGTCAAGTCTCGTCAGGTCAAACTCCAGGTCATTCGTCGCGAGGACAAGTACGTACTTGCGTCTACTTACATGATAGGGAAATTATTATTGGCCGTATCAAGCTGCCTACCGTGAACGGAGCTGAGCATGGCTTTCTTCTGAAGCGCTTCGACACTAATGCGATTGCTGGCTCGTCCATGTTTCGTCTCGCGTTCCCTTATGCTGATGCTGAAGAGGAAAGCGTGGAGATGACGTACCTCGAGTCGCGCTTCGACACGGAGGCGGCCAATGGCGGCTTTGTGGCTGCTTCCCGCTCGAGTTCCCCGCGGAAAACAGACACTCCGTCCAAGAAAACGGGCACGATGCCGCCTGGATCGACGGGTGTTCGTCTACAAGGCGTGTGGATTCCATGCGAGCATGCTTCGTCCATTGCGAATGACTATGGCATGCTTGAATTGGCACGACCATTAATTGAAGCCACAGCGTTGTTGCCGCCGAATAGCAACACGCCCATCCTCAACCCCGATGCTGCGACCGTGGCTTCGGCTGCTCATGCGCTTGAAAAGTCCGAAGAAGCAGAGAACGAGTCCACGGAGGAAGTACACTCAGAGGATACGAATAGCCGTCTGACAAAGCGTGTGCGCACAGCAGAGGTGCCATCTGCGCCGACCAAGACCGAGGAATCGTCGACGCCCTCCCAACGCACAACACGGCGATCCGCACTTTCTTCTTCGGCTGCGCTCTCGCGTTCAGAACTCTCGAATTCATTGACACCTGCTCAGATCGATGCGCAAATTCGTGAGTCGCAGCTCTTGGCAGCCAAGGTGCAAGACGAGGCCATGCAGGATTCCAACATTCGCTCGCGCGCCAACAAGCGCCGGGCCGAAGACGATCACGATGGAGAGAATGTAAAGGTTGCTTCACAAGAGTCCAGTGGACGCCGCCGCCGCCCACTCGCGCGCGCGGCGGGAATGCTGACGGCCGCGGGAGCGATGGGCATAGGTGCCATGGCGTGGTACACGGGCTCTATTAATTTCACCGCCAATATGCCACAAGTTGTGCAGCAGCTCCAAAATGTGGACTATGCCAGCGCATTGCACACTATCCAACAAAACATACATAACTGGGGCATATCCTCGTGGTTCGGCTAGGGTTGGTAGCGTGTCGGTAGGGGCCCAATGGTCTAGTGGAGGTGTGCGGACGAACCGGGGTGGGGGGATTTGTGTCGGGGTCGTATCTAGCGTGGAAGCGACGCCCACGCCAGCATACCTCTTTGTTCCATTGTATATATCCGGAAGAAAACCTGAGCGTCTATTCTTATGGTTTTTAGGAACAATCGGATGGGCTCATCTGACCCGAATCCGCCGCTTCCGTCGTTGGTCGTGACGCCAGCTGATGCTCATGGCCTCGACGCTGCGCGGTCCATACCGACTTCGCCGACTACAGAGGCTGGACCGCCTCTGTCGCCGGCGGCGGTCATCACATCGCCACTAGTCTCTGACTTGGAACGATGGGCACCTGCTCCCGAACCAGAGCAGCCGCTGAAATCTCAGCATTCTCGCACGCATTCTCGCACAGGCTCCTCTGGCGCACCTCAAATGCGTTCACGCGCGCCTCTTCCCAGCATGCCGAAGCCTATCGGACCACAGGAAGATGCAAAGAACAAAATCGCGTCATATGAAAGCGATGTATTCAAGGCGCAAAATTGGCGCAGGTGGATGGGCATCAATGCTCTGGCCCGAGCTACGTCATCGAACACCGAGCGCCATTCGCTCTTTTCGTCATCAACATCATCACAGAAGCATCATGCACCTGTGGTAACGCCGAATCCAGCCTTGGATATCGATTTTGGCTCATCAGCGGCACTCGAAACAGTGGCTATTGTGAACCCTGACTCTGCTTCGTCACGCTCGCCTTCCATCTCCCAAGCCTTTTCTTCCGCTTCCTCCGTGCCCCCGTCGTCGTTCAATACACAGGAACCGTTCAGCAAAAAATCTGCTACCTCCATTCCAGCCCTAGTAAAGGATGTAAACCGACCTGTTGATCCAAAAGATACTCCCTCTAGATCCAACTCGATTCAAGATTCGGATGCTGCATTACAGCATGTTAAGCAAATTGCATCGAACGTGCACTCGAAACTATCTGCATCGCATATTGCACGACCCACGCCTCAAACGAAAGTCGTAAGGCCAACGCCTCAAGTCCCCTCTGCTCTGTTGGACTCTCGGTGGTCTGCTTCTGACACCACACTCCCCTTGACGGATGACGAACGCAGGAATACGCTCTCAGAATGGGATGATCAGGGTGATGAATCGATGCAAATTCTCAGCCTAGCGCATAACAACGTTTTCACTAACAAAGACATGCACGCACAGATGCGGCATATGCGTAAAATGCCTGCTGAACTACGCGATGAGAATACATCTTCCCGCTCCAACAAAGCTAACCAGGCTTCGGAAGACGGGCCCCATCCCGCACCAGCTCGGACACCGTCTCCCTTCTCAGGGGCTGGCCTTCCGCGTCTCAGCTCTCTTCTCCGCTCGTCGCAACGATTGGATGCTCAGAGCATCTATGAACTGCCTGCCTCCAGACGTGGAACGCCCGATCACAGGCCTTGCACTCCTTCCACCTCACCAGCTTCGGCATCACGTCCCCATGTGTGGAGACGTCGAAAACTTCGAGCATGGAACAAGACCCTGGCCGAAGATGATATGGAGTCTGACAATGAAGATCCGCGCCACGCGCGGCAAGGTGGCGCGCGTGTATATACAACCCCTGCGGATCCTGACAATCCTGAATATGTGTACGATATGTTGCATGAAAATCAGCGTGGTATTGTGCTTTTTGGAGTGTCGAAGCGCTTCAGCTCAAATGTGCTCTCCGCATTTGATCCTTCTCCATGGACGGACGCACAAGGCATGAATACAGCACTCACCACAATGACCATGCAGCTGCCAGATCCTACGTGGGAATGGGTGCATCCTACTTGGATGATTGACATGACGGGCAACACCGACGAGGACGGATGGCAATACAGCGGTAGCTTCACTGGTCTGCAATTTTGGCGCCGGCCCATCCAAGTATCCTCTAAGGCGGGCCCACAGCAATGGTGGCAGGCATTTCACATGTTTGCACATTACGTGGATATTAATCGTACAGCACGGCGTGAATCCAAGGAAGCAACGCGTCCCGATGAGGGCATAGAGGCTTTAATGCGCTCGATACGCTCTCGCTCGGCTAGATGGACGGGCAAACCAGGCATCTGGACCTTCGTTCGCCGCCGCCGCTGGGTGCGTCTTCGTCGTCGCATTGCTCACATTCACTTAAATAAAGGGGCAAGTGTGATGACGGCCGATGGTGCCACCGTTATTTTGCCTGATCGAAACGATTCGACAAGCGCTAGCTTGATTCAAGCTCGCGAGAAGGAAGAAGAGACTTTGGAGCCGGCCAGAAAAGAGATAGAAGAAGAACGCGCATCTTCTTTCTCTGAGACAGAGCAGGTCATCGTGGCTCTTGAGCGTCTACGGCTCCTTTTGCCGTTTTTCCTCATCCCTCAACCTCAACTATCGGAACTTTTTCCGTCAGAGGGGCCGCCGCTGCACGAGCTGGATGCCTGGCAGCATCACTTTCGGATCATCTTGGAGCAGGAAACTTGCATTTTTAATCCTTTCTTTTCACTTGGTTGGATTCAGCGTTGGCTTGCGCGTGATGATTTGCGCCATCTCACGCGTCCACTCCGGGCGCAGGAGCGCGAATATCAAAAGACTCATGCCCATCACAGAGAGACTGGTAAATCGGCCGGGTCTGCGACATTCTTGGCGCCGCCTGCCGATAAAATACATGATGCTTGTCCGACCCAGCCACCAAACAACCCCACCGACTCTTTCTTGCAGTTTGCTCACGAAAGCAGCGATGTGCGTCCCATGATTATTCGCAAAGCCGTCGTCGAGCACAACTTTGAGATGGTTCTCATTCTTATGCGGCTGTGTATGATCGATCGCCTTCGCATTTCCTTGTGGCTCGAGTGGCTGCATTTGTCGCGTGGTCCGAAGAACATGTTGGAAAACGACATGTCAGACAGCCCTCTGAAATTCGTGCAGCAGGAATGGTACCGTCGGTGTGCGTCTGTGCATCAGATTCACCAGCTGGGCAGCACGCCCGCTATGTTTTCTCCGTTAGTGGAACGTATCCTGCGCACTCGGATCTACAACTTTACGCGCTCGCTACCGATTCTGTTGGATGTCTGGGATATTCTCGTTGTACACTTGGACGAAGTACTTGCAATGCTCGATCACGACATGTCTCGGCGACATCTCTTGCAAACAATCCAGCATCTTGCTTCAAAGCGATTCAATACATGCGACCCAGAAGAATCGCCCAACGCCTGCCCTCAACCAAGCGACCCTCGTTGGTGTTCGGTTGAACCCAACGTCATGGTCCTACCCCGCATTCCTAACTTGCCGGCTCCATAGTGATTGGATAATGTAGCGCGTTCGTGGCAGTGGTCACCACGTGATGCTCGCGTGGCGTAATGAGGCATTATATTGCGGAAATGCACTTCTGGGGGGCGTGTCACATCGCGTCGTCTCCCCGGCTATAACGTTAATTTGGCGACCGACCATTACCTTTCTGAGCTATGGCGGAACACTTGGTATGTGACATTCGTGTCTTCACGACCGCGAACTAACACGCACGCTTTGTGTTCATGGTGCCATTTGTACAGTCTGAGGGTACGTTGCCTAGCTGGTCCGATCTGAGCTAACAGGAGCAGAACAAATTGCCGGTATGTACTTTGCTCCTATTGTGGACATCGCGCGCGCATGCAGGCACGCATACTAACATGAATAAAGAGTTCAAGGAGGCTTTCTCTTTGTTCGATAAAGGTTTGTATTTGTATGCGACTTCTGACATTCAGACGGTGATGGCAGCATTACGACCAGGGAGCTGGGCACTGTGATGCGCTCTCTGGGCCAGAACCCCACTGAAGCCGAGCTACAGGATATGGTGAACGAGATCGATGCCGATGGTGATGGCACGATTGACTTCCCTGAATTCCTCACAATGATGGCTCGGAAGATGAAGGACACGGATAGCGAGGAGGAAATCAAGGAGGCCTTCCGTGTGTTTGATAAAGACGGAAATGGATTTATTAGTGCAGCTGAACTACGTCATGTGTACGTGTGATCGCGAGAGTATGCTAACTATCAGAATGACCAACCTAGGTATGTGATGGCTATGCTCATGCATGTTCAGGCGAAAAGCTGTCCGATCAAGAGGTAGAAGAAATGATCCGTGAGGCTGACACGGATGGGGATGGCCAAATCAATTACGACGAGTTCGTTCGGGTACGTATGCATGCCAGTCTAATCACCGCTGCAGATGATGATGAGCAAGGTAAGTGCTTTCGTGGGATTGAGTCTCATGTCAGTGATCAAAAAAGTCTTTCATAGCATACACACTTTACGTGTAAAACAGCATAGTGCCTCTACACTGCTCGGTCGCGCCGCTTTTTCGTGCATTCATCAGTGAGATGCCCAACTTGACGAGGCATGGACGTGCATGGAGACCAGCCACGTGGCCACACACCTGCACACTGAGGTTGCCACCTTTTTTCCCCAGGGACACTAGATCCCAGCGATTGTGCGTGGCGCGCAGGTGAGTGGCAAGAACCGGCAAAGCCCCGCGCAGCTCATTTGCGCCACACTCTACAGTTTATGACAGAAAATACCATAAGCCCTGGTGGTGTGGCGTACATGCCCACTGCGTATCTACAAAGCAGCATGCCATCGTCTCCGGCGCACTCGACGTATGCCCCCTCTATTGATGCCGCCTCCTCCATGCCCCGTGCGTCTATTGCCCCATCTACACCGCGAATTCGATCACCGCCTCTGTCTGTACTCAGTTCTCCGCGCGCTGCCGATTGGCGCTACAGTCGCGACTCACTGGCCCCGACAGTTGTGCCTTACACGAAGGAGTACATTGAAAACTATCGTCGTCGAATCAAAAATGAACAAGACGCCGAAGCCCTAATGATGTATGCACTATATTTAATCGAAGCGGCTAAGCGCACGCTGGATCCGCATGACTCGGAGAAGCAGGCGCGCAAGTACCGCGAGGCACTCTTATCAGAGAGCGTAAAAATCATCAAAAAGCTGGCGACGTCTGGTACCGCGCCAGGCAAGCCGCCATATGCAGATGCGCAGTTTTACCTGGCCAACTGCTATGGCAATGGAAAGCTCGGTATGTCTATTGACCACGCCAAGTCGTACCATTTGTACGTCCAAGCCTCGAAACAAAATCACCCAGCGGCCACGTATCGCACGGCTGTATGTAATGAAGTGGGGGCTGGCACAAAACGAAATCCCAAGCTTGGCGTGCTTTTCTACCGAAAGGCCGCGTCTTTGGGCGATACGGCCGGTATGTACAAGCTCGGCATGATTCTGCTGTATGGACTGCTGGAGCAGCATCCCAATTCACGTGAGGCCATTGTGTGGCTGAAACGTGCTGCGGACCAGGCCGACGAGGACAATCCACACGCGCTGTACGAGCTGGCAACGCACTATGCTGACCCTTCTAACCGCTTTGTGCCATTCGATCCTTCGCTCGCGCGGAATCTGTATACCCAAGCAGCGCGACTGGGACACACACCGAGTCAGTGCAAGCTCGCCGAAGGATACGCGAATGGCTCTTTGGGCTGCCCTGTGGATCCACGCAGCAGTATTATGTGGTATAATACGGCGGCTATGCGCGGCGATGGCCAAGCTGAACTCGCACTCAGTGGCTGGTACCTGACAGGCGCAGAAGGTGTGCTGCAACAGTCCGACATCGAAGCATACACCTGGGCACGGCGGGCGGCAGGCAAGGGCATCGCCAATGCCGAGTATGCCGTGGGTCATTACACCGAGATCGGTATTGGGACGGCGGTCGACATGGACGAAGCCGTCCGTTGGTACACCCGCGCCGCCGCGCAGCAGCATCCACGAGCCATGCAGCGTCTCAAGGATCTCAAGTCTCATGGTGGACGTATACCGTTAAAAGTACCTGACGCTGATTGTGTAGTTATGTAACAGTTATGTATTACCCTGTAGACAATTCTCGTTTTCCCTGCTTGATCGGCGCCGTGGACTCGTTCAAGTTGTTGAGCATGGACTGGACCGTCGGATCATCAAGGAACGATTCGAGAGTCGTGGGTGTAGACTTGTTGGCGTGTCCGAACGAACGCACTTCCGCTGCGGGTAAGACAGACACGCCCTGTGGCTCGTTCATATGCGCCGCAATGCCGAGGTGGCCGCTCTGCGTAAAAGCATCGAGCTGCTGTGTAAAGGAGGGGGAGTTGTGTATCTCAATCTGGTTGAACGCATCGGCGCTAAAGCCACCCACACTAGATGGATTCATCACAATGCCCTGTGTGCCTTGGTTTGGTTGCTGCATCATGCCGAGCCCACATGCTGATAGGAGTCCATACGGATCTTCAATCAGATCCACGAGCGAGTCGTCCAGATCAGGCGAAGTGGCTGGTGGCGAGCCTGACTGGGACGAGGATGCATCTTCCACCGTCGTCGGCATGGGTCGGCGCGGTGCGTGTGCCACGAGCGAGGTCTCGGTTTTATCATGCGCAGCAGCGTCGGGCACAGGCTGTTCCGTGGCAGCATGGTGGGGAGATAGCGCTTGGGTGGGTCCCGAGCCCCAGTCGGCCATCCAGTGGCCTTGAGCGTTGTCAGGAAACAGGTCCTTGATGGGCTCGTGAATACGAAATGGTTCCGACAAGGCCAGTGTCGGACTCGTCGGCCATGTCTGATCTCTGGGCATGCGGCTGGGCGTGCGAACATCGCGCTTGGGCGCAGGCTTCGCTCGCGACGTCCGTCCTTCCGTCGGGCTCGGTGGACAACCCAATGGATCCATGTCATCGTCCAGCGTGCTCAAACCCATGAATGGATTCAAGGTCGGCAAAATGTGCGTTCGGTCCGCGGGCGATGTCAGGGCGTCGCGAGCTGTGCCAGCAGTCCGCTTGGGCGCAGGTGACGAGGCAGATCGCTGGGCAGCAGATGCGTACGGATTCACATCGGCCACTGTCCCAGGCGGCTGCTTTCGCGGACTGCGACGCACAGGACTAGATGCCGGCTCTGGCCGAGCGCGTCTCGGTGTAGGTGGAAGACCTGGTGCTGACATTAATGTGTTCAGCATAGTGCTCGGGCTCGAGTTCATTAGCGATGACGGTATGCCAAAGGCGGAGGATGACGGACTTGCTTGCAACGCATGGCGCATGGAGGCACTGGGAGCAGGGCTCTTGACGGTCGGGTATGATACTGGCACGGCCGCGTCCGGTGAGGTGGGCGGCATATTTTCATCGTGCATATGTTGTCGCTGTCGCTTTTGTAAACGCTCCGCGTCACGATTCGCCACTGTGCTCAGTGTTCGCGAAAATCCTAAACGTGTGCTGCCGGGTGATGTCTGCGAGCGTTCGCGCTTGATGCGGTCCATGGACCTGCCCATCGCTTGAGAAGTACTTTCGCGCTTCTTGTCGTCCTTGGACGGGCGTGCCACAAAGTTGCGTACATATTCGGGGCGTGCCACGCCATACTTAGCAAAGTACAAGCCACATGGATTACACGCCTGCCAACGCGCTTCACTGTGTGTCTGAATCGGCCCCAAGTTCGAATACTGTGGCGTCCATGTTAGCGGGACGGCATCCGATGGCGGTCGTTCGCTCGCAGGGTGGTTAATGGTGACACCAGAAGGTAATGTTAGAATACGCCATGTCGTGGCGCTGGTGGTGCCGCAGTTGTAGCATATGCGTGGCATTTCAGCACGGGTATCACGCAAGCCAGGACGGCTCGCTCGTGGAGCTGCCTTGGGCTCGGAACGTGTGTTGGACGGCGGTCGTGGCGCCTCTGCGCCGGCAGAAGTAGGCAAGGCACCACACTGTACAGCGCCTGCGACCATATCCAACAGCCCCATCAAGTGTGACTGCTGATCTTGCGACAAACCACCCTTGTGAGCCTGCATAGCCTGTAGAACTTGCAAAACTTGCGCCGAGGGTGTAGATGCAGGTTTTGGTGTAGGGCTCGGCTCGGATAGGACAGGCGTCGATGGCGCCGGGACAGGCGGCGCAGCAAGTCCGCGAAGTCTGCTTTGGTATTGCTCGCGTCCGAGGTGAGATGCCTCCTTCATGCGCAACACAATTTCAAGGAACTGCGTCGACTTCGCAGGTGCTTCTTCTTCGTCAGAACTGAAGGCTGAACTTGTGCGCGACTCTAAGCGGACCTGGCCAGTCACAAAAGAGGTGCCGTCACCCGGCTCAGCAATACCGCCACTGAAGAATCCCTTACCGACAAACACGGGTGCGTATTTCTGTGGGCTTGCCACTGAAGCGTGTGACGCATCAGACTCTTCAGGATCCACAGCGTACACGATATAGTCCCTATTCTTGTCGAGTAACAGCTCTGGACTCGCGAGACAAATGGCGTTCAAACAGGTCTTGAGCAGTACGCGGCCCAAAAGCACGTTGGTTCCCTGCTTTCGCGCAATTCGCACTGGCACACGATGTCCTGCACGCGCAATCATCGTGTGTGGGCTCGTGTCAAGCGTGTACAAGACCTTGACTGTTACGTTAGCAATCCTACCCGCGCGCATATGCATACCATCCATCGCTTGGCGCTGGCTCCGGCGTCTTTCTGAAGACGACATGGTTGGTGGGTATCAAGCAAGAAATGTAGCGAAGCGTATTTATTTCACCAGCGCGACAGAAATTTCACGCACACACACCGGCTCCTCTCGTCCTACCTGCCCGACTTGGGCGCTTCGCGTCAAGCGGCCCATTCTACCGCGGCGCGGCGCGACACTGGACACGCCTGCCCACCGCATGAGGATCACGTGACACACGTACGACCTTGCGCAGGATGATGAAATGTGCCGGCAGCTGGCTGTGCCTGAGCAGGTGACAACCGTGCAGGGCGCAGCGACGAACTGAGCGATGGATGACCCGCTCTACAAGCTCGAGTATCTCTCGCTCGTATCCAAAATTGCCACAGAGCTCGAGAATCACCTGGGTCTCAATGATCGCGTCCTTGCCGAATTTATCATCTCGCTGCATGAACAGTCGCAATCATCGCTCCCGGCGTTCCAGGCCAAGCTGGATGAATCAGGCGCCGAGTTTTCCTCCTCTTTTGTGGAAAATTTGGATCGGCTCATCACGACGCTACACCCAAAGCTAAAGAAATTGCGGCAGGAGCAGGCGCAGCTAAAGGACAGCACAGCGGAGCAAAAGGCACAAATGCTTCCCGGCTTGGCCATCCAAAACCAAGCATGGTCTGAGCCTGACTACTACAAAGAGCAGCCCCAAAAGCGAAAACGTCTTCATGAAGAAATTGAAAGTAACCGCACAGATCGTAATGCACGTCGATCGCCTCCCTTGGGTCAAGAGCCAGACACAGAGCCTATCGTGAACAAGGTGTACGATGGACGAGTGTCTGGCGTCAAGGACTTTGGTGCTTTTGTCACGCTGGAGGGTGTCGTGGGTCGCCGAGACGGGTTGGTGCATATCAGTGCGCTCAGCAGTGGCAAAGGTCGCGTGGGGCACCCCTCGGACGTTGTTTCGCGGGGCGACCGCGTCAAAGTAAAAGTCGTCAAAGTAGAGGGACAGCGCATAAGTTTGACGATGCGGGACATTCATCAGGGCACGGGTCGTGACCTGGCTGCGCCACCACTTCGCGGGCGAGACCCCATGCCGCGTTTCCTCACAGGTTCAAATGGTGCACCCTTGGGACGACCCGATCCGGAGCCTGAGGAACAACGTGGGCAGCGTCTGAAGCGATTAACAAGCCCTGAACGCTGGGAAATCAAACAGCTAATTGCAAGTGGCGTTGCGAAAGCGACAGACTATCCGGAACTCATGGAAGAAGAACACTCGACCCCTGCGTCACGCCTCGCCGGTGACGATGCTGATGAAGAAGTGGAAATTGAAGTGAATGAAAAGGAAGCGCCATTTTTAGCGGGGCAAACAGCTGCTTCGCTCGAATTATCGCCTGTGCGCGTCGTCAAGGCGCCTGATGGCTCATTGAACCGTGCAGCACAAGCGGGTACGGCCCTTGCTAAAGAACGCCGCGAGCTCAAGCAACAAGAAATGAATGAAGAGGCAGACAAAAAGGCGCGTGACATGTCCACAGGCTGGCTCGACCCTATGGCGCAAGCCAGTGACAAGATCTTTGCTCAAGATGTGCGTGGCCAGACGCGTAATCAGTATGCCTATCAGCAGCCAGAGTGGAAAAAGCATACTTTCAACAAAGCTACCACGTTCGGCAAGATCACCACGCTAAGTATAAAAGAGCAGCGCGAAAGCCTCCCTATCTTTAAGCTCCGTGAACCTCTACTCCAGGCAATTCGCGATAACCAGGTTCTGGTGATCGTCGGCGAGACAGGATCCGGCAAGACGACGCAAGTGACTCAATACTTGGCGGAAGAAGGGTTTGCTGATTCAAGCAAAATTGGATGCACGCAGCCGCGGCGTGTCGCAGCCGTCAGTGTGGCAAAGCGTGTGGCCGAAGAAGTCGGTTGTCGCGTTGGTCAAGAAGTCGGCTACACAATCCGTTTTGAGGATTGTACGAGTCCAGATACACGCATCAAGTACATGACAGACGGTATGCTGCAGCGCGAATGCCTCGTGGATCCTGACCTCAAGGCGTACTCGGTTCTCATGTTAGACGAGGCGCACGAACGCACCATTGCCACAGATGTTCTTTTTGGTCTCTTGAAAAAGGCACTGCAGCGTCGCCCCGATCTCAAATTGATTGTCACTTCCGCAACTCTCGACGCTGAGAAATTCAGCTCCTACTTTTTTGGATGCCCTATTTTTACAATCCCTGGTCGCACATACCCCGTCGAGATTCTATATACCAAAGAGCCTGAGCCTGACTATCTTGATGCAAGCTTGATCACCGTGATGCAAATTCACCTATCCGAGCCTCCAGGTGATATCCTCGTCTTTCTTACAGGCCAAGAGGAAATTGATACCAGCTGCGAGATTCTGTATGAGCGCATGCGTGCGTTAGGTCCAAGTGTGCCAGAGCTCATCATCCTGCCTGTATATTCTGCCCTTCCGAGCGAGATGCAATCTCGCATTTTTGAGCCCGCACCGCCAGGAGCCCGTAAAGTTGTGCTTGCCACAAACATTGCCGAGACCAGTATTACAATCGATGGGATTTACTATGTGGTGGATCCAGGCTTCGTCAAACAAAATGCGTACGATGCCCGTCTAGGCATCGACTCTCTTGTTGTCACGCCCATTTCCCAAGCCCAGGCTCGTCAGCGTGCCGGCCGTGCCGGCCGCACTGGTCCAGGCAAATGCTATCGGCTGTATACAGAAGCGGCTTTCCGCAATGAAATGTTGCCCAACCCGATCCCAGACATTCAGCGCCAGAACTTGGCGTCAACGATTCTTGCTTTGAAGGCCATGGGCATTAACGATTTGCTGCACTTTGACTTCATGGATCCGCCACCGGCGCAAACCATGCTTACGGCGCTCGAATCTTTGTATGCCTTGTCGGCTCTTGACGATGAAGGACTTCTTACACGGCTTGGTCGCAAAATGGCTGACTTTCCTATGGACCCACCCATGGCTAAAATGCTTATTACGAGCGTGGATATGGGCTGTAGTGAGGAAATGCTTAGTATCGTTGCCATGCTCAGCATTCCTAATGTATTTTACCGGCCTAAGGATAAACAAGCACAAGCGGATGCTAAGCGAGCCAAGTTTTTCCAACCCGAAGGTGACCATCTGACACTTTTGACTGTGTACAATGCTTGGGTCTCGAGCCGCTTTTCCATGCCTTGGTGCATGGACAATTTTATTCAGGGGCGAGCATTGCGCCGTGCACAGGACGTGCGAAAGCAGCTTGTTGGAATTATGGACCGCTATCATCATGATATCTTGTCTTGTGGATCTAATTATACTCGCGTGCGACGCGCTATTTGTTCTGGGTATTTCCGCAATGCAGCCAAGCGTGATCCACAAGAAGGCTACCGCACGTTGGCAGAGGGCGGTGGTAACGTATACTTGCATCCATCCAGCAGTCTTTTTCATCGTCCGCCGGAGTATGTCGTGTATCATGAAGTCGTGATGACCTCGAAAGAATACATGCGAGAAGTGACGGCCATTGAACCAAAATGGCTCGTGGAAGTCGCGCCGCGCTTCTTCCGGATGGCCGACCCATCTCATCTCTCGAAACGCAAACGACAAGAAAAAATTCAGCCTCTCTTCAACCGGTACGCAAAGGATCAAGATGATTGGCGTCTATCCAAACAGCAGCGTCTCGCGCGTGTCTTGCAATCTCAAACATTTTAGCGTGTATAGGATTTCATGTGGAGTAACAAAGCAGGCCAGCATCGACTCCGTGTCGTGTTGACCACGTGTTTTGGTTTACTATGTCCAACGATCACGCTGAGGACGACGTGGATGTCATGCAGCAAGACGATGCATACGATGAATCGCATGTGGATGATGAAGTAAACTATGATGAGGGCGAACCAGAAGCCGATGATGATGGCGATGCCTACGAATCCGATTCAGAGGTCGATGAGCTTGTTGATGAGATCGATGAATCTGATAAACCGCCCGAGACGAATCGACGCGCTAGGCGCGCACCGCTACGAGTGAAATTGATGCGTAAGAGTACATCATCAAACTTTTCTCCGCGTCGTGCATCTATCCAAACGTCTCAACGCTCTACACGGAGTCGCGCATCGCGAGATGACAGCTACATTGATGAAAGCGAGGATGATGAGCTCATGGATGCTGGAGATGAGGAAGAGCTTGAATATGACGAGGATGACGGCAATTCAGAAACAACGAGTGATATGCCCATGACGGCGCGGCAGATCGCTAGAGCCAATCGGGCGCGTGGTATTACAACAGCAGAGCTGGAGGAATTGCCCATGGAAGAGTCTTCCCGCAAGAAAAAATTGTCAGAAACTGAACTACAATTACGTCGCTCCGAGACCGCACGTCGTCGACGAAACCAAAGTGAAAAAAAACTGGAGGACGATAAAATCGAGACTATCAATCGCCTGCTAAAGAAGCAGGCAGGCAAAGCTCGCGGCAGAGACAAGACGGATGGGGACACGCCTGAAGAAGGCACCAAAAAGCCCCGTGATATCCCAGCGAATCATCCACAACCCTTTTTCCGCTATGTAAACCGCGCCGACCAGACTGTATTGGCTGTGCCGCTGGGTGAGCCGTACAGTGATGAAAACAAGACCGAGGGTCTATATGACTACACATTACGAACTGCATTCCAAATGTCGCGAGAGGCATGGGCGCATAGTTAGGCCAACCGAGAAGCGAGCCCAGACGCACTTCGAAGTACATGCTCCCCAGGTAATGGCATCATCTTGTCGACAATGTGTTCACATATAGTGCCAGTTTTTCTGTCGAAGCGGTATCGAGAAACAATTGTATAGGTTTGTTGCAAATGGGAGAATCGGTTCGTTCCGGAGAAGCGAATGCGCATAATGAGTTCGTCCCCAGGTTGGGCCGAATTCGGACTTGCCACAACAGGCGGTGCTTTGCGCTGGAATTGCATGTGTTCCATGTGAATTAATGCCTCTGAAAAGCACGCATGTAGCGTATGCCGAAGCACACTCGCCCCAAGAAAGTATGCATTACGTCCATGAAAGGAGAAGCACGGGGACCATGCTTTACTTCCCTCTTGTTTTTCAGGAGACTGGGGCGCTGTCAAGGCGGATATTATACCTAATGGGAGGGTAGTATGAGCGGGCTGGAAGACAAAGTGGATATTGTGATGATACAAATGGTCAGGAGGTTGTGAAAACCGTTTCGGAACGCCCAATTTGAGGACTCGTAATAATGCACTCGAATTCTCAGTGGGCATACGATCCACTAGTCCCCGTTCCATGAAATCAGGCAGTGTCTGTCGTAGGACTTGAATCGCGGCTCCAAGACGTACCTGGTATTCGTGCTCTGGTAAGTGCTTGGATTGCTTGCGCACAAACGATGTAGAAGAAAATGCTAGAATGCGTCTATCATGAAAATTTTGTGCCAAAAATCGACGGCTGGACACGATACAAGTAGGTCGCATTGGGCGTTGTGTACTAGAATTGGTATCGTAGCAGCCACTGTCATTTGTTGCTTTGGGGCATGCACAGGTCTGTGGAGGTCTCTTTCGACTAGCGAACGGGGCCATTTGTTCTTCTTCCATCACGATGGGTGGTGAGACGAGTGCTCGTTATGGGGCAGCTCTGGCAGCTCTAGGTGACCAAGAAATGAAGCGCGTGCGTGAATCACGCATTCTCATTGTTGGCGCCGGAGGCATTGGGTGCGAACTGCTCAAGAACCTCGTACTCACCGGTGTGGGACACATTGACATTGTACGTGCCCCAAGTACGACTCTTACTAACGCGCTGGCAGATTGATCTAGATACCATTGAGCTTTCAAACTTGAACAGGCAATTTCTTTTTCACAAAAAACACATCAACCAGTCCAAGGCCATAGTGGCGCGCGACACAGCATCCGCATTCAATCCCGATGTACGAATTGTGGCACATCATGCAAACATCAAGTCCCATCAGTTTGATGCCGCATATTATGCTTCCTTTGATGTGGTACTGAGCGCACTTGATAACCTGGACACACGGCGGTGGGTGAATCGAATGTGCGTGATGGCTCGCGTGCCACTCATTGAGAGCGGCACCGCGGGCTTTTTGGGACAGGTCCAGCCTATCCGACCTTCGTACACAGAGTGCTATGACTGCACTGAGCACCCCACACCTACTACTTTCCCTGTTTGCACAATTCGTTCAACTCCCTCGACACCTGTACACTGCATTGTCTGGGCCAAGAACTGGCTGTTACCTCAACTCTTCGGTGAGTTGGATAACTCAGACGAGCAAGAATTTTCTGAAGCAGCCAAGCGCGGTGAAGATGCAGAAGAGCTTCAACGACTTCGCCAAGAAGCGCAACAAATGCTCACTTATCGTGAGCAGCTTTACGCATCATTGAGTGCGCCGGGGGTCGTTTGCGAGCGGATTTTTGACAAATTGTACAGCGTCGATATTCAGCGTCTGTTGAGCATGGAAGACATGTGGGAACATCGCACACGACCGGAACCACTCACCTTTGCATCAGCTTGTAGCGACACATCGTTGCCTATCAAGCCAGATGCGCCAACGCTCCGTGATCGTCGCCAGCTTACACTCGCGGAAAACGCTGCTTTGTTTGTTGAAACAACCGCGGCGCTGGCTAAACGCGCAGCATCTGGCACACCTGTGGCGTTCGACAAGGACGACGACGAGACGCTAGGATTCGTCACTGCGGCAGCCAACCTTCGTGCACGCGTATATCATATCCCAGAGCAGACCCGCTTTGACACGAAGCAAATTGCGGGCAATATCATCCCAGCTATTGCCACCACCAACGCAATTGTGGCCGGATTAGTGGTTGTCGAGGCATTACACATGCTAGCTTCTCGATGGTCTGAACTGCGGGTCGTGAGTCTTGCTCGTCGCTCGACACGTCTGTTTACGACATTCCCTTGCAGCTTGCCGAATCCAAAATGTGGTGTGTGTCAAGATACCTATGTGCGTGTTTGTATCGATCCTGAGAATGTGACCTTGCAACACGTCCTAGATGCTGCTCATTCGTACCTGGGGTATGCAGACGACGCTGATCTGTCGATTTCGGCCGGCGCCAGAATCCTGTACGATGCTGACTTGGACGACAATCTGCCCAAACTCCTACGTGACTTGCATGTACATGCAGGTGACACTCTTTCTATCGTGGATGAAAATGGTGTCATGTCAACGGCCCAATTTGTCTTGGAACGCCGGAGTGACACAATGACATCGCCGCTTTACATCGAAAAAGCAGTGCAACTTGGCAAACGAAGTAGCGCTGAGAAGGAGGAAAGTGACGACGAAGACGGCGGCGTCCAAGTTCTCGAGACGGCACCTACCAAACGCGCGCGCGACGCAGATCACGGAGAATCTAAAACGAAACGGATTCGAGCACAAAACGACACGGACAATGTGATTGTGTTAGACTAAGGAAAAGTCACCTCGCGAATAAAGCGCGTGTGTATAGCACCAGTAAACGCCACAAGGCCCACGACCCAGAAGCCCAGATGATAATTGAAGGGCCATGCATGGGCGTATGGCCCGCCTTGAATACTGTGTGCCCAGATAGTACCGCCCGTGATCGGTCCTATACATCGTGCGAAGCTACTCATGGTCTGAGCAAGGCCATTGGCAAGCGGCACGAGATGCAGGGGCGTCCATCCATTTAAAAGCACCATGACCGACGTAAACGAGAGAATGTTGGCTAGCCAGCGCAGAGCAGCGAAAACGATCATACCGAGCATGACGGCTGCGTCAGTATTGGGGAGGAGAAAGGAACGCAGGAATGGGAAGAGAACATAGCAAGGTAAGTAGAGAAGCACGCCTGTCTGCAGAACAGACAAGTGTGAAAGAGAACCATTCGGTGGGCCGAGACTTGGGTATACTTGAAATTGGAAAAGCAGCTGGCATAGCGTCATAGTAGCGATGAGACCGGCGTAATGGGACGCCGTAAGGCCCAGGCCGCCACTGGGTTCGGGTGTGACAAGAAATGCCATGAATACTTGATCAAACATAGACGAGTGAAAAGACAAAACACTGTAGTGTCCAATCACGACTAGAGGCAGCATCCAAATTGGTGATGCCGAGGGTATGGTACGTGACGGAGGCGAAGGCGGTGACAAATTGGTGGCCTGTCGACTGGTTTCCTCTTGCGCACGGTGTAACTTACTCGCACGAGCGAAGTGCAACGGAGGGACATAGGACGAAGGTGTCCGAGTAGGTATTAAGGACGGAGTTGAGTGCAAAGGATGTGAAGTATCATCCTCGCTGTCATGGTAATCCCATTCATCCTCTTCCTGAATGGCGTTACTCTCGCTTTCATGAAGCCTGTCTTCTTCCATATTTGCAGCAGCTGCCACCCATAGATCAGTGAGAGATAAAACTGCATCATCATTTGCCAGAACAAATCTTTCGACAAGAGACTTACGCTTATTTTCTTCGTGGTCATATTCACGCATATCTTCCGTCGTAAGAAGCTCAGGAGATCGCGTTTCAGGTCCTGCGTCACTTGACATGCGACTGGCTGTGGAAACACACCGCACGCGGCTGGGCTCTTGGTAGCCATAAGCGGTGCCTGAAGACACTAGACGCGTGCGAGGTCCAAACGCAAGAGGCCATCGCGGTTGTTGCATTGAATGCCGTCCTCGCAAACGACTCCATGCGGAGCTTGTGAATGACCATCCGCTTCGTTCTACATCTTCCTGCGACGGGGAACGAAGAATGGTTTGGGGCTCCTCAGGGAGATGAATCGCACCCACGGAGGGTTTTAGGTCCTCCTCGAGAAAAAAACTCAGGAATGCACCGATAATGGTACTTGTTGCTGCTAAAATGCACGGGAGCACATATGGATGTGCATGGAGGAATTGACTCTGTCCAAAAAGCCATGCGTACTTGGTCGCAGGATGTTCCAGCACACCACCAAGGATAGGGCCAACAATACCACCCATGCCCCACCAGAATCCCATTTGTGCATAAGCACGACCTTCATTTGTCTCATCAGTGAGTGAGCGCACAGCACCTTTGGCAACACCAACAGCGCCATTGAAAAATCCTTGAGAAAGGCGAAAAAGAATCGCTAGCGGCAAGTTAGGAGCGAAGCCGAATGCAATGAGTGACAGAGAATTACCGATCATGGAGGCTCGCAAAACGAATCGGCTTCCCTTTTTCTCTGCAACAGAAGACCACATGAGCGATGTTAGAAATTGGGCCAAGAAAAAAAGCGAAGACACAATACCGGCCCAGAAGCCCACTCGACTCTCGTCGCCGAGATTATAGTCTTTTAGCATGAAGAACAAGAAAGGGCCGGCCACACCAGATGAGCAAAATTCTCCAAATATAAGCATGCAAAGCACTGTATATGGAAGCGTAGGAATGGGGTTGGAATGCGACGAAGGTGGTTTTAATGGCAAAATTGATGGTACACTGACCTGACTCGCACTCACATATCGACCCGGATGCTCCCAGCCATCCGAGGCTCTATTTGCTCGATGGCGCGCCGAGAACACAGAGCTATTCCGGTTTGAATCTTGACCGATCCATCGGCGCATACCTGAAAACCCTAACGATACATCTCGCGATCGACGCTTGAACGATAAGGGTGGCGGGACTCCGGATTCTTGCGAAAGACCCGTCGATTCGGACACTTGCAGCCTTTCCTGCGTATAAGAAGGTAAACGAGGTTCATTTTTACTTCCGAACCCGTGTTTTCCCAGAACACTGTCTTCATTCATGCCGTTGATAAGCCACAACAGGGTGCTAGGGAAGTGATCACAACGGTCAAGGGTGTGGTATTTTGATGTGGAGGTGACACATTCGCTTGAAAATGTTGTTGGTGCGAGGTTGCGACACGCAACACCTGCACTATTCTTTTTAAATTTCACAAAGCCATTCGGGCAAATGGCGCCTACGCTCGCCGAACCTGGCCCGTCCAGTGCAAAGCAAAATGCTTCTGAAAAGAATGATGCTCTAAATCAAGAGCGACAGGCAACTCCTGAGCAGATGGCCGAGATCCGGCGACTTGTCCAGGTCATCGCACGATTATTTTATGATGATGGATACATACTTCTAGTTGACCAGCTTGTGAGTATCGCATTGATTCCTATTGAAGTTCTTGCGCGTCGTATTGGTATGCAGACGCGTGATTTGGCTTCACTCGCTTCAAAACTTGTTGAAGACCGCGTAATTAGCGTTTACCGGTGTCAAGAGACACGAGACGGTCCATTTCAGCGATCCATCACTCGTACTTACTTTTATATCGACTACAAGTTATTCTTGGATGTAACTAAATGGAGAATGATGGCTATGAGAAGACATATTGATACTAAATTGCGCAACGGCTTGGATAACAAGGGGTATGTGTGCCCTCGGTGCGGCAAATCGTATTCCACGTTGGAAGTCGCGCATTTGTTAAACCCTTTTCGCAACTTGTTTGTATGTGAGGTTCCAGGATGTGGCACGGAGCTTGTCGATAATGAAGACGCAGAAGATGTGCGAAGCTCGAAAGACACTTTGACTCGCTTCAACGAACAACTGAGTGTCGTTCAAAAAATGCTTCGCAGTGTTGATGGTGTTGCACTACCACCAATGGATGCACATGCATGGCTTGCAAAGAACAGCGCTGCGCCTCCCTGGGCTCACGAGACGGCGCGTGATGAAAAGGCGCTGGCGCCTGGCTCTGTTCCTAACACGACACCTAAGGCTCCTGCCGTGCGTGTTGAAATGGCTCACGATACTGAGCAAGAGAGGCTGGAACTTGAACGTCAGCGTGCTTTGGAAGAAGAACAACAAAGAGCACAGAACACTTTGCCATCATGGCATTTGGCATCCACGGTTAGTGGTGATCGCACCGGCCTGGGCAATTCCGAGTCACTGCGGCGAGGATCTGAAGTGGACGACATAAAGGACCTGCCTGAAGACAATGAAATACAATCTGTCGAAGATGTTGACTATTACGCTCGCTATGCCTCACAAATACAAGAATTTACAAATGCAGAGCCTACAAGTACAAAGCGCCAGGCAGAAAATACAGAAGATGGACGGCAAGAACAGAAGCGGGTTAAGCCTGATGAAGAGGAAGAGGAGGAAGACATGGAGGACATGGAGGATGTCATTTAAATTGTAGATGCCGGGGTCTCTTGTTTTGATAAGGAACACATTGACTCGATATCACATCGACATATATGGCAAACATATTGTTGCCTTGGCTCACGGCCATTCCGCCTATCGTGCTGGCGCGACTTTTGCACGCTATCACGGAGATGCACGGCACATTCAAAGCAGAGTGAATGTGTACAAGGAAAAAGCACTGTCATTGCTGGATTAGACATACAAATCGGGCACTCTGGACCGTCTTCTCGATCAGTCTCAGCAAGCTTAGCAGCATTTTCCATTAATGCTGGGTTGAATACCAGGGGCTCATGTGGGCGATCTGCCGTGGCATTATCACCAGGCTGATCGTTGTTCGAGCGCCCAGTTGGTTCATCATTTTTAGTCAGAGGTGATAGACCAAACAATTCGTGCAGCTGCAGTCGGGTTGAGCCTAGGAGTGCATATTGAGCAAGTGTACGTGCCTGGTAGGAACCAGACCCAACAATGTCCCATGTAGTTACGATAGCATTACGCCGGGGTAATTTTAATTCATCTTCATCCAGGGCCTCCAGTACAATGGACAAACGCTTTGGCTCTGCCGTACTCCAGGCATTATCTAACACAAGGGGCAGCTTCACCATGACACCATACCCCGTCTCGATTATTGTGGATGCTATTCTCCAGCCATGGCTCCACTGCGATTCTAGGGGTGGATGGAGCAAATCTGAATTAACATGTCTCGATGCTTGCAAATATAGATCAATCCGGGCCCGGGGTGCCACACAATCGCACATAGCCGTAATACAATGAGTTGGGTCAGGTAGTGCCAAACTGGATTGCACCTCAGGTATCGGTTTCACGTTACAGGAAGACAAATCCGTACTGATATGAATAAAGTCATGATGTAGATTGACGTATAATTGGAACAAAGTCAAACTTGAATGATTTGCCACACCATCAATCCATCGAATAAGCGTGTCTGTCATCACAACGTTATCATCATCAGCGCAAACTCCAGAAAAATCACCAACATTCGGACCAACGATCCGCTCAAGTGGGTCGTTTCTTCTAGAATCCTGGCCTACAGAATCATCCGTTGGGTGTTCCGGCAAGTGAAAGTCTCCATGCTGGGGCGGGCGCAATTGTTCTTGTGACACATTTAAACCATGCGGAGCGGTGTTCAGCTCAATATTTGTTACACCCTGCTGACTTTCAATATCAGCATTTCTTCTATGTTGCATGGCTCTCAGGCCTGTCCAATGCCGCCACATTGGGGCGGAGAAATAAGCTCGCAAGGCGAGGGGTTTGCTACACGAGCAAGCAGCGGTCGTGCACGCAACGCACGTGATGCCCTCCACAAGTGACGCTCCAAAAAGTCTAGACAATTTTTTTTTCGCTGGTGTGGCACTCGTGTGCTCTGTGTCGATAGAATCGCTTCGCCACGATGGAATACCACGCACCAGCGCCGCAGCGCATGGTATTATGCGCCGATTGTGGTATACCTATCGAACCTAACAACGCAAATCGATGTGTGAACTGTTTGCGAAACAGTATTGATATTACAGAACTGATTCCGAAGACTGCCACGATCAACTTTTGCAAGAATTGCGAGAGATACTTGAATCCGCCCAATACATGGGTCATTGCTGAGCTCGAAAGCCGTGAACTTCTCGCCATTTGCTTGAAGAAGCTTCGTGGTCTTAAGTCTGTGCGTCTGATCGATGCGCACTTTGTGTGGACTGAACCACACAGCAAGAGACTGCGCGTCAAACTTACGGTACAGAAAGAGGTTTTCACCTCAACAATTCTAGAGCGTGCATTTGAAGTTGAAATCGTTGTACAATATGGCCAGTGTCCCGATTGCACTCGTCTCGCGGCCAAAAACATGTGGCGTGCAGCCGTGCAAGTTCGCCAGAAGGTACCGCATAAGCGCACTTTCTTGTATTTGGAGCAGCTTATTCTGAAGTACAATGCGCACCGTGAAACTGTATCTGTCCAGGAAAAGAAGGATGGTCTCGACTTTTTCTATGTGCAGCGTGCCCATGCGATCCGCATGTGTGAGTTCCTTGCGAGTGTTGTGCCAGTTCGTTCGACCAAATCAGAGCAGTTGATCAGCATGGATGTGCACACAAGTTCGAGTAACTACAAATTCACCTACAGTGTAGAAATTGTGCCATTGTGCAAGGATGACTTGGTGTGCCTGCCGCTCCATGTCGCGCGTTCCCTTGGCAATATTGGACAGTTTGTGTTACCCTTCCGCATCAGCAATGTGATTAAGCTTATCGACCCTATCACACTACAAATGGCTGATCTGACGGCTGAAAAATATTGGCGTGAGCCATTCCCTGCACTGTGCACCATTCCTGAAATGGTGGAATTCCTTGTGCTCGATATTGAACCTCTCGGAACAGTGGCTCACGGACCTCACGGACAGGTCATGCATAAATTTATGGCTGCTGATGCACAGGTATCGCCGCTACATGCCAATACATTCGGCGAGTCAGACGCCGTGTTTTATGTGCGTACGCATCTGGGACATATCCTGCAGCCAGGCGACACGGTCATGGGTTATTATCTCGCCACGTCGAATTTCAACTCGGCAATCTATGATGCCGTGCCAGAAGAACGGCGACCAGATGTGGTTCTGGTGAAAAAGAGCTACCCAGAGCGCAAGCGCCGATCTAAGCGCAACTGGAAACTTAAGAGCATTGCCAAGGAAGCCGATGACCCGACCGCCAGTGAACACTATACGGGACGCGGAGCACTCGGTCGTCGCGGAGGTTTGGACTCACAACGTGTCGAGCAAGACTACGAACTGTTCCTTCGTGACCTGGAAGAAGACGACGAAATGCGTGCGAATGTCAATTTGTACAAGGACAAGGTACGCATGGCCCAGGATGAGGAGCGTCGTCGTCGTCGCGAGGTCGCGTACCGCGACCCACAGGCTATGGATGATGACGATGAGCCAGCTGGTGAGCCTATGGCCGATGGCGATGATGGCATGACGACCGATAACGAAAGCGAGTATGGCTCGGACAGTGAGTTGCCGCGTGTTCAGCTCGATGAGCTGCTGGATGATATGGACGAAATGGCTATTGAAGAGCAGGAGTAAAGCAACATACCTATCAAAGGTAAAGTGAGCTGTAGAGTGGGTTAGTGCGTTGTATACGTACGGGCTGAAGATGATCGAGTTGGGACGCTCGAGCTTGGCAAGTGATTGCTCGAATTTACTCGATAGTTCTTCGTCACCGATAGCCTTGGCTGCTTGCGACATCTGACGAAGTAGTTCCTGAAGACGACGGAACGCACGAATAATAGAACCTTCGAACACGTCTGTCATCTTGCAAATGTCGACAAAGCGGGCGCCTTGACACCATTGCAGGACGGCATCCATCAACTCCACTTTGAAGCTCTGGACATAGTCTTGCTCCACCACAGGAAGGCGGCATTCGACGCTCACCTTGGCGATCCGCCGAGCGGTGTCTTGAAGTACACGAAGAGGTGCTGCAAGCTCTTCTTTTAATCGCACAGGGTGCTCACTACGCTCACCGAAAACGAAACATGAAAGAAGCGCTGCGCAATGCTCTGGCTCCATGTCGTTAAACGTGCCGGTAAAGATGAGTTCCGTGAGGAGCAATTCATCGCCTGTCGAAATTTCACACGCCACGCGGCCTTTCTTTTCAACAATGTCGTCGGACGATGTGAAGCCGAGTCGTCGAAGAACGCGTTTGCGGCACTTGAGCTCATCGAGCTGCAGCACATTGTGAGCCGTGGAGATTTGTGACTCGAGCGTCTGCACCAGATCGGCACTCTCGCGTTTCTTCGCATACAAATCATACTTGGGCTGAAACGACGTTGGGTCTTGAGCAATAGGGGCCTGTTCCATCCTCGTCTGTAAAATTTCCATCTTACCCAACAGCTGCTTGAAGGACATATCATCGATTTTCATGTCCTTGACTGCATCGAGGCGCGGCAGACCGGATGGGAAGCGGCGATGTACTTCTTGCAAGTTTTTGCCAACCTGAGCTCGAGCATCGCGCAAGCGCACGTCTTTGGGCAAAAACACACGAATCCCACTGAATTCTTGGACATGAGAAAGCAAAATAGGCACACTGATCCATTCACCGCCACTGCCGGACGCGGGCTCGATGCCCGAAAAGGAGGGCGCAAACTCGCGCTGCTTGGGTACGACCGTGCCACTCGCACAATGTAGCAAGGTATCCACGACATAAAGACTATGCGCCGGTGCACGAGGATCGAATTCCTGGCCGCGCGGCGGCATGCGCTTTTGGTAGGAGACAACGACGCCCCAGCCGTAATCAGTGTCATCATGCTGTACCTTGATGAGGCGGCCTGCTTGGAGAAATGGCAGAGCATAGCTAGGGTGCCGCATCACCTCACGACGGTCAGCATCAAGCTGCGCAAGCGTCTTTTTCATGGTATAGTACGCAGCGACTTCAGCCTCATCCGGGACAGTGATGGCATCGTGATTCTGCTTAGCCGCAGCAAGCTTGTCCTCGAGCATCGGAACAGACGCAGCTTGTTGGAACTGGAAAAAACAGCGCTGCAACATAAGCTCGGGAGAGATTCCTTCAACCCGCATCAGATTCAAAATCATGTTGTAGCCGAGATGAAAGGCGCTGTTCAATCGATCAGCCTCGCCCTTGACCATGACCTTGGCAGCGCTGGGTTCGAGTTTTTCGTCAAACATCATAATGACGATACCACGGTCATCCAAACCGCGACGACCAGCACGACCACTCATCTGAATAAACTCACCCGATGATAAGTTCCTAAATTCATTACCATCCCATTTGCGCACAGCCGTGAATACGACGGTGCGCGCAGGCATATTGAGACCAATACTGAATGTCTCTGTAGCAAAGAGAACTTTGAGAAGACCCTCTTGAAACAGCAACTCGATCACTTCCTTGAGGATGGGAAGGAGTCCTCCGTGATGGATACCGATACCGCGCCGGAGAAGAGGAAGAATGTGCTGAATTTGTGGCAGGTTCTGGTCCTCTTCATTTAGACATGCCGTAGCATTCTTAAAAACAGTGGAGACCATTTCCTTTTCCTCGTCTGTATTGAACTCCAGTTTGGTCATCTGCAGCGCAAGAGCCTCGCATTGCCGCTTGCTAAATGCAAATACAATGACGGGATTGTATTTCTTCAGCATGATCATTTTCACAATCTTGTAAATGTCGGAAGTACCCGAAGAGTTGGCGCCTCCTTTCTTCGACTGGCCCTTTCGGCCCTTGCCTGAGTCGGTACTCGCTGGATCATCGCCACGAGCCTCCGCCAGGGCACCCATAGCTCGCTGGAAATTGTCTTCACGAAACACACCCTTTTCGTCCACCACAAGGTGAATGCCGTTGCCGCCCTGAGGAAACAGGTAATGTTGCAATGGTGTGGGACGAAAATCGGTGTACACAACATGGCATGGCTGGGCGTGGATTTGGGAAATCCACTCGGCGAACTGCATAGCGTTTGGAATAGTGGCTGATAAGAATACATAATGCACTTTCCTAGGCAAAAGAATGATGGTTTCTTCCCATACAACACCACGCTCCTTATCGCGCATGTAGTGAATCTCATCAAACACGACCCAGGCGACTTCACGCATGAGCTCAGATCCGCGATACAGCATGGACCGCAGAATTTCGGTCGTCATGACAAGACATGATGCACTAGGATTGAGAGTCACATCGCCGGTCATTAAGCCTACGTCACCAAACTCAGCCGCAAATTCACGGTACTTTTGGTTGGACAGGGCCTTGATGGGCGATGTGTACACGACACGCTGGCGATCACGTAAAGCTTGGGCAATCGCATATTCTGCCACAATCGTCTTACCTGCAGAGGTGTGAGCTGATACGAGGACGCTCTCGTTACGCTCAATGCAGTGCACTGACGTTCGTTGGAATGGATCCAACTCAAAAGGCCATGAGCGAGAGGGTGGATCTCGCGGAACATGCTTGGATAAAGGCACGTAGTCATAGCCAGGTGGAATGGCCACCTGGTGGCGTACCGAATGCGACAGCTTCAGCGTCGTCGCCGATTGCTGGATGGACGTCGACTCATGGTCGGTAGACTGTGCGTCTTCGGCTGTCGGCACTTGCCGCACAGACTCCGCTGTGAATTCGTCTGTCACGACAGCTGGTGCGTCATCTATACGAGACTTTTTCGCGCCATCCGGTTCTTGCGACAACACCGTCGTCGTGGGCGTGCGATCTGTGCCTCGCTTGCCCATAAGCTGCGACCGATTGTTCAAGACAACCAATTTTTTTTTTAATGGAGGGAGCGGACGTCTTCTAGCCACGTGGCCAGATCGTACGCGTGTCGTCCAATGCATTCTGAGGCGTTGACTCTAACCATGACCATGAACAGTGCGCCATCGATGGCCATTGTCCCGCCATCACACTCATCACGCACTACAACAGACGCACAGTCTACGATGCACCCTGAGCTGGGTGTCCACGATACCATGCGCCATGGTCTCCGGAGTATGCGGGACGAGTCCGCTGCTGCGTCCATGCACCCAGTCCAGCACCGTTTGGAGCACTGGGATGAGACACAGCGCAACTGGAAGTTGGCCATGTACCGAAACACTTTTGGGCTCGGCATGCCTATGCGCATGATGATGGAGCGCAAGAATGTAGCCTACACGCCACACATGCCTGCCAAGCACGTCAGCAATGTACACTTGGACGTGCTGGATGGGCGCGACGAAATGCTGGATCCCGTCGACTTTTTGCCATCGAACGTCACTGGAGAAAACCGCCTGGGAAGCGACATGCATTCAGCTATGGAGCAGAAATGGCGCGTCTAAAAGTATATACGTCCCAGCGATGCACGGTACGTGCGGGTATCAGTGGTGACGGCGCTGCGTTGTTAATGCGCTCGTACATGAGCAGGTACGGGTTTTGCGCTTGAACTTCATCCCATGAGCACAATTGCACATGATCGTCCGAGACGCGCGTCCACACGTCTGGACCGTCATCAAAGGGACAAGGACGCCTTCGATAGGAGACGTAATGTCCATAGTTATGTGTACCATAGTGCGTTACCATGGCACTGAGTCTGTATTTGGCGTTGCCTGCTTTTTCGGAGGGAGAGATGGGCTGTAATGGATGGGCGGAAAGAGTTGCGCCTGTCATGAAGGGAAGCATGTCGAGGTACTCGGGAAAGACAACACGCGCCTGGTTTTTGCTGGCCCCGAAATTGCCTAGCGAAAAAGACGAGCGATTCAAGTGCAAGACAAGAATGGGAGGACACCTCGCCATCATGATTTGTTTCGTGGCATAAGTACTTAGTATGCGTTCCAACACAATACCATCGAGCTCGTGTGTCGCCTCGAGCTCGGAGTCATGGGCACCGCTGGAAAGCACACGTTTCAGTGTTGTTTGCTGGGCATCCAAGAAAGCTGCCTGCTTGCTCTGTTTCCGTGAGCACGGTTCGGTGATGGCATGGCGAGTTGATTCGATGCGCATGAGCGTGGCTTGTAAGCTGCATCGATGGCATACCCACTCAATATGCTCGAGCTCCATCCACGAAGCTAGGCATTGCTGAAGGGTACATGTTGAGCTTGGCACCACCAAATCCAGATCGGTAAACGAAAAGTGGCGAACTGCTTCCATGTAGCCACATTGAGCACACGATGTCCGCTGTGCCAGCGTGCCACGAAATGGGTTTGAGACATGATCACCGTCAAATCCCAGCTGGGTACGTAGACGGCCTCGCACCAGGATCGATGGTGCTGTAAGCAACCCAAGGCCTTGTGTAGTTTGCGTACGCAACGCATGCGAGCGACCCTGCTGCACAGCACCCAATTCAGCGTCCAGCGTCTCTATCAGAAGTACGCAAAGCTCATGTGCATCTTGTTGTTGTTGTGCTGAAAGTAGGGTACGTATGCCATGCGATTGCGATGCAGACTGTAGTGCAGTTCGTAATGCACGAGGTGTGAGTGTGGTGCATCGTGCCTGGGGCGTATTTAGCGCCACTAAAAGTGCTAACAGAGCGTCCGTCACAGGTGTTGATACATTCCAGCGACGTGACATGCATGCCATGTCGTCGAGATAACGCGCGAGATGCGTCAAACTCGCGAGACTTTGCACTACGCTGTTAAAGTAGCAGTCAACGCTGGGGTTCACCAAACCAGCATAATGCGGCGCTTCAGATGAAAGCCTCTGCTTTTGTGCGGTAACGCTTGCATGGGCGTCAAGTGATGGCGGTGGCGAGTCATGCGCAGGCAACAGACCACGCAGTGGATCAAAGCCAGGGGCGATCCACGGCATCAGGATGGGTATGATACACACAGCAAGCACCAGCGAAGCAGCAGTGAACGTGAAGAGAAGAATGCGAGTGTCCACAATATCAGATGCGTCCGCAGCTTGTACCTCTGGTGAATGCACAAGCAGCCACGCTACTGCCAACAACAACATGCAAGCAGCGCTACAGCCTCAATGCTGGCGTGCGACATGCATTAACGCAGCGAATGACGCCTGGCGGGGAATTATGCTCTGACTTGCCAATCACACCAAGGCGAGTCCATTTTTCTCGTCAGCCGCTGTCGCCGAAGTAGCGTCAGTGTGTGTGTGACATGGGGCTGTTGTCGCTCGGCACACCGCTTGCGTGGGAGGATGCGCTTTCTCTGTCAGAGCATGTGCGCACGCATGGCATAGAGCAATTTTTGTCCGTATGGCGCAAAGAGCAAGGGCGACAAAACGATGCTTTATTGTGGGGTGACGAGCTCGAGTACATGGTTGTCGTGCTGGATCACGAGCACAAAACGGCCCGCCTTTCTCTTCGGCAGGGAGAGATCTTAGAGCGCCTGAATCGATGCTGCTCGACAGAACTCAACGATATCAGGCCGGATGAACGACCCACCTTTCATCCTGAGTATGGTCGCTTCATGTTGGAGAGCACGCCCGGTAAGCCTTTTGGTGTGAGTGTGGCTGAGCTTCTCCGCGTTGAGCCCGACATGGAACTGCGTCGAAAATTGGCCCGAAAGCATCTCCAGGCGAACGAGGTACCCATGGCGATTGCATCGTACCCACGACTCGGTACTCGCGACACGCCCTTTACAGATCCGGCACATACACCGCATGGCGAGGCGAGCCATTCACTTTTTTTGCCGGACGAGCTGATCAACAAACATGTCCGCTTCCCCACGCTTACAGCCAACATCCGCAAACGCCGTGGCTCCAAAGTGCGTATGAACGTGCCTCTCTTTCGCGATGTACGTACCCCTACTCCGTTTGTGGATCCGAGCGTGCCTTGGGACCGCCATGAATTTGCGGAGGATCAGGAAGCGGCTCTTGGCGCTGCATATACCGACCATATCTACATGGACGCGATGGGCTTTGGTATGGGCTGCTGCTGTCTGCAAGTGACATTCCAGGCACCTTGTATGGAGGACGCAAAGCGCATGTATGACCAGTTTATTCCTCTGACGCCGCTTCTTCTCGCAGCTACGGCGGCAAGCCCTGTGTACCGTGGCTATTTGGCGGATATTGATTGCCGTTGGAACGCGATTAGCGCTGCCGTGGATGACCGCACCCCGATCGAGCGTGGTGAAGCTCCTCTCAAGGAGGGGGAACCTCAGCATAACTCAGGCTCAGCTCAGCGGCGTCTGCGGAAGAGCAGGTACGACTCGGTGGACTCGTACCTAACGACGCGCGAATGGAACGATGTACCGCTCGAGATGAATGAGCGTGTACGCCAGCGCCTACTTGAAAGTGGCGTCGATGCCCTGTTGGCTGAGCATATGGCACACCTGTTTGTCCGTGATCCCCTCGTAATTTTTTCAGAAAATATCAACCTGGACGATACTCGCTCCATGGACCACTTCGAGAATATCCAGTCGACCAACTGGCAGACGATGCGCTTCAAGCCTCCACCTCACGGCGGCCATACCGGCTGGCGCGTCGAGTTTCGCCCGATGGAGATCCAGCTCACAGACTTTGAGAATGCGGCGTTCTGTATTTTTCTCACACTGCTCTCGCGTGTGATTATGACCATGCCTGTCGATTTTGGCATGCCGATTTCACTGGTGGACGTGAATATGCAGCGCGCGCAGCGGCGCAATGCGATTCAAACGCAGCGTTTTCATTTCCGCTCAAGTCGGCACACCTCACAAACGCAGGAGTACACGCTCGCTGACATTTTTCATGGCAACGCAGGCGATGACACGATGCCCGGTTTGCTTCCCCTCGTGCACTCGTACCTCGATTCACTCAACATGTCGGAGACTGAACGCCAGCGCCTGAACATGTATCTCGATCTGGTCGCGATGCGCGTGGATGGGCGTCTTATGTCGACGGCGACCTACATTCGTCAGTTTGTCCAGCAGCACCCCGCCTACCGACACGATTCGGTCGTGAGCGATGAGATCAACTACGATTTGCTGTGCACGCTTGACCGTATTGAGCGAGGTGAGTACGAGGTGCCCGACTTTATGCCGGCATGGTTTGCCGCCTATCGACGCGAGCGTAAGTGAGGGTATCTTTTGTTCCTACGGCAACGCACCCTGTAGTGCCGTGCGCACAGATGGTGGGTGTGGTCCACGCTCAATGTACGCGAGCAGGCGATGCTTGCTTGTCCTGTCAGAAGCACCCTTCGCGACGAAAGCACAAGCCGCGTCCACGAGACCTGCTTGCAAGAGCGCGCGCACAATATATACGTAGCCATGTGGTGGCTTTTGCGAGCTCACTAGGCGTGAAAGAGCATTCATGTTGCGCGTTTTGACATAGGCTCGCACACGCAGGCCATAATATCGAGCACTGGGCACAGTGAAGGTATGCTGGAGCTTTTCGGCGCGGTGTTCCAAGGCAGGATTCTCTAAGCACGCCAGAATCGTGTCATAGAGAGATGCACCTTCTAGATCCCCGCCGCCCTCGGACTTGATGGCCGCTTGGATGCCGAGCAGGGAGCATGCCTCGCCGGTGAGCCGTGCAGGCCACGCGCACGCGCGATCCTCGTCAAAGTGACGCTGAGCACGTAGCAGTGCCTCAGCTCGTGAAGAGACATCCATGCGCTGAGCCTCGTCCATGCACAAGAGTGCCATATCTGCATGCCGGTCATCCTGGTACAAAAAGTCGTGCAGCATCCCTGGATCCTGATCACGTGCATACGACACCAGCAGGTGAGGCGCCAAGTCGGTGTAGGTAGGCGTAGCGGGTGGGCAGAGGCCCATGGCCCATGGAGTCGGTGATGATTCGGTCCATACGAGTGACTGGACCGTGCGGAACAAGGCGCCACGAGCTAATGTGCGTTGTAGGGCGAAGAGAACCTGGTACACCAAATCTGTGTCGCCGCTTTCCACCGCCTTGTGAAGAGCCAGGCGATGCTCCCGCATATGCAGCAGTAACGGGATCTGCTCTCGAGCACGCACTTCACGCTCAAGCAGAAGAGTCGCGATCTTTGGATGCCCAGCTTGCCATGCACATCGCGCCATGTCGGCGTAGTTCACGGCGCTGGCTGCCTGGAACTTGTCCATGATGACACGCGCGAGTTGCTCATTTCCCCGGATAGGACGCGCTCGCGCAACTTTGGCACGCAGCCAGTGCTTGAGCACGGGGTCAGCACGGATACCCAGGAACGTGCAGATCTGCACCGCGAGTTTGTGCTGGTTTCGCGAGGCGAGACGGTATAAGATCAACGAAACGGACTCGTCATACGCAGCAGGAATGCCGATAGACGGGCTGCGTACCGCATGCAAGACGCGCAGCATGCTGGACACTTGAAGCATGCGCGCTGGATCATATGTATCAAGAAAGGTGCGGCCAAACAGTGCCGCTTGGAGAAGCGCTTGCTGCATAGTTGCATGCCATTCCAACGTCGCTGCCTCGATACATGCTTGAACAGCCTCTTCAAGGCTGTCCTGAATGGCTCGCACAGCCTCATAGGCTTGCGGACTGTGCTGCTGAGCCATTCGGGATGCATCGAGGAGTATAGCCGCGGTGTGTGTCGAGCCAGGCCGAAGTGCGGCCAATGTCGGAGCCTCAGCCAGCGCGATATGCTCATGTGCATCTATATGCACCACATGAAGGCCATCAGGGCTGCTGTAAATGTGGGGTATGCCACGCACATGGAATACCAGGGGCTCTTCGTACGGTCCGAGCAAGAGTATGTGCTCATACATAGCAAGTGCCACTGCATTGTCCTTGCACCATGCCATGGCATAGACTCCTGATCCGCCGAGTCCGCCTTTATCGAACACTTGGCCGAACAAGCTGTCGTCATCGAGAAGGGGTCCTGCACGCAGCGCCATCGGAGCCGCCTGGTACGCTTGTGACGTTCGAAGATCGTACGTGCGCAGCCGTCGCGAAAAGTCGGCTGTGTCCACGTGTAGCTGCTGGTGCTCGTCCAGCCATGCGACATATTTGCCCTGCAGACTGTAGCTGGCACCGAGTATGGGCTGCGTAATGGGCAGGGACGCGTACGAGTGCTGCTGTTCCAGCGTCCAGGCACCTGTGTCTGTGCACAAAAGAAGTTGCTCGTGGATGGGCGCCCACGCACAGAGATGTGGCTTGGGTGTGCACAATGGCGGTATCACATGCACATCCAGCGTAGGTGCCTCTTCGGGCCACACATCTGTGTGGGAGAAAGACGCTTCCACGACCATGCCGTTCCGAAGAAGTGCCCAGATTTGATGTGGTTGGATGTGAACACGAGCGACCCCGTATTCGGCCGCATCGTCACCGAGCGTATAGGCATGATAATAAGACGTGGGGGTTGCCTCCAGGCACGGCGTGTCCTGCTGGTAGGTTGGGACGAGCCACGTGTAAAGCCGCACTTGTCCGTCATCTGAAATGACTACAAGCTCATCGTGCCAGGTAAACCCGATAGCCACGATACGTGCCGTCACATCCCATCGCAATATCTCGAAAAGCTGGCCCGCGCCGGTGAATATCTGGACGTTGTGCTCGAACGCACTGTCACTGACCGCAACAAGCTGGTGCGGATCGCGAGTCAAGGCAATGAGCCCGGCATCCACTGACATGGCCACCATGAATCCATCCAAATGGCTAATGGACCATGCAAGGTCATACAGCACGGTTCGGCGGTAGTATGCCTCACCGAGTCGGTGCCATTCAGACATGGTCCAACGAGACCCTTTCTCCACTTGCCATGACGCGTCCAAAAGAAATTGTCTACTTGTCATTCGGCACGCCAGCCAACTATGTGGCGGCACATTTTTGGAACGCACAGCAGGCCTACTTTGACTACGGGCCTGATGCGCCACCACCACTTGTAGAGCATGATGTGTCGTTCAAGGCAGGACTGGGTGTGGATGGTTTGGACACGTATTCGCCACGCGCTCTGCTCTTTGATGTGCGTGAAGAGTTCGGGCACCTCAGCAAAATACACGAGCTCTATGATCCAGGTCCAGAAGAGTCATTCGATGGCGAAGTCATTCAGACGCATCAGGGGGAGACAAATCGCTCTTACTGGACTGACCTCACAAAATCGCTCTTCCACCCCAAGTCACTCGTGACAGTATCAGCGTCGTCGCTGTACGGCAGCTCCTTCCTCTCCAATATGGGTACAGATACTCAAAATCCGAAACTCGAAACTTTTGCACAGGGTCAAGCTATTGCTCGCGCCATGGATGATGAACAACGTATCACTGAAGATACACTTCGATGGTGGACAGAAGATACGGACCTCATGCAGGGCTTTCAACTCAGTGCCTCGGCATACGATGCCTACGGTGGTATTGTATGCACATACCTAGATATGCTTGCCGATGAATATCCCAAGACGGAGCGGCACCTGACGCTGCTGTCACAGCGTATCGACCATGCCAACACGCGTTACACGGCTATGAATCAGGTGCTGTCTCTCGTGCGTGCATTGGAGCATGCTCATCTCGTCACGCCGGTCGCGATGGAGGAACCCACACCATGGCTGCATGTACGCTCCGATGCGAATTGCTTGCATAGGAGTGCCGTTCTATCGACGCTCTTAGAGACTGCCACTCTTCCACAACGTCTTATGCACCGCACCGACTCTATGCATACACTTCGTATGCGTTTGCAGTGGCATGGTGATACTCGACTTGCTCAAATGGGTGGCTGCATACCGACACCACTCTTAGCCGAGGAGCGCCCAGATCCTATGGACGCACTACTCCAAGCCATGCTGGCTCAGCGGGGCATAGCTCATCCGCGTCCAGATCGAGTGCCAGCCGCCGCTAAGCGACTCCGGGACGCTTGGTGGGATGCATCCATGCCTTGGGCGGATGCTAGCGATCCGAGCGCCACACCCTACGCTGAAGCGGTAGTGGCCCGTGATGCGGATAGTAAAGCGGAACAGCCTACGATGGATGCCTTGGCTCATGAATACCCTTTAAGCGAGCCTTTTATTTCGCGCACGTTTGTGCCAGTGGCATACCCTATCGAGCCGACGTATCCCCCCATTTTGCATGGCCTCACAAGTGATGGACGCCCATGGGCAGGCGACGAGAAAGTCAACGTTACGTCGATGCCGTGCATTTCATCTCTGCGTACGTCACCGGAAATGAGATGCATCATCAAAGAGGCAAGGTCATTCACGCTTGACGTTCTACAGGGACACGCGCCACTGAGCATGTATGGTATGGAAAAAGATGATCGTGATGTATTGGTGGATGTGCGTGAGACGCTCGAGACGCTGTATGATGTGTATGGTGGCGTCGATGACGATCAAGGCCCGGGCACAGATGAAGAATGGGAAGTGGATGCATGGTAGGTTCGTTAGTAGCTGTATCTTGTGGAATAGTCTTTGGGGCTAACAACAAGACCGCGTCCCTTGGATGCGCCACGGTACACAGTCTCGATGAGATCAATCATTTCTTGCTTGCTGTCGATGGCCCAGTTGATTTTGTTATTGTTGCCTGTGCCAAGATCGATCATAATATGCTTGTTTCTGTAGAAAAACATAACAGTGCACGGATCATAGAGCTCGTACATTTTGTTAAAGTCGGGCACCTGAGTCGTGTCGACCAAGTACACCACGGCAAAGTTTTTGACGCGCTCGGATACACCAAAGAGTGTCTCGTCCATTACCATACACGTTTCGTCCCAGTCATGTCCAAAGCGCAGAACTACGACGCGGTCTTCTTCAGATAAAATGGCCTGATCAACATGCCAGCCTGCATGGTCAGAGTCGAGTCACGTACCTGTGGGCAAATGCGTCAGAAAATACGACATGGCTGCAGGTGGAGAAAGCAGGTCGAGCGACGCGATTTCCTACGCCTTGACCAATGATTTCTAGGTCCTTGTTGCCCATCCCACCCACGTTACGCTCGATCCGATTCATGTCCACGCAGTGGGCTGACGCTCAATGCGTACCTTGCTCAAAAAAGGCCATTCGCGAGCTCGGTCTGAAGCCACTCACTGCCGAAGAGACGCGTACCAAGATCTTGCAACTCGAGCTTGGCTGGACGCTGGCACCGCAGCCCCAAGTGGGCGAACCGTCGCAGGTGCCACTTGCCCTCCAAAAAGTGTTTCGATTTCGCAACTTTGCCACGGCGTCAGCGTTTGCTAGTCAGCTCGGCAAGATAGCAGACGCTCAGGGACATCACCCAGCCATCTTGCTGGAATGGGGCAGCGTAGCAGTGTGGTGGTGGAGCCATGCCCTGCAAGGTCTGCACGAGAACGATTTTATCATGGCGGCCCGGACAGACCGTGTCGCCTCCAGTGCCGAGGGTCTTAAGTCCTAACCACCTTCAGGTTGTGGAGGATTCGTACTTCTCTACGGCGCACCATGACAAGGACGACGCATGTGCCCTTATGGAAGCGGCCCATCGACTCGATGTACTTTGCCTTCTTTGCATTGCATCTGATTGCTAGTCTATGTGTGGATAGTATGTGATGCAGGGTCTCTTACGTGTACAGTCCAGGGACTTGTGCCCGCCAAGTACGTTCCTACCGTCCTGCAGCGTGTGTTGCAAGACTACCTTGTAAAGAGTCGCGACCCGCTCGTGCCCAATACTTGGCTGCCAAGGTACGCGTGGTTTCGTATTTCACTTTTGAGCGAGTTTGTCCTCCAAGTGCCCGCCTTTGTGGTAGGCCTCTATGTCTTTTGGAAAAATGATCCCCGTGGTTATCCGCTACTAATTGCATATGGCGCTATCGCATGCTTCACTACGCTGCAGTGCATTGCGATGGTGACGATGGGTGAGGAACGCACGCACCTGGCTCCAGAAAATTTGTTGTTTATCCTGCAGTACGTTACGTATGGTCGACTCATCCAGAAACTATATTCCGTTTATGCTGTTTCCAGGTGTGATCATGTTGGATATGCTGGCACGCACTACGCGCAGAATGCACGCTACGACACCCGCCCACGCCAAGACGCAATAGGCCTACAGGGACGTGACCATGACTGTATTACGCTAGTCAAAGAGGGCTATTTTGAGCAATGATAGCTTAGTGGTGAGCTGGGCCATGCTCCTTGATCCTGTAGCCCACGAGCTTGCGCTTGCCGATCTGAAAACTGGTTAGTTCCAACAACGTACAATCTCGCCGATCGAAAAGATACCAATAGCCTCCACGCCGTACACGGCAACCTTGCGCCACTCACCGGCAGGGAGCGAGTGAGTCCACCACGAGGCCTTCGAGACGCAGGCCCAGATCTGACGGTATGCTGCCTGGATCTGCGACAGGCTCGTAGGAGGAGCTAGCTTCTCAGCAATGTACACCTGCTTTGCAATCGAGCCAGCCACCTTGAGGTTGTACATCACGGGCTCGGCGTACGAGCCAAGAGCACGCTCAGCGGCCTTGAGCACTGATGCGCCCATCGCCTGGGCACGCTCGGACAGGCCCTGCACCGCACTGTTGCCCGACTGTGAGGCATATCCACGGGACATGGACATGCGCGCGAGGCGCGAGCTCTGAGACGTCACCATCTGGCGGAACATGGAAAGCATGTTAATCAAAAGGGTCGTCGTCCACCACCGTGCAAAACAACAAGCGGCTTCCGAACTCGTCCGGTCACCAAGGGCGGGGCAGGCCCACGCTGTTGGCCCAAGATGAAAGATCGCCTATTAGGTCTTTACAAATGGGTTTCGGCCGAATCACGTGCATGGCACTCACGCGGAGCGAATCCCCACGCCTCCTCACGCTGTCAGGGTCGGAGCGACGTGCGGCGGCAGTGCCATGGCCGGCCGCGTAGATCCTGCCATGCAGTTTGCATCTGAACCCACTATGGATTACACTGCCCTTTTGTGCCGCAGACCAGACGATGACGTGGATGTGCCTAAACCACCAAAACATCTCGAATTCTTACACCGCATCTTATCGGAAAATGACGCTAAAACGGAGTCCCTACGACAGGGAGCGGACGTTTCCAACTGCGACTCTGACGAAAAGTCTGATCAGGACTCGAAAAATATGAGTCCAACAAAAAGTGCATTCGTACCTAGTGAGGAGTTGATCCCACCTGACAATTTTGCCATGGTCAACTCATGGGTATACCGGAGCAGCTTTCCCAAAAAGAAACACTTTCCTTTTCTGAAGACGCTAGGCCTACGAAGCGTTTTGACGCTTATTCTTGAAGACTACCCCGAACAAAACATTCAATTTTTGGATGAAAATGGTATCCGGTTCTTTCAGTACGGAATCCCCGGCAACAAAGAACCGTTTGTACAGATTCCTAGTCAGACCATCACAGCGGCACTTGCTACCATCCTGGACAGGCGAAATCACCCCATGTTGATCCACTGCAACAAGGGCAAGCATAGGACAGGTTGTCTAATTGGCTGCTTGCGTAAACTGCAACAATGGTCACTCACCACCATTTTCGATGAATATCGTCGCTTTAGCTATCCCAAATCTCGCAGCATGGACCAGGAATTCATCGAGCTTTATTCGGAACAGGCTGTATGGCCACAGATCGAGCCGCAATGGATGCCTCGCTGGACAGTCTTAGGCCGGCGCGAAATCCTGTCTCTGATCACGTCCGCAACAACAGATGCATCGCATGATGATCATGACAATGATGACGTAGTGCATGGCATGTAACATAGAACTATTGTACATTTATATGTCGTCTTCGCGCCTGTATGCCACCATCGCATCGACACGATGGACATGTGTAGAAAAGCTGCGCAGTTTGACCTGTTCAGCCTTGCCCTCGGCAATAAGACGAGCATGTGAATCTGACCATTCCACCGGAACTTCAACATCACGATCCGTGTAGGCCAAAATTTGGAACGCACATGGCTCCTCCAGCACCGGCAAAAACGTACAGCTCGCAGTTATTTGTTTGATAATTGCAGCCATTTCTGCCTTGACCTGTGCATCCGTCTTGCGGAGTGATTTGGGTATCGCATCATCGCTTTTTGGAACATCTGATTCCGCCATGCCTTCGTTCAACACTTCAATGTCAAATTGCCAGCGTTCAACAGTCTCCTGGGTTTCTTTTTCAACAATGGCCACGACCAGACGACGCACTTTGCCTTGCTCGAGCCATTTTTTTAGTTGCTGCATGGCCCGGTCCAAATAGTCAGCCAGGTCTTCGTCCGTCGTCGCGAGCATTTGTAGGCCAAACTTTTTGATGGTACGAAAGTCATCTGAGGGGTAAATGGAGCGCTGGTATAATATGCTCTGAACGGAATAATTGAAAAATTCATGCACAAGCGTTGTGGAACCCTTGAGAGTGAGATGGGTTCGCGTAGGCGCCTGTTGTCCGACAGCCTGTGCCACTGACATGCTTAAGGACAGCGTAGATGGCCTTTTCAGAGTTGGGCTGAACGCGCGCGACCAGGGTATATCACGTGATTCAGGTCTGGAACGGCGGCGACGTATCGATCGGCGCGTTGCACAGCAGCAACGTAAGTGAGAGAATGTCGCGTCGCGACGACGCGTCTCCTCGATCCCAGCATAGTCGTGATGCATCATCTTCGCTTGGACTACCTTCGAGTAGTCCTGTGCATCCGAGCATGCATGAGCGTGGAGCGCCTTCTGATTCTTCCTCAGGTATGTAATTGCGTCACGCGACGTTTTGCTGACCGTGGTAGTGGTGAGTGGTGTTGGATCACCTCTGCACTTTCCAACATCCTCTCCTGGTGTTTCGCAGATATCGCAGCGCACACCTCTGGCACGACGTCGACATGGGCCTTTGTCAACGACATCTAGCCAGTCGGGTGATGCTGAGCCGCTCTTTTTCCCTCCATCTACAAGTTCGACGCCGCACCGCAGTCGGCGAGGCGATATTCAGTCGTTTTCTGTCGCCCTTAGCTCACCATCTGTGCTTCCATGGCGTATGCATCAGGGATTGACACCCACAGCTAATGGATCTGAGTCGGAACGTGCTCCGCGTTCGTCCTCCCATGCTAGTGACGATCTCGTCTTTTCGCATGGCACATCGGAGGATGATGCGCAGTATGCACAGCCTCAGCAAAATATGCTCAAGGTAATTTGGGGTACGAATGTCTCGGTGGGTGAGACTATGCAGTTATTCCAGACGTTCCTACGTGGTTTTCGACTCAAGTATCGTTGGGCTTATGTTAGGTCACATGGTCTTCCCCAAGCTCAGTTGCCACACATGGATGGTGAGCTGTTGTTGTATGAGGACTATATGCGCCAGATGCGAAGAACCCATATACCAAACTTGAACCTAAGTATCCGCGATTTGGCGGCTTTCCCACCATCCAAGAAATTGGCTTTGCAGGTAATTCGGTACCCTCAGGAAGTGGTGCCCATCATGGATACAGTTCTTAAGGAGCAAATGCTTGTGCTTGCAGAAGAAGATTTGCGTTCTAGTTTAACAAACTATGAAGTGGACATGCTGCGTGAACAGATGGATCTCATTGAGAGTATGTTATACAAAGTTCGACCATATGGCGGCAAAAGCACCAACATGCGGGACTTGAATCCTTCAGATATCGATAAGCTTACGGTCGTTCGCGGCCTCGTCATCCGTGTATCGTCCATCATTCCTGACATGAAAGTGGCGTTTTTCCGTTGCTCAGTATGTCATCATACCGTGCAGGTGGAAATTGATCGTGGTCGGATCACCGAGCCGCAGCGATGTCCGCGTGACATGTGCAATCAACTTGGATCCCTCTCGCTGATCCACAACCGATGTGAGTTTGCCGATCGCCAGATCATTCGACTTCAAGAAACCCCTGATGTCGTTCCCGACGGTCAGACGCCTCATTCCATCAGTTTGTGTGTCTACGACGAGATGGCGAATCGATGCAAACCTGGTGACCGCATTGAAGTTACCGGCATTTTCCGCAGCATGCCGGTCCGCCTGAATCCCCGGCAGCGCACGCTTAAGAGCCTATTCAAGACTTATGTGGACGTGGTGCATGTCCGGCTAAACAGCAGTAGGCGTCTGTTCATGGATGGCTCGACGCGTGAGTTGGTGGATACACATGCGCTTGGTGTGGGAGGCGAAGATGAGGGCGAGATGGTGGATGCGGACAGCCATGTGGCAGGCGATGCACCATCCTCGCAGCTTCCTGCGAGCGGGCGCATGTCCCTTTTCTCTAGCGAAGAAATGCAAGATCAGATCCAACGGCTCTCTGAGCGCAGCGATGTATACGAGTTGCTGGCTCGTAGCCTGGCTCCAAGCATCTATGAGATGGAGGATATGAAAAAGGGCGTTTTACTGCAGTTGTTTGGTGGAACGAACAAGTCAATTACGACGGGTGATGGCCATGATGGCCCTAGGTACCGAGGTGATATCAATGTACTGATTGTCGGTGACCCTGGTACGTCTAAGAGTCAGATGCTCCAATACGTGCACAAGATCGCACCGCGCGGAATGTATGTGTCCGGTAAGGGCTCGTCGGCTGTGGGTCTGACGGCCTATGTGACACGCGATCCTGATACCAAGCAACTTGTGCTGGAAAGCGGGGCGCTTGTGCTTTCAGATGGTGGTGTGTGTTGTATCGACGAATTCGACAAGATGCCGGATGCAACCCGCAGCGTTCTGCATGAGGTCATGGAGCAACAGACAGTGTCTGTGGCCAAGGCCGGCATCATCACCACCCTCAATGCTCGTACGTCTGTGCTGGCCGCAGCGAATCCGATTGGGTCCAAGTATGATCCGCATCTGCCCATAACCAAGAACATTGACTTGCCGCCGACGCTACTCAGCCGTTTTGATTTGGTGTACTTGGTTCTAGATCAAATTCAAGAGGCCACGGATCGGCGTTTGGCCCGCCATTTGGTCGGACTTTATCTCGATGATGCGCCTGAAAGTGGTGGGAGCGATGTGATTCCGATTGAACTGCTGACCTCCTACATTTCGTACGCGCGCGAAAACGTTGCTCCTGTGTTGACTGCTGAGGCCAGCGACTTGCTAGCGCGTCGATACGTCGAGCTCCGCAAGGCTGGTGAGGATCCACGCAGTACTGAGCGCCGTATCACAGCAACAACACGACAATTAGAAAGCATGATCCGTCTCTCTGAAGCCCATGCCCGCATGCGGCTTTCAACTGTCGTAACGGCGGCGGATGTGGACGAGGCGAATCGACTGATCCGCGAAGCAGCCAAGTCGAGTGCCACGGACCCCACGACTGGTCTCATCGATTTGGATCTCTTGGCCACCGGTCGCTCCTTGCACCAGCGGCGGATTGCAGGCGACATGAAGAACGAGTTGTTGTCAGTGATTCAGACCCTGGCCCAGGGTGGCGGCCAGTCTCGACCCGTGCGTGTCACGGAGCTGCTGCATTCGATCCGCGAGCAGAGTTCTGTGATGGTGGAGCCCACAGAGCTCAATGAGGCATTACAGGCACTCGAGGCCGAGGGCACCGTGCAGCTCGCAGGTGATCGTGAGCGACGTACAGTGCGTCTGCTATAGAACTAGTGTGTAATTTGCATGCGGGGTATATCCTTCGTATCGTTTTGCTCCAGTTTGACTTGGTTGTGCTTACCCTGGAAGAGCATGGATGAGCATGCCGGCGTGAGATGAAAGTCGTCCACGATGGGTGTACTCGCGGAGCGCACCATGGCGACGAGACGCTCGACACGGTGCTTGAGGGATTCAGTTTCGCAGTATACGACCATGTCATCCAGCGATACAACGACCGGCTCATCGTCCAAGGCCACCTTAACACCTGGGCGCACAGGCGGGGGAATCGTGGCACATAGGCGATCGGTAGGACTCGCATCGTTGGGCACCTCCTCATGAGCGCAGTTCCCAATATCCAGCATTTCCACGTCGCCAAAGTGCGCCTCAAGCACAGCAAAGAGCGATTCCAATGTATTGATGTGTGACTCGCCCGAAGGGGGTGGCGGCGCTGCGTGTTGGCAGACGTGATCGTGCATCGTCATCTTCACTGTGGCGGGGCAACTGTCAATGCTGAGTAGGAGAGCCATCACAGAGTCTGCGACCATGTCGTTTGACACACTCGACTCCCATTCTAGTACGAGCATATCTTGCCGCACCTGCTTAATGTCAACCACTTTCATAATGCGCATGCATCGGTAACCTTGCTCATCGACACCCTCATCGACACGACCATACATGCCTTCAAGATGCCATCGTGCAAGCTCCCAGCCCACATTCAGAGCAACACGCTGCCTTTGTACGATAGTGCTTGTACTCAAACCGGTAAATTCGGTCAGATCTTCGGGGGCGAGAACCGTGTAGGAAAAGTCCTTGGCAACGAGTAAGCCATCGATCGTTTCGTTCGCTTTAGGCGGATGTTTTGCCAGTGAGCCAATGACCTTGGCTGTACGATCGGCACGAAATGACAAATACAGGGGCTCACAGTTACGGGGCATATAGATGTTGACGTCCTCCTCACGATCCGAGTACCGACTTTGCAAAGCAGCACGCAGACCCGTCATATTTTTGAGTTCACCATGCACAAGCACCACATGCTTCGCCTTCACTTGGTCGATAAAACGAGAGTTTTGCGTATAGTCGACGTGCGCTGAGAACGAGATGTAGTCCACTGACATGCGGCGGGGGATGCGCTGGCCATTCATCGCGACAATGTCGTCCGGATCACTGAGGATATCTCGTGCCATCGTACCTTCGACCGAGTAACCACTCACAATCACACCATTTCGCTTGTCTGGTGCCCATCGCTCAAGTAGTTCACGCGATATACCACTTTGCATAAATCCAGGACTTGCCATCATCACACAAGGTCCCTTGTCGTCAAATTTGTCGAGGCTGCGCAGGTTGCTTACGTGCTTGAACACAAATGGGTTGTCACGCCGGTGAAATCGCGTCCGGATGTGTTGATTCATCGTGTGGATATACGTTTGGTAGATCGACATGCATTTCCGCGCAAGCGATGAAGCGTAGTAAATCGGGACAGAATGCAGCTCAGGATGTGCTTCCCAATACTCGTCAAGTAAGAGCAACAATTCTTGAGCACGGCCTAACACGAACACGGGCAGTAAAACGCGACCGCCACGATTAATGATACTGTGTATCAAAGCGGTGAAGCGCATCTCCTTGTCGAGTCGCGGCTCCAGACTCTGCGTGCCGTATGTGCTCTCGCAGATCAGCACATCAGGTCGCACAGGTGGTACTTCGGCCTGGACAAGATGCCGGTCTTCTTCGCGGCTATAATCGCCCGTATAAAGCACACGCAAGCCTGCCATTTCGATCATAAACATACAGGCGCCGAGCACATGTCCGGCATGGTAGGGGGTGAACCGGAATCCACCACCCAACACCACCTCTTGGTGATAGTCGACCGCCTCGATCTGACGCCAAGAAGCAAGCATCTCGGATTCGTCGAAAAGCATACGATCTGAACCAGCATTTGATATGCGCACAAAGTCGGACATGAGGAAACGGTAAATAGCTTTGGTAGGATGGGTCATGTACACCTTGCCTTTGCCGTCACAAAAGTTGGTCTTTTCCATAATGTACGTTAACGCCGCAGCGTGATCCAAGTGAAAATGCGTGATGAGCAATGCATCTACTGTACTCCAGTCCAAGTTGTCAATAAATGGCAATGCCGTCAGGCCCGTATGTGCAGGATGAACGCCAGCATCACATACGATCGTAAAACCTTCCGTCAGCACGATAATTACGCACCCTTGAATGTGATGACACAGCAACTCCGGCCCACTTCTTGACCAGCACCCAGCATTTCGATGCACAGCTTGTCTTCGCTCATAGGCGACTCGGTCTCCGGTGCCTTGTCCGCCATCGTGATAGGAACCAAGGGGATGCGAAGCAAGTGGAGGTCAAAGAGCTGACGCGGCCCTGGCGGGTGGTCAAGCTTAATATGCTGCCACACAAGGCGCACGTCTACGAGGAACGTGCGCCTGTGGATGTGCATCCTCTCAGTTTGTCTGCTGAAAGTTCACCGCAGGTCACAAGATTTGATTCGCCGCCTTCGCCAGTTCCACTCCCGGAACCACCGGCCTGTATCAAGGCTGCCTTCGAAGACGTGGAGCATGCAATATGGCAAGACATTGCCGCTTCGCTCCCGAATCGCTCTAAAATGGTACATGATTGGCTTGATGCCCAAGATTATACAACGCGAGCTGTCTTGTACACCATGTCTCGAGCTCTAGAGCGACTAGTGCTCGAACCGTCCAATCGCGTGGAAGCAACGCTGCGCCAGGCTATGGACGAACAGCTTCATGGGCCGCAGCATGTCGTCTCGAACGAGCCCTTCGAGATCGAAAAGGATCCCTTTCAAATGCTTGAATGGATCGTAGCTTTTGCGCATTCAACGGTACCACGTTCGCCGTCCGCGGGAAGCGAGGCGGGTACTGCGAGCCCCAATGAAGAGGAGTCGCCTTGCTCGTCAGAGGAGCCTTCGGGACATCAACGGCTAATGGAGCTCAAACCTATTGTGCCACTCGAATCGTGCCCACCGCCATTAGCACCACGACATGAACCCGCCTCCGATCTGGATCGAAACGATCCCATCTTCGTCGATCACTACGGCTTTTTGTATGGCGTGTCGGTCACAAATTATTGGCGGCAAGTACAGGGAACACCGGAAAGTATCGAGGATGAAACGAATTCGGATCCCTCGCCCAGCCCGAATGCTACATCGCCGGTCATGAAGGTTGGATTGGTGGAGCCTGTGCCGCAAGCTCGTATGACCATGTCGAGCAGCTTGACATTGCCGCACCCCACTCCTACGCTTGAAACTAGCGTAATTTCTGCCATGTCAGACAAGCATCACGGAAACGCTGTCTCTTCCACAGTACCTCGCCTTGTTCGACACGTACACGATATGTATGAACAACAAGAGAGTGATCGAAAAGCAAAATGGGACGAATTTCTCGCACATGTGCACGCTTCATCTTCATCAGCGATGGACTCAGAGCCAGAAACTATATGGCACAATATGTTTGTGGCCCTGCGCTCGAGCCCAGACCCCGCACGCGGTCAATGTGATACACATCGATTTCAGGCATTATGTGAAGGCGGTATCCCCATGACATATCGACCGGCCGTATGGACAGAATGTTCACATGCACTTTCCTGGGCAGAGCCGGGTAGGTATGCAGACCTGCACGCAGAAAGCCACAAAGAGTCGCGGCAAATTGCTCTAGATGTGCACCGCACCATGCCGACCAATCTTTTCTTTGGGGGACATGGTCCCGGAGTTCCGAAATTAAAACGCTTACTCACGGCATACGCACATTTCAATGTCGATTGTGGCTACTGCCAAGGCATGAATAATCTTGCGGCTGTTCTCCTGCTAGCCTTCACAAATGAAGAAGACGCATTTTGGGTTCTAGTTGGCACCATACATACGATACTGCCGCCGGGATACTACGCTCCTGATATGCTAGTGCCCCAAGCAGATCAGAAAATTCTCACGCAGCTTGTGCGTGCCGGTATGCCCAAGTTAAGTGCACACATGGAGCAACTGGGCGTTGAATTACCAGCTGTGACGTTTTCATGGTTCCTTTCTCTATTTACCGCATGCTTGCCTATCCAAATCGTTTTTCGTGTGTGGGATATGCTGTTTTTAGAAGGCAGTGTGATTCTATTCCGTGTGGCTTACGCCATTTTGTCGCTCAAGTCCAAGGCACTACTCGATACCCCGACCGCCGCGTCGTTTTACCAGCAGCTCCACATGGCCACCGCGTATTGGTACGATGCTGACGAGCTTGTAACGACATGCCTGAGCATGCGAGAAAAGATTCGTGCAAGTGATATTTCAGCTCGGCGCGCCAAAGTACTGAAACGGCTGCGCGACGGCTTCAATAAATCAGCCTCTACCCCTCCATAGATACCCTTCGCCGCACCATAAACTATCACGTGACGACCGATGACGTTAGGATGCGATGCGAAGCGCTTGGTTTTGCATACATTCGCCATGTCGATGCTAATGAGAGCATTGCGTGCCACACACGCTCAAATGGTGTGCAATCGAGCGTCAGCCGCAGCTCTGAATAGCTCTCAATCCCATGCATTCCGTTTCGCTCATACAGAGGCTATAGGAAAAGACGCATCGGAGCATGCTGAGGCAGCACAACAAGGTACGTATATGTCATGTAACGAAGCATACGAGCAATCTTAGATTTGCCCTCTGCAGCTCCGGCAGGAACAGTTCTCTCAGGACTGTCAATATATAAGGACAAGCCCGACCCTATCGCCAAGCCTGATCACGAGTATCCCAACTGGCTATGGGATTTGCTGGATGATCCTGCGATCAAACCCAAAAAAGCCCTCGTTGTAGGTGACGTCGACACGACAGGCATGTCAAAGGGTGAAGCGCGTGCAGCCTTGAAACGCGGTGCTAAGATCGCACGTGCAGCTGTCCGGAAACAGGCGATGATGGAAGCGAAAGAGAAAGCTCGCCTGGAGCGCATGACAGATACACAGCGAGCAGCGCTAGCAGCTGAGACAGAAGCTAAAGCCAAAGCCAAGGCTGAGTCTATGACTATAACTGACACATTAGAAGAGGAACGTTCGCAGCGTCGCGCGCTGCGCAAGTCACGGAGAGATGCTATAAAATCCAGCAACTTTGTGCGCGCTGCCTAGATCATTTTCTTACTGTCTTCATAGATACTCGATAGCCCACGCATCGCAGCTGAGAACATAGTCGTGCTGGTTCGGTTGAGCGGATGCTCGTATGTGGAGGCATGCAACGTGTTCATACGGGGCCTACAAGGACCAAAACATCTTGCGACATATTTGGATCCCGGGCCTCACGGATCATCGCACCGACCAATCACTCACCAGCAACTACGTTGTCCAACATGTCGCACGCCATGAACGACGAGGAAGTGATCACAGAACTCAAAAAGATGGTGGCATTCATTCGCCAAGAGGCTGTGGAAAAGGCACGAGAAATCCAGGTCAAGGCAGATGAGGAATTTGCTATCGAAAAGGCCAAGTTTGTTCGTCAAGAGGGCATGAGTCTTGATACGCAGTATGAGAAGAAAAAAAAGCAGTTTGAAGTTTCTCAGCGGATTGCAAAGTCAAATCTAAGCAATAAGGCGCGTCTTGAAATTCTCAAGTCCCGGGAAGAGAACCTGCAGAACTTGTTTACAGAGGCTCAGGAGCGCCTGACCAAAGTGAGCGACAATGCAAATTCGTACAAGGAACTGCTGGCTAAGCTTCTGCTTGAGAGTCTTTTAATTCTTCACGAAAACAACGTTCGCGTCATCACCCGCTCGAATGATGTACAGATTGTGCAGGGTGTGGTGGACGAGGCTCTGGAGAAGTACAAAGACGTGACGGGTCGTGAGTCCAAGGTCGATGTAAGTGAAGGTCTTCCCAAAGACAGCGCTGGTGGCATTATTGTATCGGCTCGCAACAACACCATTCGTCTAGACAATACACTCGAACAGCGCCTCAGGCTCCTAGAAGAGAAAGTACGTGCAGTATTTTTATCATGACTAACAACACAGATGCTGCCCGAGATTCGCCTCAACCTGTTTGGGCCGAACAAGCAGCGCAAGTACGTATGATGGCTTAACACATCACAGGTTCTTTACGTAGCGTTGCAGGCCCAGTATGTTTGTATTTATGCACTAGTATAGAAGCTAGCATACTGCCCTTAATGCGGCCTCTCACCACGAGGTTGCGACCACTGGCAGCTGAGAATGAGATTGTTGTATGGGTATCCGTCGAGCTTTTGTCGAGCGAGGTCGGCTGAGGCGCGGTCCTCGAAGTTGACATAGGCAAAGCCCTTGCATAGACCCGTTTCACGGTCACGACCCACAAAGATACGCGTCACGCGGCCATAGTAACGGAACAGGTCGCGCAGATCTTCTTCCTCGGCATCTTCACTCAGGTTGGTTACACGCAGCGTCGCAGTCTCGTCTCGTTGCATTGGACCACCCATACCAGACGATGGCACAGCTCCTGAGCGCAAACTTGGCGGCTTGTACCTGCTTCCACCGCCAGCTCCTCCCAGTGCCGCAGCCACAGAGTTCACTTTGCCCGTTGCTGCCTCGTTTGTCAATGAAACACCAGCGGCAGCGGCAGCAGCCACTGTATCGCTGTCTGGAACATCGCCACCGGCGCCTGGGATGGCCTCAAGCGTGTCACGATATGGGCAGCGTGCTGTGTAGTGGTCACCCTTACATAGACGACATTGCACACGCTTGTTCGCAAGCTTCTCACGCATTGCTTCAGTGGGATCGGGCTCAGGTTCTTTCGTCGCACCCGCCGTTAGCTTCACCTGCACATTTGCACCAATCGAAGTTGTACCCGAGTTGGGTCCTGGAGCCGCGTTCTTCTCCAAACCAAATTTGTGCCAATTTTTGCGCTCAGCAACGAAGTGGTTGACTTTCGTACTGATCAAGGTGCGCTTAATGCGACGTGTGACCTTGACTTGCTTGCCATCTGCGTTACGGCGGTATTCTACAACGGTCTGGACACCATCTCCTTCGTCATGCTTCTCAATACGGGAGCCAGCATTTCCCTCGCTTTCATCATCAGCCCAGTTTACTCTGTTTCCATTTTCAGGGGGTAGCGTCGCAGCAGCAGACATCGTATGACAAGAAGATCGAACGTCAACGGTCTGCTGTACCGATGAGAAAAGACGGTTACAAATAATTTCTTCCGCTCGAATGGAAGAACATAATTCCTATTTCATACTGACAGGAAATAAGTCTTTTGCATCTCTCCGGCAACAACTTTCCAATTGCCTGTCTTCCAACCTCAGCCAAGGCGTCAGGTAATGCGGCTTTCAACCATGCGACTCAGATACGCAGCGCCAGCTCCTGCACGTATTATTGGTTGTATCCGTGTCTGTCCGGTGGCACGTCCTGCCCTCGTGCCACATGCAGCGAAGAACAACAATGTGCGATCATTTGTCTCGAGCCTAGCTCAGCGTTCAAGTAAAATAGACAACGTACATGATGACAACAGTGCTTCAAGCCCTATATTTCCCAAGACATTGGATGTTGCGCTAGGAACACAACTGCAACCATCTGACATGCTGTCTTATCTCAACAGTGAGGATTTTTGTGCATATCGATCGACGTCTGACCCTTCGCAGCCCCTATTTGGCAAAGAAGAGAGACTTGTGAGTAATGCACTGACGCATGAAAGCTGGATGCATGGTCTTCAAGGCCATAATCGCCGCCTGTCGTTTATCGGACGACGAGCACTCAAAACGTACCTTACGCTTTTTCTTTTTGACATTTTTGAGCATGCTAATCGAATCAATGCGCAAGCACCCGATCTAGAATATTTACAGACGGTGCTCTCGTCACAACATGACATTGATGATATCCTTGCAACGCACCATCTCGGAGACCACGTGGGTCGTACACTTGGTCTCGAAAAGGTTATGCGATGGCACCCTACTACGCGTGTAGACCCAACGAATGGGACGCGTGAAAGTGGTTTGTTCAAAGTTCGTGGAACATGTGTGGAAGCCATTATGGGAGCTATTTACCACTTCCGTGGTGCACTCGTGGCACAGCAGTTCTTTTTGTCTCGAATCCTCCCAACTTTGGCAGATTCGTACATGTCGCTGGCACCACGTATGGTAAAAGAAAAAGTGACAGAGGCAAGTCGAGACGCTGCAGAGGCGTTGACTCAGTCTGCATAGGGAACTATATATACATAGCTAGAGCATGTATGGCTTGTGTGAGATATGGAGATGTGGATTGTGTAAGCGGCCAACAGCGTGAACCGGCTGGGTGGCTGCGGCAAAGAAAAAAAAATTATATAAGAAGAAGACCAGACCTATAATCTATTCTTTATACTTGTACGTACTCGCCTCTACGCATAGGAGCAGACTAACAGCTTTAGACCTTGACGTTCCGTAACACGCTCACGCATGTGGTGCGGGAGGGGAGGAGTCTCTCATTGCACGGCGACCCATTTGTCCATACATGAGCATCTTCCCCTCGCTGCTACCTTCTCAGGTGGTAGTACGTTCAAATCTTTAGATCGGGCAGGCTAGCCCTTCGGGGTTGTGCTTGCCTTCTTCCTTTTGGCAAATGGTGATTACGTCAGCTTTTGTCAGCGTGACCCAAGTGTTGGTGTATATTGGTTCTGGGTCGCACAGCCCACCTGTAGGACCCGTTTAGTTCCATACTCGCTGATTGTAACATTCACTAGGGCTACCTGGTTTGACATCACTCGAGTCATTTTTCCGCATTTAATGTGCGCATGGTGGCAGTGAAAGGAGATTCAGGGAAAGAAACATTCAATACAGTTGCGCAAGACTCTGTGTCAGGTTCTGTTGACGATGAACTGAGTCGGTCAGATGCAGAGGAATCTGATTCTGACTATGAGCTACCTGTGAGTGCAAGTACGCCGAATTTAATGGAAGCCATGGACCGCATTAAGCGGTCTGTGAGTTTTTCTTCACTTCAAAATATATCCTCTGGTACGCACAGTGAAGTTCGTCGTCAGATTCAAAAGAAACTTTGGCGGCCACAGGATGATGAGGCAAAGATTCCCACAGATTGGGAACGCCTAATGATCCACGTCATTCGAGGTGCAAGCCGTGCCTTTACTCTGGCATATGGTCTCCGCGGCTCAATTAATTTCTTATTTGTAATTGTGAAGGCATTACGCTCGCGCAAGCCCATCATCAAGCGCGATTTGAAAATGGCCTTCACAAGTGAAGCTACGATTCGTTTTGCTTTGTGTTTCGGTATCTGGGCTTCCATCTTCAAGTTTACCAACAATGCCCTTCGCTTGATAACCCCGCGGCGTATCAAGCCACGGAATGCAAACCGGCGTCTAGCGCATAGCACGCCTAAGCCCACTATGCGAATTGAAAAGGATGGAAATCTAACTCTGGCGGCCAATCAAGATACTAAAGGGCTTAAGTCCGAATGGAAGCACATTTCTTCTTTGGATTCGCGTTCACGCAAATGGCACGCATACTTAGCAGGTGCTGTGTCTTCAATCGCATTCGTTGTCCTGAAGCGTGATTTCGTGCGTTCTCTAGGAACACATCTCTTTGTGCGTGGTTTAGAGGGAACATGCCGCATGGCCAATAGAGCGGGTTATCTCTGTGTGCCATATGGCTCAGTGTTGGTATTCGGTCTTGCCAACGTGCAAATTATACTCTCGTGGCTTGGTGCACCGCAATACCTGGAGCGATCATACAAGGCATGGATCGACAAAGCATCTGGCTTGTCGCCAGAGGTCATTCGGTCCTACACACTTTCTCTAACATTAGGCGGGCCGAGTCCATGGGATTTGGTACATTTGATGGGCGGTGAGATACCAAAGCCTGTTAGCACGAACCCACTCAAGTTTAGTGATGTGCCACCGAATGCTGTTGCTCCCTTGGGTGTTAGTGGTGAGATGATTCGCAGAATTTACCGCTGGTGCGACGATGGCAATCCGTCCCGTTTCCCAACATGTGGTTTGCAACATATGTACACAACAAACCACTTCGTTTCGACGGTGCGTAACTACTGGATCTTGTGGAAGTTTGTTATTCCTGTATACCTGACGCTGTATTTCGTGCCTTTGTTATTTTTGCGTCCCAAACTACTTTTGAAAACGCCTTTGCTAACAAGTGTGAGGACTTTGCTTGCTGCGACGCGTTCGTCAGCATTCCTTGCTACATACGGACTAATTGTCAAGTCGGCTTTTTGCATCCTATACGCCAGTGCAGATGGTATTACCCACAGCTGGCTTAAGAACTACGCCGTAATGCGCCGTCTGTCGGACTTGCTAGTCGACCACCGCATGATGGGGCTGGCAGGCTTCTTGTCGTGCTTATCGCTATTTGTTGAGCATCACCGGCGCCGTAATGAGCTAACTATGTATGTGCTGCCCAAGGCGCTGGAATCTTTCTGGAAATCTGGGCGCGCGCGAGGTATTTTCCCCCACATCCTGATGGGTGATTACATTCTTGCGGCAGCTGGATTATCGATGATCATGGGTGCCTACGCCGAGAACCCCCAGAATCTTTCTAAGATTGTCTCTCTGGTACTGTACCAGTTCCTGGGCCGTAACTAGGTCTATACATGGTAAACGGTCCCTGTATGGCACACGAGTCATGGAGCGAGATACCACATTTATATATGCACCATTCATCAACAGGTTTTACATAGTTAAGGATATAGGAACACAATTTATTTAAAAAATTGCGCCAAGCAGGAAAAACGATCACCACCTGTCGTGGTGTAGGCACGATTTTGGAGCATATGTCTTTAATTTTGTACAAGACCTGGTGGTGATATACACGATGTACGTTCAAGGGTGGCATTTGAATACAAAGTTACAACACAGGCTTTTCGCGCAGAGCAAACCGGAAACTCTCGTACGAGAGCCAGCATAAGGCATTCGAAGGCATATGAGTAAAAATGCGAGGTGAAAGACCACGAGCAAAGCCACGGAGACCCTCTCGTGCATAAATGATTTGGAATGCACGAGTCATCGAAGTAGCCGAGCTAATCTCCTTGTCGTGACTCAACCCTCGAGTCTGCAGCAGGGTTTTGGCAACGTCTAGCGGGTTCGTGCACGCAGCTGACATGGCGCCGGCAAAACCACCAGCCACAACGTGCGTAAATGGAGAATAAGAGTGGGAGGGGTTCAGAATGCCCTTAGCCCATTCATACGTGGCAAACTGAATAGCCGTAAAGGGCACAGTCATCGTGAGCGTTGTAGGATACGACAAGAAGAATGCGCGCAAGCCTTCTGTTCGGTATACAAACCGCGCACAGTCCCAAACAGATGAGTAAGTATTGTTGTACATTTGCATGCGTTGTTTTACAACGTCAAACGGATTCATAAATGCATCGGAGATAATTGTAGCAGAGGCGCCCGCAACCGAGGTACTCCAGAGCTGAAAACCGAGCTTATTACCACCTGTGAGGTCTTTAACGAGCTCGTATGTTCCGAAGTAGAGAGCGTGCGCTGGACCTGCACCCAGGATGACAGAAGCGATGCCTTTCCAAAGCGTACGTGCACCTTCCAACGAGCTGATTCGTGAGAAGGCATCAAAAATACCGGAATATGTGGCAGTTGGAGAAGACGTAAGCACTTGCATGCGCGTTCTTACAACATCAACGGGAAACATGACGGCGTGCTCTGTAATACCGGCCAAAGAGCCCGCCAGCATATTGATATGAAGAGGATAGTTATCGCCGAGGCCTTCGTAATCGATTTCGGGCTCGACAGCCTCATCAATAGGCATATCGGGTGCAATAAAGACATTAGGAGATTTGTCCATAGTCATTCTGCACACAACTAATGAAGGAGAGGTGAAGCTTTTGTTTTTGGTCTAATAGGAAAGAAAGGACGCCCTGCCTGCTGTCGGTTGAGAAGATAAAAGACTCTCCGGAGCAACTCTAACTGTCGTATGTCCACGGATTTGAACCAAGTTGGCTCAAATGCAAAAGGGTGACTAAAAGCTCCTCCGCCCAAGAAGATCAAGGCCACATCCCGGCTTTATAGCAGCACCGCACCTGCTGCCACAAGTAAATCAAAGGCAACGCTTCCTAGAACCTATAAAAGTGTAGCGTGCCAGAATCTCGGATATATTCACCCGTATGGAGAACTATCAAGCGCATGCTTCCTTCACATAGTGTATAGGCTGCGGTGCTCATGAATAAAGCCCGATATATGAATAAGCAGAAAGACACCACATACAATGCATGGTACAATACTTGCTGGTAGTACTGTCGCACGAAGCTGCTGCATGCTGCAAGCTAAAGCCCTCCTTTTAAAGTGCATAATTTACTTCTTCTTGTTAGCCACCGTGCGACCCTTGCGACCAGTTGTGCGGGTGTGTTGACCACGAGCACGGAGGTCCCAGTAGTGACGCAGACCACGGTGGGCACGAATCTTCTTCAGACGTTCAAGGTCATCACGGAGCTTGGCCTCGACGTTGTTCGACAAGACTTGCGAGTCCTTACCTGTCGTGAAGTCCTTCTGTCGGTTAAGGAACCACGTAGGGATCTTGAACTCCTGAGGCGACTGGAGGATATTGACAATACGTTCCAGTTCATCCGAGTTGAGCTCACCGGCGCTGTTGAGGTGTTAGTGCATGTTCATTTTTACAACCAAGGAAAGATAGAGCATTGCATTTGTGGCAACACAGAATCATTTTCCTTGACATGTGTTCATACATACCGCTTGCGGAGGTCAATGTCAGCCTTCTTGCACACAATGTTGGCATAGCGGCGACCAACACCCTTGATCTCCGTCAGGGCGTACTGAATCTTGCGCTTGCCATCAACGTTCGTGTTGAGCAGACTGTAAAAGTGTTAGTACGCATATAAGGCACCAATACACATTGCAATACATACCGAAGGATGTGAGCAAAGTTCTGCGAAGGGTCAGGCGGCACGAGCGACATGGTTGGTTGAGGGATGATACGCCTGAATGCCTGGGCGTGGATAGACACCTCACACCTCTGGCACACTCGCAGAGATTCCACGTGATAGATACAGTTGCATAAGTTTCTTCACGTGATAATGGGTTTGACATTGGTGCGTGGCCACGTGTTTGGTCACAGGAAATTCCTTAAATAAGGCATCGCAAGCACTAAATTATTCCCCATCCTTCTGCATGGACAGGCTCTACGGTCACTGAGGTACCTACCGAGACGTAGACTTTTGCTTATCGCAAACTAAACGAACCACATCGTCTGATTCGTTTGAATACGATTCAGCAATTTTTCCTGCTTGTGAAAGTTTATTCGTTGTTAACATGCGTCGGGTGCTATGAATTAGTCGGCATCGTCATGTTGGACATGAATGAACACGTCACGTCTTGTATATATTACCTGTGTAGGTCAAGTGTGGAATTAATTATATGAGCATTTTGAGTACTTGTGTGGTCGGGAAGTGCATATGGCATTCGCTTTGGGTCTGGGTAGGACGGAGCCGTGTTAAGATATGCTTATTAAGCACGGGACAGTGACAGTGGAGATAAGAACCTCAGCTGGCAGGCACGGGCGCAGTTCGAAATCAATTGCAGAGGGTTGTGCATAAACTACGCCCCTCACCACTTCCTCGAAGCTCGTCGTCAGCCCAAATTCGTTGCAGTATGGTGGAAGTAACGGCACAGAGTGTGGAGTCTCGTGACTTTCCCACCATTGAGCATCTTCGTGATGAGCTTCGTGAGCTCTCTGGTATCAAGGGCCGTCGTTTGATGGTAGCCAATCGAGGAGAAATCGCCATTCGCATTTTCCGTACTGCACATGAGTTGGGCCTACAGACGGTAGCTATTTACAGTGCAGAAGACCGGATGTGTGCGCACCGCTCCAAGGCTGACTTCTCCTTCGAGGTTGGCAAGGGTCTGTCCCCTGTGGCCGCCTACCTAGATATGGACGGCATTGTGCATATTGCCAAGGAAAATAAAGTGGACATGATTCACCCCGGCTATGGATTCTTGGCCGAGAACCCTGAATTTGCGAGAAAAGTAGAGGAAGCGGGAATTGCATTCGTGGGCCCGCGTCCTGAGACCATTGACGGCCTGGGCGACAAGACCAAGGCCCGGGACCTTGCGCGCGAGGCTCAAGTTCCGATTGTGCCTGGCACGCCTGGACCCATTGCAAGCTACGATGCAGCTGAGCCCTTCATCAAGGAAGTGGGTTTCCCTGTCATTATTAAGGCGGCTATGGGCGGTGGTGGCCGCGGTATGCGTGTTGTATGGAGCATGGACGAGTTCCATGCAGCCTTTGACCGTGCCGTATCCGAGGCTCGTTCGGCCTTTGGTGACCCAACCGTGTTCATTGAGCGCTTCCTTCACCGGCCCCGCCACATCGAGGTCCAGCTTTTGGCCGATGGAGAAGGCAACACGATACACCTGTTTGAACGTGACTGCTCTGTTCAGCGCCGTCACCAAAAAGTCGTTGAGGTCGCGCCTGCAAGCCACTTGAGTGAGAGTGTGCGCCAGGCGATTTTACAGGATGCTGTGAAGATCGCCAAGACAGCCCGTTACCGTAATGCAGGCACGGCCGAGTTTCTTGTCGACCAGCAGAACCGACACTACTTTATCGAAATCAATCCACGTTTGCAAGTCGAACACACTATTACGGAGGAAGTTACCGGTGTCGATATCGTCGCGAGCCAGATTCAGATTGCGGCGGGCGCGACACTCCGCGACCTTGGCTTGTCTCAGGACACTCTCATCACACGTGGCTCGGCCATCCAATGTCGTATCACAACCGAGGATCCGGAGGCAAATTTCCAGCCAGATACGGGTCGTATCGAGGTGTACAGCGCCGCAGGAGGCACAGGAGTGCGTCTTGACGCTGGCTCCGGTTTCGTTGGTGCACAGATCACGCCTCATTTCGACTCACTGCTCGTCAAGGTGACGTGTCGTGCAGCGACGTATGAGATGGCGCGTCGTAAAATGATTCGTGCATTGGTCGAGTTCCGCATTCGTGGTGTCAAAACCAACATCCCATACTTGTTGCGCCTCCTTCGCCACCACTACTTTGTCGAAGGCAACACATGGACCACCATGATTGATGACACGCCGGAGCTGTTCGTTTTTGGCCACTCGGCCAATCGTGCTCAAAAGCTGCTGCAATACCTTGGTAACCTGTTGGTGAACGGCAGCTCCATCAAGGGACAGGTGGGTGAGCCGGGCTTGTCGACCGAGGCACACCGTCCGTCACTCTACAAAGATGGCCAATTGATCGACACGAGCAAGCCGATGCTGCAAGGTTGGCGCAACATTATTGTACAGGAGGGTCCCGAGGCTTTTGCTCGTGCGGTGCGTGCCTACAAAGGCACCCTCATCATGGACACGACATGGCGCGATGCACACCAGAGTCTTTTAGCGACGCGTCTGCGCACGCTGGACATATTGAACATTGCACGCGAAACGTCGCATGCTCTGCACAATGCGTACAGTCTGGAGTGCTGGGGAGGTGCCACGTTCGATGTTGCCATGCGTTTCTTGTATGAGGACCCATGGGAGCGTCTGCGTGCGATGCGTAAGCTGGTTCCTAACATTCCTTTCCAGGCATTGATCCGTGGCGCGAATGCTGTGGGCTATACGTCGTACCCGGACAATGCCATTTACGAATTCAGCAAGCGCGCGGTCGAAAACGGATTGGACATTTTCCGCGTATTCGACTCTCTCAACAGCCTCGATTCGCTCAAGCTCGGCATGCACGCCGCCAAGGTCGCAGGTGGTGTGGTGGAAGGCACAATCTGCTACACAGGTGACGTGGCGAACCCGGAGCGTCACCCCAAGTACACGCTCGACTACTACATGGCGCTTGTGGATGAACTTGTGGCTACGGGTCACCTGCATGTGCTTGGCATTAAGGATATGGCTGGCTTGCTTAAGCCGCAATCGGCACGCCTGCTCGTGGGCTCCATCCGCGCCAAATATCCTGACCTGCCAATCCACGTACACTCCCATGATACGGCTGGTATTGCTGTCGCTAGCATGTTGGCCTGTGCCGAGGCGGGTGCCGATGTCATTGATGCTGCCATCGACAGCATGTCGGGTCTGACATCGCAGCCCTCCATGGGTGCCATCGTGAGCTCGCTGGAGCAAATGGAGCTCGGTACTGGCATTTCGCACGACAATATCCAGCGTCTGAATCTGTACTGGTCTGAGGTGCGCCAGTTGTACCAATGCTTTGAGCAGAATGTCAAGGCATCCGACTCGTCCGTGTTTGACCACGAGATGCCTGGTGGCCAATACACAAACCTCATGTTCCAGTCTCAGCAGCTCGGCCTCGGCTCGCAATGGAGCGAGATCAAGCATGCTTACATGGAGGCCAACATGTTGTGTGGCGACATTGTTAAGGTCACGCCCTCGTCCAAGGTGGTAGGTGACTTGGCACAGTTCATGGTCGCCAACAAGCTGTCGGCCCGCGATGTGGAAGAGCGTGCATCGACCCTCGACTTCCCGGTATCTGTCGTTGAGTTCTTCCAAGGCTTTTTGGGCACACCGCCTGGCGGCTTCCCCGAGCCACTGCGCACGCACATTATCCGGAACAAGGAGCGTGTTGACACACGCCGCGGTGCTTCACTGCCGCCTCTCGATTTTGAAAAAATCAAGTCGGACCTGACAGTCAAGTACCGACGCCCTATGTCCGAGTGCGACGCTGTCAGTTGGGCTATGTACCCTAAGGTGTTTGAAGAGTTCCAGGCATTTATCGAGGAATTTGGCGACTTGAGCCGCATGCCGACTCGCTTCTTCCTCGGTAAGCCCAAAGCCGGTGAGGAGATGCATATTCCGATTGAAGACGGCAAGTTGCTCATTGTTAAGCTGCTAGGTCTTGGTCCATTCCACGAGGCCACAGGTATGCGTGACGTGCTCTTTGAGCTTAACTCGAGTCCACGCAGTATTTCCGTCAAGGACCTCGGCGCCAACGTCGAGGAGGTGCATCACGAGAAGGCCACGTCTGAGCCGGGTAGTGTAGGCTCGCCTCTGGCCGGTGTCGTGGTTGAGCTCAAGGTCAAGGAAGGCGACGCGGTCAAGCCAGGCGATGCGATGTTTGTCATGAGTGCCATGAAAATGGAGACAATCGTCTCGGCCCAGATTGCTGGTAAGGTGACGCGTGTGGCCGTCAAACAAAATGACTCGCTCTCACAGAACGATCTGCTGTGTGAGATTACTCCTTGATCGTCTCCTATATTGACTCGATAGCTATGGCGCAGAAAACAGTTCCTAGCATATGTATAAGAGCACAGGCCACAGACAGGGTATGAGCACTACTCCATGACTTGGCTGCATTCGTCCCTGTAAAGCTTGGAGTGCCAGTGGGTCCGGAAGCCGTGCTTTGTCGCCGTTGATTAAGAAGCCCGATAACGGGTGTGATCAATGTATTGGGATGGGTACGCGTCGTAACAGTGCTGTAGACCGTTTTCTCTGACTTGTTTTGGTACGCGTATTCGCACTCCCAGCTGGGGCCGCCACTCTTAGGCAATGAACATGCGACATCAAAGAGCCCAGACGTTGACACATCACCCACAGCGTCGGTGCGCATGACTTTGTTGACGTTAATTTCGGTCGGACCTTGGAACATATAGTTCGTCTTCGGCCCTTCACCCTTACCTTTCTCCCCAGTCACAAGAGCATATACAGACGTGTAAGAAATGAAGCCTTGGCCCATATAGATAATAGACGTCGGGGCTGTGGCGTCCTTGTCGCCAGGTAGAGAGGGTATAAAGATCGAGGCAGGCGACAGAGTTGACAGCGGCACATCTCGCGCGACTAGTGTCTTTGTAGGTGACATTTTTCTCATGCTGCCATGAGAGTCGTAGGCCAACACCAGGTTCGTAAGTAGGCATGTAATCCACGCATACAAAAGCACCATGGTGGCCCAGATCCAAGCCGTGGGGATGTGTCAAGTCACACTTCTACCTCCACATGAAATAGGGGCAGCATGGACCTACTAGGTCCACGTGCACGCACCGTCATCCCTCGGATGGAAGCAGCGGCGGACGGACATCGCCACCTCTGACCAAGCCGTTTTTTGGTGGTGCACCATGTCGAATCGCTCACCACAAAATGTGCTGAAAAACATGCAGCGCATGTTCCAACAGATGCAAGAAAGTGCGCGAAGCTCCGCTCGACAGGGTGGTCCGCGTGGCAGCGGTGGTGGCGGCGGTCCCGTGAATCCAGCCATTGGTGGCGCAGGTTTGATTGCGTTGGTGGGTCTGGCTGTGGGCATCAATGCTTCGCTGTTTAATGTCGACGGTGGTCATCGCGCCATCAAGTATTCGCGTGTGTATGGTGTGGGCAATACTATTTTCCCAGAAGGTACGCACCTGTTGATCCCGTGGATTGAGACGCCCATCGACTACGACGTGCGGGCCAAGCCGCGAAGTATCGCAAGTCTGACAGGCACCAAGGACTTGCAGATGGTGTCTCTTACATGCCGTGTATTGTCGCGTCCTAGTGTGGAAGACCTGCCGACCATCTACCGCGAGCTCGGCACGGAATACGACGAACGCGTGTTGCCCAGCATTGTCAATGAAGTGCTCAAGTCTGTTGTGGCACAATTCAATGCATCCCAGCTTATCACGCAGCGTGAAATGGTGTCTCGTCTTGTTCGTGAGAACCTCAAGGTGCGTGCGCGCCGCTTCAACATTATCCTGGACGATGTGTCGATCACGCACATCTCCTTCTCGCCCGAATTCACGCACGCCGTTGAGGCGAAGCAAATCACGCAGCAATCCGCTTTGCGTGCTGCATTCCAGGTGGACCAGGCGTTACAAGAGAAGCAAGCAATTATTGTGCGCTCGGCTGGTGAGGCGCGCGCTGCAGAGCTGATCGGTGATGCCGTACGCAAGAATAAGGGCTTCCTCGAGCTGAAGCGTCTTGACGCTGCGCGCGAAATTGCGAATACGCTCTCGAATTCAGGCAACCGCATCATGCTCGACTCCAAGAGTCTGCTGCTGAATGTGAACGAAAAAGCACCGCAGAACTAGTAGTGGTTCAGCTATAGTACTACACACCCGTACGAGTCATGGTCTTGCGCTGATTCGAAAAGCGCAGGACGTCGCGTTTTTCGAGGATATAGAGCGCACGCTCGAGAGCGTGTAATGAGTAGCCCTGCGCATCAACAAATTCCATTCGAAGTCGAGCATAAGATGTCGTCCAGCCGATCGGGATACGCCGCCGAATTTCCCGCTCGAGTTTCTGGACCTCTTCCTGCAACTCACCACGCGTCATGCCTTCGACATTACCACTCTCCACGGCATTGAGGGTGCTGAAACGGAAGAGACGGATCGCCTCGTCCACATGATCTTCAGTCGCATATGGACTGAGCGTGACCTTGGCAATGCTCTCGCTCATACGGATGATGGCCTCGAGTTGTCGAACTGTGATGGCAATGGCAGAGCGCTCGTCATGATCGTGTTCCATTTGTGCAACCTGCTTTCGAATTGCGACAAAGTGGCTCGACAGTTTCTCAGCAGCGGTGTTCGTCAAAACCGGGGCACACCGCGCACGGCAATAAGCAATGTAGCGTTTCATGCGCTGCAGGTCAATCTCACCCTCCGCGTCGGTCTGGTCGGTGGAGCCGTGCATATGGATTCCAAGAACGTGCTTTGCAATCGTTCGGTCCCGCGACTCGTTATGTTCGTCCTTGACAATAAATATCATATCAAACCGACTCAGAATGGTCGTCTGAAAATCAATGTTTTCACCAGGGGATTTGAGGTCATCGTATCGGCCCCATACAGGATTTGCCGCTGCCAGCACGGATGTACGGCAGTTGAGGACCGTCGTGATACCCGCTTTAGCAATCGAAATAGTCTGCTGCTCCATGGCTTCATGGATCGCGACACGGTCCTCGTCCCGCATCTTATCAAATTCATCAATACATACGACACCACCGTCGGCCAATACCATCGCGCCACCCTCTAGGAAGAATTCGCGGGAGTTTGCATCACGCTGGACAGATGCTGTCAGACCTGCTGCACTGCTGCCCTTTCCACTGGTATATACTGCGATAGGCGCGACTTTTTCTGCAAACTTGAGCAATTGACTTTTAGCTGTACCGGGATCACCCAGTAACAACACGTTGATATCACCACGAAGACGCATACCATCAGGAAGCACACGCTTGGATCCTCCAAATAGTAAGCAGGTAATGGCTTTTTTGATGTCGTTGCTGCCGAAAATACTCGGCGCAATACTGGCAGAAAACTTTTCGTACAAGTCTGGCGACTTGGACATGCGTCCAAATTCCTCCTCCTCTTCAGCTGTAAATACACGCGATACGCCTCGTCCGCTCACGCCACCAGCATCCACTTCCAGTCCTACAACGCGCAGATATGGTGTTCGAAGCGCCACGGCATTCGGCGTTGAGCCGCCCCGACTGCTTGAGAAGGTTGAGAAAATGCCCGTGGCGATGATATTCGCACCGGGTACGACCTTGCCACATAGCGCACGATCGACAGATAAGAGCATGTGTCGTGGAAGTTCACCCACTGGGACCATATCCGGCGCCTCTTGTAACTTGATCGTTTGGGCATCCACAAACAGGCATCGTTCATGCAAAATAACAAAAGGATCCACACTGCACTTTAAACTAGGATCAACTTTGGGGGCATCACACTGCCGCGGCAAGACGAACCCACCAAATCCAGATGATACGAGAATGGTCTTTACAGCTCGACAGTCCCGGCACATGAGATGCAGATGTGTGACGCGCGACGATGGCACCGACGTGCTAATGACGATACCTGGAATGCGAACAAGTCGTGATATGTTTTCCGCATGTAAGTCCCGCATTGCCATCAAATTTGCCGAGGATCGAAGCGTCACTTGACAATCAGGCGCTTCAGGACGCTCTGTGCCCGCGCTCACGGGGTACAAAAGAAGACGCGCGGCACGCTTGACAGCCGCCTCGAATAGCGACAGAATTTCGGCAGGCGTCTCGCGGAGAGCCTGCGCAAGATGCGGGCTCCACATCTGGATGTGCTCGAGCTGTACATCAAGCACATACTGCTTCACAAGCAGGTTGGATCGTAGCCGGTCACGATAAATGTATTCGGCACCTAGTCGGAAATTCTGGACAAACTCGAATAAGGCTGTCTCATTTTGCACAGGCGCGTCGGGTGCTTGTGCTGTGGACGATACAGCAACGGCCTGCGTTGAGTACACGCGACCTGCATCAAAGCCAGACATGCTGACAAGGAACAGCGTCGCGCGAATTTCTAATTTAGGTCGACGCGTGGCTAACGGAGTGACCCGATGATCATTATTACGTAAGGGACCTACACGCGCAAAATCTTGACCGCCTGGCCAGCACATAGAGCCAGCCAGTCGGTGCCGCTGGATGTGGATGTCGAGGACGTATATTCAGTCCACTCACTGAGTAAGCTGCGGTAAAGGCTGCGGTGTTTGCTCTGCAGTGATGTGCGTTTTGACGGCGCAGGCATGCCAAGCCAGCAAGCATTGTTGACCATAGACGAGGCCGTATAAGCGAGCACGGGCACTTCTGCGCCGACACGCCATCCGTCTATTCCCGGTGAATGGCTTTGTTTATACGGGCTGTTTCGAGAGCGCCGTCCTTGAGCAGATGCTGTTCGAAGAGTTGTGCTTGTCAGATCATATACGAGGCACTGAGCATCGTCGCCTCCTGTACATATCATGCCCTTACTAGGTCCATTTCGCAGCGTATTCTGGCTGGGTGGACCCCAAGCTACACTGTTAACGGGGCCACTGTGTCCGCTCAGCTCAAGAATAGGACTGCCGGGTGCGCGTACATCGAGAATTTGCACCGTGTTGGACTCAAGTTGAAACGTAGCAAGATAATTTGCATCCCATGGGTTAAAAGCAATCCGTAATAGTGGCACGTTCATGCCAGAAGAGGATGTGTACGCACTGTTTTGACGGTCTGATGAGGAGGGCGGCTGCATGCTTGTCTCATAAATGATAGTAGAGTGCTCCAAATTTCTTAGGTCGAAGACACGGACACTTCCATCGGCACCTACAGAAGCGAATACATCCGCACTTCCAGGGCACCAATCCACATCATAAACTTCGCGATCATGCGCTATAAGCTGAGTGAGAGCGGTCCGAGAAGGTAAATCCCAAATGGTGCATGTAGTATCGATGGACGATGTGACGATAAGGTTGGGTGAGGGGGCATTCCAGGAAAAGGAGGTGAGTGGTGCAGGTGGTGAAAGAGAGCTTTTAGCATGCGCGAGAGCACACTTCTCTTTAAGCACAAACCGATGACCAGAGGTGCGTTTCTTGCTCGATAGGCTCGGTCGCAGCGACATGGCATCATACAAGTCAGAGACATCTTCATTCCTTTCCATCTCCCACACATGAAGACAGTCTGCTGAGCTAGCAAGCAGCTCACTGTCAGGATACGGATCTGCCTGTATCAAGTCGGATGTATCGTCGGGATTAGACGTTGTGCTAAAAGTGCTGGATATGTTTTGGCTGGTTTCAGATATGTCAGCTTGACCAGACCAGTCAACATCCTGTGATTTTTCCTCTGCTTCCGTTCTCTGTAGGTCATTCGTGGGCTGAAACCCAATTTTCGTAGCAGGATATGGATGCAAAACATCTGCTAGGACTTCCATATCTGAAGATCCGTCAAGATTATGAGGCATGCCAAGGACCTGAAGACGATTATTGTATTCTTCTTTAAAACTTCCAACAGCTAGCCGCGCATTGGGCGGGAGTTGTCTTGACGGTTCGCTTTTTTGTTAGCATAGAGGGACATACCCATTTGAGTCCGTCGAAGGGTGCGAGTTGGACCACGCCAGTGCGTATACAGGCCCTGCATATTAGCCACAGCTTGCCGAAACACGTACATGGAGCCTCGTATGTGATAGCTGACATGCTATTGCTTGTCAGGGAGAAGCGCTTCAGTCGTTCGCACTGCCCCTAAGTCGGATGCACCGAGCCCTCTTTGGCAGTGTCAGTCGCCGACAACATAAGCAAGTCCGCGAATCTATTTCAAGAAAAACGGTCCATTTTCGCACGTCGTTGCATGACAAAGCCCACAGCAGGGGCACTGCTGGCACAACTCGTTGACGATTATCTCGACGAGGAGCAGTATGACACAGCTGTGCAGCTTATAGCCGAGACGTATTCATGCACACTGCGACCACCAGCATCTATCTTGCGCCGACTGATGTGTTTGAGTCTCTGCACCGAAGAGTGTACACCACCTCAAATTCATGATTCCTCTCTACATATGCCGCAGCGCACAAATAAGGTCTATGCTAGACCAACATCAACTTCTGTGGGTATCGCAAGGGAGCTGCTTCTTGATTTGGCTCCATTGAGCGTTGACCAGGTTCACTGGATGCCATGTAGTTTGACAAACGGGGATGGCACTAAACAATGGCAGGAACAAAAGCAGCACATCGAGACAACAACGTTCTATGCGAGTACACCGCTCGCATTCTGGGCAGATAATGCTACATTATATGGATTCGAATCGATCTGGGACTTGCTTCTTCGCGAACCGACTCACGCTGCAGATCGTGAAAGTCCCTTTCCCTTACGTGTTCATGAATTTTGGATGAGTCCATTTGACGACGCACTACACAATAACGAGGTAGATGAGCATGAAGGCGACGGATCAGCTCGCTACATGACTCAAGGCGCATGGCGTACTTTAAATGTCCTGCTAGCCGTGTGGAAAGATACCGGCACCACTGCCTTCTTGGGTACGGACGCAAAGTATCTAACGAAAATGCTTCAAGCGGCCTTTTCTTTCGAGCATTCACCAATATCTTCACAGGATTCTTTATCTCTGCTGGAAGAGCGCACGAGCGTCACAGTCCAAATATTAGGTCTTTTGTCGCAACCACTGTGTGCCACTCACGCATCTACCATTCGACAGTCTGCTGCTATCCAGCTCCAGACTCTATGCTTTTCATCTTTATCGCTTCTGTGCAATATGGCACAGCACTTGCCTATATACAAAGACATTTGCTTCACATACTTGTATATGCTTTATGTTGATGCCCGTGCTCCAGCACAGTTCTTGCACATCGACTCGAAACAAGTGGACGTTAAAAAACTTACAGCCATACTGAATATTCCGTGTCCATTCCTAGAACGGTGTAAATGCTCGACATCGCCCTCCATTACCATGTTTCGCATGACACATCGATGTTTGTGGTTAAAGTGGTGGCTCATTCAGGCTTTGAACCAAGTGCACCTGATAAAGCAAACATCTATTTTTTGTGATGCGCAAATTTTCTTACAATGCCTTCTAAAAGCGTCGTCATTTGCTCTAGACCCAGAGCTGCAAGATTTCTCTAGGCAAACGAAGGACATGCTGAAGCCGAGCAACGTGAATATCCCATAACTTATATTGCCCGCTTTCCCCTCAATGTACAAGTTCTGCGTAGTTTAGTGGTTATGACGGGGCCTTGTCATTTGGATGCGGCCCAGACCCGGGTTCAATTCCCGGCGCGGAAGATTTTTCTCGCTCCCACATGTAATTTTTTCCTTACTTAAGCTGCGGTGAAATGCACTGATCACTTTGAATTTGTTGCAATGAATTTGAGGGTATATAACTATCGTTTCCTGCGGTATGCTGGTATCATTTACATAAATCCATTCTCTTGCGAACGTTTCATAAAGTATTCGTCAGGCATCATATCATAAGAGGTGAAATCGTGTCGATGGTAATTACCACCGTAAGGTAAGGGGGACTGGCGGGGTTCCAGTCTGAGACTGCGTTCATATCGTTCCTCATCACTCATGCGAGGCTTGAAGTGTGAGTCCAAAAACTCAAAGAGCGAAGGCACGCGAACAAAATTGTACGGAACGAACTGGAATCTCCTAATTTCGTAGAGAACATCTGCTGTTAATGAACGTTTGGCAAAGTTGATCAAACGTGAATCAGAATACAATGAATCTGGATTACCATCTTCGATAAATGTAAGGTCCTTTGTGTACAAACCGAAAAACGGAACACATGGAGGATTTACGCGATCCAATAAATCCCGGTATCGACTGTAATTCCTGGTGGGCTGTATAATTTGATTGATTTCAGAAAAAATGTCTAGATCTTTTCTGCTCACCAGAGCCCAAGTTGCATTGAGTCGATAAATAGATGCACAATTGAGAGCAGAAGAAATCGCCCATGCAGTGGAAAAGTTATTGATTTGATAGCAATAATTTGCAATCGCAATAAAATGACTGGTAATAGCGGCACGTTGAGACACATTCTCTTCATTGAGAACGGTTTCAATTACCCAGCCTGTTATATGGTTATGCAATGAAATTACATTTACAACGCCATTTGCTCGATTTCGTAAATCAGAAGCAGCCCAAGCTCTGTTCACACATTCTGGCACCCTAATCCGGAAAAATGTCTCGCTTTCCATTAATGTCAACTGTCGAGCCAGCTCGATGGGGCTGATATCAAGAAAGCGCAACTGCGATAGACTTGCAGGGAGAAGTGGTTTAGGCTGCATTTTTGGTTGCATCATTTTACGATTGAGGTTGCCTGAGCCCTGGCGGCAACGTCTAATAAGTCGCATGAGCATTCCTCGCATGCCGCTCACATGACGGTAAATAAGTGCATTATTCGCGAAAGCTTCAACAAGGTCTAGCGCCTTCTCATCATCAGCGTCACAAAAGTACTCAAGCCATAAACGCATAACGTTTACCGCACGAAGCTGTACAGGAGTTCGCTTCAACTCTTCCCATTGCTGAAATTTAGATTCTTCCAAATCTGATGGAATCTCAAGATGAAATCGGTCTATCAAGAGTTCCATGAGCCTCGCACTTGTTGTGAACGAACGATATGTCATCAAAAAAGTCGATGTGTACTTCGTATCGAATGCATCATGTCGAGTGAGCTGGATTACGAGGGCTTCCAAAGTTCCACCTTTCACTGTGCCACTGTCTGTGAATACAATATCTCCTGGCGATATTTCGCTTCCAGTCATCGAATTTGTTGATGATAAGTTGTTACTCACAAGAGGGACACGTCTGTTAGCTGTAGACGATGAGCTCATAGACAATTCAGACTTGCCATCGCTGCCATTGGCGGGAGAAAAACGCTTCAATGCTGACATTATTTCTGAAGCGGAGGATCGACCGAATGATGGGTACTTTACCAATGCACCGATCTTTGGTATCGAAGCTGACAAGGAGCTTGACTCTGCCGTATCAGAATGGTGCACTTGTTCAAATGAACGTTCTTCCATCGATTCGGGTGACTCCACCCTGACATATGGTGCAAACCTTTGATCGTCGCGAAGCTCTTGCTCGAGCAGCTCCAGCGAATCAATAAAATTTATAGCTGATTTCTCAAAATGTACCTGTTCCTTTGCATATTCAGAATGGGCAATGAGAATCTGGGTTGAGTCTTGCAGGTATTTTAAGAGCATATGAACTCGAACACCGAGTACGGGAAGCTGACTTGAAAGATTTTTTGGTAAATTCGTCAGCACAACATTTGATAAAGATGAGCCAGAGTGCGATGATGATGTCTCCAAATCCATCTTTGAAATTTGGGTAACGATCTCATCAATTTGGTGCATCGTCTGGGCCAGTTCAGCCATACCGTCTTTCAATTTAGGTACCGTTTGCTGCCTACTCGTTTGAGCCCAATCTTCACGTAACGGGATCTGTGAAGCTTGAACCAGCTGTTGAAGTTCCTGAACGAACGCATTGATGTGACACATGGCATTGATTCCCGAATTCGGATCACATCCACTGGACCCTGTCGATTCCGTTGACCATGAAGATACCGACAGCATAGGGCTCTTAGGGCAAATGCATGCACGAGAAAACTGCACCATTCCAGATTCCTGTGAAATGATGTCAACATAATTGGATGGAAACCATCCCCGTGTATTGTGATCTAACAGGCCATCCCACCACCCAGACTCTAACTGCCCAAGTACTTCAATCAGAGTACCGGCCTGAAAGCTAAGCAAATTGGCTTCATTGGGCCGGAAATCATATTTCGCTCTTACATAGAAAGACATAGGACTACTCATTAGAGAGCTTGTTTGAGTGTCTGATGGTGGGTTTGTGCCCGTGGTGCCATCATGTTTCATCCCAGCACAGACCTTGTTAGCCCAGCTACGATGTATAAATCGCTTTGTATTGACCTTTGGTAAGCATCAGTTCGGTATGGCTTATTAATTATGCGTGTTGTCCCATCACGCAATAGAACTGTTTTCAAATTAATTTTGATCTGAACAATGCCCATGATAGGGCAAAAGAATAACCCAGGGCTGTGCTAGCGTCGGCTCTCTGACGCGTCAACAGGAACCAGGTTGCAGTAGTACACAAAGCACATTAGTTCTAGGTAGAGGCAGTCATTCGTGCAATTTTGCAAATTAATCTTTAAAATCTTGTGCGTAGATTCGCGGAGAGTTTTAACGCTAGAAATGCACACACTAATACATTAAGCTCTGCAGCCTCTACAGCGAACAATGAGCAAAGACTTGGTTCGCTCATCGAATTAACATACGAACATACGTATATTTTTTATGGCAATGGAAATAAGATAAATTTAGTTAGCTAAAGATTTTTTGTCCTTCAGGGTGTAACTGTACATGAACGGCCTCAAGGGAGTGTAAATAGGAATGCAGAATTTGTTTTACTTCCAGAGTCAATGTGGAAGGATCCACAAGAGAAGACGCATCAGAAGCTAGAAGGGTATCATAATGAATGTGAATGGTGCCAACAATGGTCTCACCGTCCAATGGCCAAAAATGTGCACTAGAATATGCCGACACAATAGGATGAGCCTCGACTTTTTCGAGCGCAAGCTGCAAAGCCTCATGATCGTTATTGTTTAATTCAAGGCACAATATGCGCCCCGAATCAATCACAAGCGGGACGACTGAACCGAGGATCATGATTCCAATAAGAAGAGACGCGATAGGGTCAAAACCTGTCCAATGAAAATAGTGGATCAAGATGGTACTGATGATAACGCCCACAGATCCAAGGGTATCTGCCATAACGTGGAGGTAAAGGCCAAGCATATTGTGAGAGTGACCATGGTGGTGTTCATGAGAATGACTGCAGCCATGAGAATGGCCATGGTGATGATGTCCCATGGCAAACATACCAAATAGATTGACCAAAAGACCGAGAGTACTGACAATCAAGAGTTGGGCCATATTGTTCATTACTGGCGGCTCAATAATCCGCTGTACAGCTTCGAACAAAATAAACACACTGATAAGCACAAGGAAAACTCCATTGGCAAAACCAGACAGCGTCTCGACGCGCTTATACCCGAAGGGAAAGTCTTTATTGGTCTTCCACGATGCCATGACACTAGCCATCAAACCCATGAAAATCGCTGCACAGTCGAAGAACATATGAATGGCATCACTGATCAACCCAAGACTATTCGTCCATACACCCCAAACCAACTGAACAAACATGAATGCGAGGTTTAAACACAAGAACAGGAAAATACGCCGAGATTCATTATTGCTTAAAATGACTTTGATCATGTGGCGTACTTGAACGACTAAACGGTAAGTCATGATCACAAAATCAGTCAGTAGCGTTGTATCGGACTCAACACCTGCCATGGCCACACGCTGCTCCTCCACGGTAGCTTTGCGATACCAAGATGTCATGTACAAAGGCGAACGGCGCAATATAGCTCGTAATGCAAAGCCCACAGAGATAACGCACATCACTTGGACCAGACTCACGTTGACATTGAATACAGCAAAGCCAATGGCCATCGCGGCACATACCACCATCGGCCAGGCATGAGCAATATGCACCATCAAAGTTACGTAGGACTCGAGTGTAAGTGTCACAAGGACATCAAATACCAAGAAGCCCAGCGCAAGAACCAAATACGCAGCCAAATGGTTGATTTCTAATGCATCTTGTTGCGTTGGGTTTCGGCCCGGCACGAAAGGTGCTGGAAGCATTTTGACACCGAAAATGGCACCAAGCATTGAGATAGGTAATAAAATTGTGGCGACTAAAGAAATCGCCAGGACCATCGCCCGGCGTCGACCACCAACTTCTTTCGCTGTATTGGACATCAAATAACCCGTTTCAACAGAGAGAATCGCATATACAATCAGCGCTAGGAAGCCTTTAAAAGTCTCCCATAGAGATATGTGGTCCTGTAACTTGGCTGTAAGAGAGAGAGTTTGAAATGTCACCGATTCGAGCATATCAGCATAGGGCTGTCGAAGCGATACGATTGAATGCGTTAGAGCAGCAATGACGAAGGCGAAAGCCATCGAAAGTAAAACAAAAAACCCCCCTGATGTATTCCAGCGGTGCCTGACTTGGAGATCGCGCATCCAAACTTCACAGAACTGTGTGTACAATAAAGTATTTGTAGCTCCAAGAAATTTCAGCGCAGTGAGCCATGTAAACAATTGCAAGAAAGTGACACTTCCCAGAACAAGCAGATGACGCACAACATGATTCGACCATACCACATCCCAACGCCATACTCGCAGCGTTAGCAACATGAATATGGCAGCCACCGCCGTGGTCATAACAGCAACGGCCCAAACACTCGCCGGTTCATGAATGATGTCTCGTACCTTTTCGAGAGACATTTCGGTATCGTTCGACTCTGCATATCTTTCATGAAACAAATTTACATCCATTTGTGGCACTAGCAACCACTGGCGCGTCAGCCATGCCGCTGAGGCCACCAAAGTTTTCGTCACTAGCAACGCCAGTAAGTGGTGGATCCGGATCCGGTGTGATACATGTAAAAACGATGAACCTTGAAGCGTATCTACCTTCACGTGCCCACGCTTCCGCGGATCAGGCTGCGTCGGCACAGCTCGCGCATCAGCCATGGCGTTCAAGGTAGGCGGCTTGAGCTGAAAGCAACACTCCCCCAGTCCATGACCACGAGGGTCGTGCTGTCACGTGACACACAGGACGAGGAACAACGTCATGGCATTGAATGGGATGTCGTGTGTCCTTGTGCCATGACAAGTCGACTAGTCGCGCTCGCACGGCGGTCCTTCAATTCGCATGCATCAAGAGCAGTCAGTCATACATGGGCTTCATATATTGGCGTATCCCGAATGAGTCCACCCATGCGCCCCTTTTGCTCAAGCGTGTGGCGCTCTCATGCATCTTCCCAACACACGCCAGAGGCAGTACAACCGCGCCTGCAACTTACGTTTACGTGCACCGTACCACAATGTGGAACAAGATCGACGCACGAATTCACCAAGCATTCATATACCAAAGGCATTGTGCTGGTGCAATGCCCTGGATGCAAGAATCGCCACTTGATTGCGGATAACCTGGGTTGGTTTGCCGAATCTAAGGGTGAGCCGCGTACCGTAGAAGAAATTGTGCGTGCCCATGGCGGACGAGTGCGTACGGGCACAGTCTACAGCGATGTCGATAATGGCGAGACCGTCGAAATTGAATCAGATAGCCATGATGATAATGTTGGTACTACGTAGCTTAAAACACGCCGCAAAAGAAATTGGCGAGACGCTTGTACAGATCCTCAGCAGCCACACGGTTTGCCTCGTCTTTGAGGTTGGCGCGTGCGGAACCAAAGCCATGGAACATGTTGTCATAGTAGTGGTACATGCTCTTTTCGACGAGCTCGGGGTGCGACTTCTGGAAGTTTTCCCAGTACTTGTCCGACTCATCACGCGGCTCATCCTTCGATGGGAAGAATGCGACGGGCACAGTCAGACCCTTGCTGTCTTCGCCATTCACCATAGCAGGGTGGACGATAGCCACGCCGGAGAAGAGCGTGCCTTCGTAACCGGCCAGGCTCGTGATCTTACCACCCCAGCAAAATCCGTAAAGACCCAGCTTTTCAGCACCATTTTTCTTGAGTTCCTGGGCTACGACCTCAACGTCCTTCTTTGCGTCAGGGACGCTGGCCACCGTCGAAAACCACTCTTGAAACTTCTTTTGCTCCTCCTCGTTGCTTGGCGGGAACGACGTGATGGGCCAAGGCTTATTGCGCAGAAAATCAGGCATGACTACCTTGATCTTCATCGAGTCCGACAGCAAGTCAGCGCACTGCTTCGTCGTGTCCCAGAAACCAAAGATGTCGTAGACACACACAAGCACATTCTTCGAGTCGGCAGGGCCAACGACATACGCATCGAAGCCGGCCACCTTTTCCATAGAGCCCTTCGGCTGGTAGTCTGTTTTGACGGGGGGAATGCTACAGCAGGCTTTGCTCACTTGAGACATGATGTTTGGGGGAAGAGAAACGTGTCCGGCCCAGGCCGCTTTCCCCCTCTGCACGGACCGATCTGAATTCACGTGGCTGTCATACGTAATATGCACGTCCGCGGACTGACTCGACCCCATCCTTCTACGTTGACACGATGGCAGAACAACTTAAGGCCACGTTTCTGCGGAAGAAAGAGCAGAATCAAGCGGCCTTTGTGGCCTTTTTGACGGCGGGATTCCCAAACAAGGAAGATACCCTCGATTTGTTGTTTGCTTTAGAACGAGGCGGCGCTGATATCATTGAGCTCGGGGTGCCATTTTCTGATCCGCAGGCGGACGGACCCGTGATCCAAGAAAGTAACAACATTGCCTTGGAGCAAGGAATCGATTATGCGCAGTGTCTTAGCATAGTCAAAGAAGCCCGTGCCAGGGGTCTCCAAGTGCCGGTCATTTTGATGGGATACTACAACCCATTGCATGCATATGGTGAGGAACGCGCAGTGCGAGACGCGCGCGCCGCCGGTGCGAATGGCTTTATTGTGGTGGACTTACTTCCTGAAGAAGCGGGTCAGTTTCTTCGCGCGTGCCGCCAGGAGAAAATGGCGTTTGTCCCGCTCGTGGCTCCCACAACGGATGTAGAACGCATTCGTTACTTGACGACATTGGCCGATGCATTTATTTACGTCGTATCACGTCTGGGAACGACAGGTGCATCGACCACTTTATCCAGCTCGCTGGGTGATCTTCTCGCGAAGATTAGGTCCGGCACGGATGTGCCCTTAGCCGTGGGCTTTGGCGTCTCGAACCGCGACCACTTTGTCGAGGTGGGTGCGTTGTCCGATGGCGTCGTGATAGGCAGTAAGCTGATCCAGTGCATCAAGAATGCAGGACCCACTAAAGAAGCACGTGTCAAGGCAGCTTATACGTTCTGTGACAGCATCACGGGCAAGAGCCAGGGTGGCTTGCCTCGTGCGCTCCCGCTAGTGACGCCGACGCCTATCGAGACAGGGGCTGTGCCAGAGTCTCATGTATCGAAGACTGCCCACTTCGGTGAGTTTGGTGGACAATATATTCCAGAGGCGCTTGTGCAGTGCCATCGCGAGCTTGAAAAGGCGTATGATACTGCTCGTCATGACCCCACTTTTTGGAAAGAGTTCCATGATCAATTTAAATATATTGGCCGTCCCAGTGAGCTGTACGAGGCGGAGCGTCTGTCAAAGTGGGCGGGTGGTGCGCGGATCTGGCTGAAGCGCGAGGACCTGAATCACACGGGAAGCCACAAAATCAACAATGCTGTGGGACAGGTGCTTCTGGCCAAGCGCCTGGGCAAGACGCGTATTATTGCCGAGACGGGTGCGGGCCAGCACGGTGTGGCTACCGCGACGGCCTGTGCCAAGTTTGGATTAGAGTGCGTGATATATATGGGGGCCGAGGATGTGCGTCGACAAGCCCTCAATGCGGTCCGCATCCGCATGCTTGGTGCCCAGCTGATTGCTGTCGAAAGTGGCAGCAAAACCCTCAAAGATGCTATCAACGAGGCGAATCGCGACTGGGTCACCAATATTCACAATACGCATTACCTCGTCGGCTCAGCGATTGGACCGCATCCCTTCCCCACGCTCGTGCGTGACTTGCAGTCGGTCATTGGCCAGGAGGCCAAGAAGCAACTACAGGAACAGGCAGGCTGTCTCCCCGATGCTGTGGTAGCTTGTGTTGGTGGCGGCAGCAATGCGATTGGCATGTTCTATCCCTTTATTGATGATGCGTCGGTGCGTCTGGTCGGGGTAGAGGCCGGTGGTGAGGGTGTCGATACGGCGCATCACTCGGCGACGCTGACGGCCGGTCGCCCTGGTGTTTTGCATGGCGTGCGCACATACCTTCTCCAGAGCCAGGATGGCCAGGTAACTGAGACGCATTCGATCAGTGCCGGCCTGGACTACCCTGGCGTGGGTCCACAGCATGCCTATCTCAAGGACAGCGGTCGGGCCGAGTACTGCGTTGCTACAGACAAACAGGCACTATTGGGCTTCAAGTGGCTCATGGAGCACGAGGGCATTATTCCTGCGCTCGAGTCGAGTCACGCCGTCTACGAGGCGGTCAACTTGGCCAAGACGATGCGGGCCGATCAACATATTATCGTGAGTCTGAGTGGCCGTGGCGATAAGGATGTCGAGCAGGTCGCACGAGGTTTGAGTGAGCAGGGCTGGGGACAGGCCATTGGATGGACCCTGCCGCCCCTCACGTTCCAGTAGGCACACTTTCCAGCATCTGAAGCAGCGCGCCATGGCGGACGGGGCCACCTGCCTTGTAGATGAGATAGTCACGCAATGGATCGCGCAAGCTCGGTTGCTTGGTCACGAGTTCTAACAGCTGCGGCGGTGGGAGCTGCAGCATGGCACCGAAAGAGGTGGGCGCCGTGAGATTCGCACATAGGGCGAAGCCATCCCAAAGACGCGGCTCCCTCCAAATCTCTTTTTGCACGAGACGCGACAGCAGTGACGTCGATACATATGAGCCGAGCGTGCGGAACGACTTGGTCGCCATGATGGCCGTGCGCATAAAGAGCACTGGCAGCGGGTCTTCCTCGACGAGTCGGTTCAACACCGCCGTCAGGACGTCGCTGCGGAAGACTTCGCTCATGGAAAAGCACAGCTGCACAGCCACTAAAGCGGCCTTGAGTCCAATCTCCTTTTCGTGCACGTGTAAGAGCACCAGCAACTCGACGGGCGTCAAACTCGCTGTCGTGGTAGGATGCTCGCTCGCCGTCTCAGCTCCAGCCGCCTGCATGGCAGGCGCGACGAGCGTCTGGAAGAGGCGATGCACGGCCACTTTGTGCTCCTCTGACCCATCGGCCAGGACAGACACAACACGCGGCAGTGCATGCAGCATCGCATCGCGATCGAGATGCGGCACAAGGGGTAACAAATACTCGACATCCAACGAGCGCGTATCGACCAAGTCACGCACGAGCTCAGCGAGGGCTTGTGTGTGACCCTTGTCGATCAGAATGCGCAAAATGGCCATGACGAGAGTATCGGCACCAGGAGGGTACGTGCGCAGCACATCCAGCAGCACCGTGCTGTTCGGGCCGACAGACCGTGCGACGGGCGTGACGTGCTTTTGCATGGCGGCCTGTACAGGCGCAGGAAGAAGAGGGTATATACGCACGACCTCGGCAAAGAAGCTCGGCTGCTTGACGCTCAGGACAAGCGCCAGCTCGATCAGCCGGAGCACGTCTTGCTCGTTTAGGCCTAGCGGATTAGCAGCCGTCTCGTCCGCCTCTTCAGCCTCGACACTCATGTCCTGTGCCTCGGGTGCATCATGAGCTCGAGCTTCTTCGACAAGAAGCTGCAGAGATTCGCGCGCGAACGCCAGCACGACGTCAGCCAGGGGTCCCTTTTGTAGCACCCACGTTCGAGCCGTGACAATCGCGCGTCCACGCACGAGGCGCTCACTGTGCCGCGTCAGTTGCAGCACCTTGTGGCACACAGGCACACGCAGCGGCGGCCGAGCCGCACTCACGTCGCGGAGCAAGGCAAAGCCCTCGCCAATGGTACCACGGTCCAGACACAGTTCATACAACCGGTCTAAAACGACCAGTGGGATCTGCGGCAAGTCGCGCAAAAAGTTGCCGAGCGCCACGCTGTCCACCGTGGGCATACTCAGCTGAGCGTCCAGGAGCTTGTCGAGCCAGATGTGGTAGTGCTCCGACTCGATGCCCTGCTTCTGTCGCTCACGATCACATGTCCACTCTTCCATCAGCCACTGTAGTGCTATGCCTCGCCGCACGCAAAAGTCCTGATTCACGTAGTCGAGTAGCAGTGCACGCACTTTGTCGGCCTGGTTCGCCAACTCCGGCGGAGCCACTTGACCGCGGGTGTCGAGACCGCGAGTAGCCAGGCGCACGACCAGCTTGATCCAGAGTGCTGCATGACCTTCCGATGCATGCTCCAGTGCCTGGGCAGGTAAAAGCTGCGTCCCCGACTCACAAATGCGTGTCACGGAATCAATGATCAAGGCCTGGGCCTCACGCTGTTCTAGCCGCACAGGCTCTGGCAACTCAAAGTGCTCCAAACTCGCCAGTGGCGCCACAGCGTCATCCGTGGGCATGGCTTTGGTAGGTTCGTCGTCATCACCCATGTCCATTTTTAATGGATCGACAGGCTCGTTGGTCACGCCTGCTGGGGTGACAGTGCGCACAAACGAGGCTATAGCCGTCTTCAGTCGATCTTCAGGCACACTCTGCAGTCCTTCGATAATCGCATCCACCACGCGCTCCAGTGGGAGACGAGCAATGTCGTTCACCGACAACCCGCTGGGCCGGCGCGGATCGGTAGGCGTCGAAGCGCGCGTGCGTTTTGCGGAGCCATCTGTCTCTTTGACCTCGCGCTTGCGAGAAACTCCTTCTCTCCGTGCAGCCATAGCCTCACGCATCGCTATATCCATCCTTTGGCGTTGCCGTTCAAGGGCCTGTGTGAGTTGTGTCGTCTGGGGCTCGACAGATCCATGCTGCAAGAAGTGCACCATCGCGAGCCTGATTGTGTTTTCCGCACTTCGGACATGTACAGGTGCGAGCATTTCAAGAGACGCAGGCGTCCAGCTGACAAACGCCTCGATGACTACCTTGTTGAGTTTGGTGCGAAGACGCGCGAGGCGTGTGAGCACTTGCGTTACTGCCATGACGAGACTAGGCGCCTTGCAAGTAAATAGCAGCGTGATGAGGCGCGTAAATACCTGATCAGCTTCTGCCTCGAGCTGCTCTGTCTTGAGAAAGGGGTGTTCCGGTGGCACGGCATTCAAGTTGATTTCTGCGCGATTTTGGAGTCGTGGGTCGCCGTCTGGCTTAGTCTGAGCCTGAATAATGCGCTGGCATGCTTTCACTGCGCCGATACGCGCACCGAGTGTGCCATCGTCGAGCGTAAAGAGGACTCGCTCCTTGATCGCCGTCACGACTTGCCACAATTGGAACGAGGCAGGCGATCCGTCCTGACTCGCGTATAAAAATACACGGGGGTACACAGAAGCGAAGCACTCACAAGCCAGCTTGGCGTACGTGCCCATAGGGTCGGCGAGAAGGACCATGATGGCGGCAGGCACATGAAGTGTCAGTCGCTCGCGCACATCTGCGCCCACGATACGTTTTCCAAACAAGAGATCGACCACCTCGGCGAGGCGATGAATGCCGTCTGGCATGCGCAAATCCACATGGTATACACCGCCTGTCGCCTGTGTCAGCGCACCACACAACGACCGGATGGGATCGACGCTCGCCATCGTCGACGACGCGCAAGAACCAAGGTGGAAGGAAAGAGGGGCGACGACCTTTTCTTACCTAATCACACGTGTTTGGCCCGACCAAAGCACGTCTCGGCCCCCGCTGTCGTTGGCCCACACGCTATCCACCCGCGGGCATCATGGTACGTGGGGCGTATGGCTGACCGGCAGGTGGCGCAAAAGTCGCAGGGTATCCAGACATTGCTTGAGGCCGAAAAGGAGGCCACTAAGATCGTGGAGCAGGCTCGATCTTGTACGTGTACTCTCACTCACGCCAGACCGCACACAGAAGCTGAAGGAGGCACAAACCGAGGCTGAGAAAGACATTGCTGAGCTGAAGGCCAAGAAGGAGCAGGAACTCGATGAATACAAGCAGAAATATGAAGGCACGCAGTCTTCCGCTCAAGACAAGATCGATCGCGACACCAAAGATCGCTTGAGCGAGATTGAGCGTGCATTCCAAGCCAAGCGCGAGGAACTCATTTCCAAGTTGCTTGACCGCGTCAGCCAGGTCGACCCACAGCCCCACAAGAATCTGCACAAGATGAGTGCTTAGCGTATATCTACATGGTATCTAAACTGTTTCCATAGTCTGAGATCCACACGGCGCCACGGACACTTGCCAAGCATACGAGCCCCCGAGCCTCGTCGAGGGCCGATTCTGTCAGCATGTCCACACGGCTCGATGGCGCGGGTGCGATCGAGCTCGTAGTCGATGTGGATGAAAAGGAGTCAACGCGAGCGCGGCGCCGTTGTGACGTGGCCGGTGAGCCTCCATCGCCCTGCGGCAATGGCGGCGTAGGCGGCGTCGGTGGCGGAGCCTGATTCCATTCCGGTAGAGTCAATTCGGGCGTTGGACGAATAGAGCACAGTGTATGTCCCTGCGTGTACGCACGAGCCGAGCAGACCGGCGGCACACCACCCAAACTCGTAGTAATGAGGCCGCACCGACCCAATGCGCCCATGGATGCGCCGATCAGCCGCTCATGCGGCATATCCAGATGCCAGATCTTGGTCGGTTCTTCCGTACTGCGCCAGACCCAATGCGAAATGCCGACAGGATCAGCACACATGACTGCCAAAGGTATTGGATCCGTGCTCGTGCCCGATGCCAGCTGACCGGCACGCGCCATACACGACTCACCAAACGACACACTAAGAATCGGATGCGGTGAAACCGTGTGCTGTGCAACAAGCCGTGCCTGTGTCATACCAAAGCGCTCGTATACATACATGCCTCCGAGCCGCGTAATGGATATCATATGCGAAGGCAGTAGCTTAAGTGCCGCAATGGAGCCAGGCTCAGCATGTTCTAGCATACACCGCTCACCTGTGTGCCAATGCAGCAGGTATACTCGACCCGTGTATGTTCCCACAGCGACAACGTCATTCAGTAGCGATACGCATTGCGTGCCGCACCATTCTGGCGGATCAAGCGTAGCGCACAAGTCCATAATATGCGGCAACGTATCCAAATGCAGCTCGTACAACAAGCATGCCGCTGCATTGTAATATGACCCGACAGCAATTCTCATAGTCCGCGTGGTACGATCCAGGCTGGCATCAATCGATGTCACATCTCCACCCGTGTCGACCTCCGCCACAAGGAACGCATTCGAAGAGCGCCGAATATCTGTAGCAGGATCCACAGGCACTGCTTCTTCTGGTAGCGAGATATCTTGGTGTAATTCGGGTGTCACGTTCATCGCGCCGTTCTGAGACAAGGCTTGATGTACGTCCCATACGCGCACAAACCCATCCACGGACCCAGTGATGAGCCAGTAGTCATTAGCGGTACACCCAGGAATCATCTTGATACTCGTGATGCGATTAGCATGCGCACGAAATCGAACGACGCGGTTGGGCTGGGCACCATGGGTCTGCCATGCAAGTGACACTCGCCTTGCAACGAGCAACGAGCGCTCCAGCGCCTGTGCACAATGATTGTGAAGCTTGCAATCGTACAATGCAATGGGTATACTGCGCTTTTCGTAGTTTACAAGTAGTGCATTCCACAACAAATAGGACGTGCCCGCCACATACATAGCTCGCGTCGCATTGCGCACCACGACAATCTCGGATGGCTCTAACTGCAGCAAAATCAAAGTCCATACCTCAATCGGCAGGCGATACAAGGCCCTAGGCTGGGCTATAACCGCCGTAGCCATCGCCACGAATGCAGCGTGTCAGGCCGTCCAACGTCGTATGAGATCTACCTGAGATGGGGTTTCTCCACATTGTAGAGACGCGTGGCCCAATCATCAAGGTGAGCTTTGGAATATCGTGTGGAAAAAGTTGGCCAGACGCTGATACAACTCCGTAGCCGCAGCACGGTTGGCCTCGTCGTGAAAGTTGGCAGGCGCAGCAGCAAACCCGTGGAAGATATCGTAATAGTGATACACGCTCTTTTCCACCAGCTCGGGGCGCGACTGCTTCAGCGTAGACCAGTATTTGTCAGATTCGTCACGCGGCTCGTCCTTTGAGGGAAAGAAAGCAGCAGGCACACCAAGGTATTTGCTGTCCTCACCACTCACCATGATTGACTCGGGCACCACCTGCTTCTCGCCGCCACCATGCATCATGGCAGGGTACACGATCACCACACCTGTGAAGGGTGTGCCCTCGTAACCAGCCAGACTCGCAATTTTAGCACCCCAACTAAAGCCGTATACGCCAATCTTTTCGACACCTTGGCTTTTGAGCTCCTGGGCGATAGCATCGAGGTCCTTCTTGCGATCAGAGACGCTCGCGACCGTCGCGAACCATTCATCGAACACCTTCTGCTCCTCTTCGTCTCTTGGAGGGAACGCATTCATAGGCCACGGCTTTCCACGGAAGAAGTCGGGCATAATTACCTTGACACGAAGCGCTTCGGATAACAAGTCAGCGCTTTGCTTGGTCGTATCCCAAAAACCAAAGATGTCGTACACGGAAAGAAGCACATGCTTAGAGTCGGGGCCCACGACGTAGGCATCAAGACCAGCTACTTTTCCAGAAATACCTTTAGGCTGATATTCTGCTTTGACACGGGAGATGACACAAGCACTTTGACTCATTTTCGATGGAGGAAGAGTTTGAGAGAAAACTGTGGTATTGGTTCCGACACGCCACACACATTTGGTGACGCTATCCCTGTCTGTGCGAGGTTTGACATTTCTCCACATCCTGATATGACGCGTTCCATCGCGCCGATTGCGGCGGCGGATGTGCGTCGTATCGCTGGTGCACAAGTTGTGCCGGATATGCGTGCGGCCGTCAAAGAGCTAGTGGAAAATGCGCTCGATGCTCAGGCTACCAGCGTTGAGCTACGATTCAAAGAATACGGTCTCGAGTCTATCGAGGTGGTAGATAATGGCGCGGGCATTACCAAGGAGAATTATGCTGCATTGTGCCAGCGTCACCATACATCCAAGCTCGCGACATTCGAGGATCTCATGCGTGTAGAGACTTTCGGATTTCGTGGCGAGGCCCTGGCCTCATTATGTACGGTGGCGCGCGTTACGATCATCACAGCCACACAAACTGAGGCACCCATGGGCACGGTCCTCGAGTTCGATCATCAGGGCGTGCTTATCGCACAAGACAAGCGCCAGGCAAGATCCCGTGGCACGACGGTTATTTTGCGAGACTTGCTATCGAACCTACCTGTCCGCCGACGCGAATTGGAAAAGCATGTGAAGAGAGAGTATAACAAAGCTCATACCATGCTGCAAGCGTACGCACTCATTACTCAAAATGTGCGCTGGTCGTCCTGTGTTCAGTTGAACAATGGAAGACAGGTATCCCAACTTGTCATGCGCTCTGCATCCGGACCCAACGCCATCCAAACAAATATGTCGGCTCTCTTTGGTACCAAGGCCAGTGCTGCTGTCCAGCCATTGGATTTGGATATTTCTTTGGACGAGCCTGCGCGCTTACAGGGTGTTATCTCCAAACCAACCATGGGATTAGGACGCAGCAGTGGTGATCGGCAGTACTTTTACCTCAATGGACGGCCTTGGGACTGTACCAAACTCGCTCACATATGCAATCAAGTGTACCGAACCTTCAATGCAACGCAATACCCTACAATCATTGCCAATCTCATTATCGGCTCCGACAAGTACGACGTAAATGTAAGTCCGGACAAGCGCACGCTTTATGTCCATGATGAAACTGCACTACTTGAGCGGATTCGTGAATTGTTGGAAGATACCTTTTCCCCGAGCCGTGGCGTATTTGCCGTGGACGAACCTAAGAAGCGTGATGCGCCGCCATCTTCACCTGAGCCTGCCAAGATGCCTCGAACGCAAGATACAATTTCCACAGAAGGAGCTTCCTGGGCCTCTTCGCCATCTTCTGAGCCGATTCAAAGCAACTTCCAAGCCCAATTCCGTCGTGCGGTCGTCAATTTCGCGCGTCATACAAACACTTCTCTGGAATACGAAGAGGCCTCGGATCAAGAGATGGACGCCGTACAGCAGCCCGAAGAGTTTGAGCCGGAGCATGTATCAGAAGATGCCGTACTAGCACCTGATATCTGTCCTGACTATGACGATCAACAAGATGAGGCACAGAGTGGTGTGGACTTCCAGGACGACGACCAGGAGCACGATCTGCTCGGCATGGACTGCCATGACAGAGAAGAACGCCATGAACACGAAGAGCAGGCTCAGGAGTGCATTCCCCAAGAACGCATCTTACATGGGCAGGCACACGAGAATACCTACGAAAGCGAGAGCACGGACGATGACCGAGTGCCTATGGAGGAACCAGTCCCGCCACAGCCAGATACCCTGACCTATACACACTCGCCGAGTCAGAGCGAGCGCGAAGAACACAGCTCCGCACCCTTGGAGTGTATTTCATTCGATTGGTCAACTTTATCGCGTCGCAAGGCTCAGGCAGGCGTCGCACCAGAGCCCGCAGCCATGACAGGCGCTGATGTGGGGCAGCCAGATGCCCAGGCTGCAGCCGTGATGGAGCGCGTCATTCCCAAGTCTGACTTTCGAACCATGAGCGTGGTGGGGCAATTTAATCTTGGATTCATTATCGCACGCCGCAAGACGGCGTCCATGGACGATTTGTTTATTATTGATCAGCATGCAGCGGATGAGAAGCACAATTTCGAGGATCTGCAAAAGAACCTGCGCATATACTGCCAGCAGCTTGTCGTTCCACAACGCGTCGAATTAGCTCCAAGCGATGAACTTGTCGCACGAGAACACCAGGATTGGCTGCGCATAAATGGCTTCGACATGGCCCTCGATGAGTCGTCCCCGCCTGGCTCACGTGTTCGCCTGTTGTCCAAGCCCATAAGCAAAGGTACCGTCTTTGATGTTCACGACTTTGAAGAGCTACTTCACCTATTGCGTGATGCACCTGCTGGTCGCATCAACCGCGTCCGGTGCAGCAAGGTATACGATATGCTGGCGAGTCGAGCTTGCCGAAAGAGCATTATGATTGGCACAGCCTTGCATATGCGCAAAATGCAATCTGTCGTGCACAATATGGCAGACACTGATCAGCCCTGGAACTGCCCACATGGCCGACCTACCATGCGCCATCTCACAACGCTGCGCTCATCACGCATGCCGCGTCCCATTGCATGGTCGACAATCGGGCTTTTATAGTGGAGGTCCGTGGCGAAAGGCCTCCGTTCACGTCCCCTCTCCATGTGTAGTACCCATGCATGGCATGCTGTTGTGTGCGCAAGCGAAGCTCTTGATGCGCTAAAGGATGCGATATTTCTTGTTGAGGAGCAGAGGCAAGCACACGTAGGCATTTGGGAAGCACGAACGGAGGCAAGTCCTGGACGGCTTTTACTGGCGCTGGACGATGCGCGCGACAGGCTAGTCAAAGCACGAGACAGAGCAGAAGAGGCATCCAACATGCAGCCAGCGTCAGAGGAAACCTCTAAACTCTCAAAAACGCGCGCTAATATTTATGCTGAGTTCGTGCGCGTTCATGCTGAGGCATTGGATCTCGAACTCTCTCTAGAAAGTGATCGTGCCCTGCTTGTGCTGTATGACGTTTGCGTCCAATGCGAACGGCACATGTCGAACTTGGAAGCAGTTCTCTCGCGCGACTCAGAAGATTCAGAAGCCATGCGCGTGAGAAAGCACCACACGCTTCATGCCTGTGAGAGACTCCTGGCCACGATACGGCAATCCGCTCAGCCAAATGATTATGTCAAGCCACGAATATCACGGATCGAGGAGCGGTGGGATATACTACGGCAACAATTTGGCGTCATGAACGATTCAGAAGTTGATGCGACGGCAGCGGTATTGGATGCTTCGCTGTCGCTGTCAACGACCAAGCGACGCGCCTCGGAATCGAATGATACTCGAAAACGTCGCTGGTCGTTTGGTACTCCTAGTCGGATTCCACGCACGCCTATATCCAAAACAAATTCACGCATCCCGAGCTCGACGCAGCGACTACGCTCGATACACTTTCGAATGCCCGTCGACTCACCGGACACGCCGCGGTGGACAGATGCAGTGGCTCGGCACGAGGCTTCGCCGAGTGTCGAGCATGCTCGGGCTCGTTCAGCTCTGGAGCACCGTCCATCGTCCTCGCAAGGCAAGCGCTTGCGCCGACGCGAATCAATGCTGCCGCGAATCTCGCGCGATGTGCCAGCTGTACCCCCGTTACCAGCCACGTTTGCGTCTCCTCAACCCGACAGTCACGCACGATTACGTGCGCATCCTTCCATGCCTACACTCTCTCCACGCACACCCAGCACGACGGGGCGCGCCACGCCAGGTGCAACGGGACGCATGACGCCAAGTCGTTCGCACAGGTATGTGCCAGATGGCAAAGATCCTCTGGACATTGCCGTTGCACGCCTATGCAATGTGCGTGGCATTCGTATCGAGCGTTTGGATGAAACGTGTCATCAAGATGGGGACTTGATTCACAGGTACGCCATGTTCTCCAAGACAGTAGCATGTCGATTACTCCGTATGGTACGTATGCGGCACTAACACCCTAGCACAAACCTGAGCATCCTCGCGATGTCGATGCAAGTTATGTGCAAGTACGTGTGGGCGGAGGTTGGCTTGAACTCGATACTTGGCTTGATGCGCGCATTTAGGCGCGCCAAATCAAAAAGGCCATCGTGCCCAGGTCTGTTGTGAGCGCGGTAGATACATACAAAAGTAGATAAAATATTTGGATTCTGCCAGTTAGTGCAATCGCACCACGTACCGTGTGTCACAAAGCTACCGAAGCTACGCCCCACAATTACATGCCATGTGGGACTGTAGCGCTCATCGGCCGTGCGTTTGATGTGGGCAGCCATGTCCTTCTCCACGGCGAAGCGCACCATGGCATCTGCAGCTAGTTCGATAATAGCCTGCTGCATTTCCTGCTCCATATCAACATTTTTCACGACGGCTTTGGGCGTATCTTGCGGGGCAGGCGGCACAGCTACCTCGTCATCGCGGCTCACCGACATGGTGCGCTAACACTCAGGGCCGACACGCGTCCTGGACCCCCTGCGCTCTACCTCACGTGACAAGAAGTAGCAACTCGGACGCGGCCGTCCGCCCTTCTTCTCTTGATTCGTTTTTCCTGGATCCATTCTGCTCGACCGGCTGAAGTACGCAAGTATTTCACACGCGCCGACTCGATTCCTGGTAGGGTCCTAGAGTAATGAAATTTGCGCATGTACTTGGCGCCAGTGCTGTAACAGGCCTGGCAGCGTTGTGCGGTTCCGTGGCATTACGGTTGGGTGCTGCGCTACATGTTCAGATGTACTTCCTACGTAGATGAGTCAAAGTCGTTTAAAAAAGACATAGTAGGGTCAAGGCTGCGCAGGGGTCGGGTGCCTTGGAAGTCTAGAGGACAGCGCCGTTACATCACCTCCACGACCATCTCCGTCATGTCCGAGGCTGCAGCAGCGCCGCCACCACGGTCGACCGAAGCGCCTCCTGTCAAAAAAGACAAAAAGGCTGCCAAGGAGGCAAAGCGCGAGCGCCGTGCAGCTGCCAAAGTAGATGCAACTGCCCAGCAGGCACCCTCGACTACCACGAGCAAAGGTGCGCCGGCACGTCCGCCGGCTTCTGGGCCCAAGGTCAAGGACACGGCTATTTCCACCAAGGCGGTAACGGGATCGCTTGACGAAGACCTCTCGACAGTTGGCGTACTGGGCGATGCATCGCTTTTCGGCAATGTTACGCTTCCGCGTAATGCCCGTGTCAACTCAGCTAGCTGGAGCTCTGCGCTCGCTCGCGGCGCGATTCACCCTGCCGTGCTGGATCTCTGCCACCAGATCTCGACCTTTGCTATTCGCGGTGCGAACAAACGTGCGATTTCTGTGCTTAAAGCTCTCGCAGCTGTGATTCAAGACTACAAAACGCCTCCTGGCGCTGTTCTGAATCGTGATCTACTGACAAGAGTGTCACAACAAGTAGGGTTCATCGTTGAATCCCGCCCTCTGAACACGGCCACTGGACATGCCGTGCGATTTCTGAAGTACGAAATTAGTGTGGTGGATGCGGGTCTGAGTGAAGACGAGGCGAAGGAGCACCTGATCGGCCGCATTGAGCACTTCATCCGGGATAGGATTGTATACGCTGGCAAGGTCATCCAGGCAAATGCTGCCGCAAAAATTCACCATGGCGATGTTGTGCTAACCTACTCGCATTCGTCGGTAATTGAGGGCACACTCCTTCATGCCCACAACCATGGCGTCAAGTTCGAGGTAATTGTGATCGACTCGCGCCCACTCTTTGAAGGCCGTCTCATGGCCGAGCGTCTATTGGAAGCAGGCATACCAACTACATACGGTGTTCTTACGTCTCTCAGTACACTTATGCCGCGTGCCTCGCTCGTGCTCCTTGGTACGTCAGCCCTTCTATCGAATGGTGCGCCGTACGCACAGTCTGGCACGGCCATGTGTGCTATGATGGCACATGGGTTCGACGTGCCCGTCATTATTTGCTGCGAAACGTACAAGTTTAGCGATCGCATTCAACTCGACAGTTTCGTGGTCAATGAGGCTGGACAAAGCAGCGAACTATTGTCTCAGGAAGACGACAACACTGAGACTGATAGTGTCTTGCTCACACGCAGTGAATGCAGCACCCAGTCCCGACTTAAAGTCGTGCAGCTTCTGCATGATGTGACACCACCACGCTACGTCAGTGCCATCGCATCCGAAGTGGGTCTGAGCGGCACCGAGAGCGTAGGCGTCATCTTGCGTGACTACAAGAGTGTCTTATTTGGTGTGTAACTATGCATCACGTACGTAGTTTCCAGGAAAGACGCCCTCAACGCCATTCAAGCGGCCCGTCCACCAATCTTCAGCGCTGGGCGTGCGCTTTAGCACCTCGATACGATCACCCGCCTTGAACGACAAGTCTCCGTCCGCCGTCGCAGAATAGTCATACAAGGCAACGACGTACTCGGCACCAGGTGCTGCTGCCTCTTCAGGAGCTGGCGTGTAGGCAGGCGGAGCAGACGACTCGGAGGTAGCAGCAGCCTCAGCGGTGACTTGTTCGGCCTTTTTGATTTCCTCCTGGGGTGGCAGTGTTGCCGCGCTCCCAGTGGCCGATGGTAATCCACGTGTGCGCGAGCTCAAAGGTGTGCCAGCCTTAGCCATTTGTAAAATACGCGCCGTCGGTGGACCGGGCTTTTGGATGGAGAACGATTCGAGGTCCGCGATCACTTTACTCATATCCATGGAGAACTTGTGCTCACGAGAGATCAAGTTGTTGTTCGTCATGTCGAAGCGGCCTTCAGAGTAGGATTTAAGCTTCTCCATAGACAGGTAGAACACATTGAGTTGCATGTAGTATAGTGAGTAAAAGATCGGCGTAACAAACTTGGTAGCCATAGCCAAGAACTGCGGCAGCTCAGCCTTGAGGATGTTATTGTGGTGCTCATATTCTCCCGCAGCTGCCTCACAGTCATGCTCCAGCTTGAACATGTGCTGGTCGTCCTTGGCCGAACGGTTCTGCTTCTCACGCAGCTTGGTGTATGAATTGGTGTGCCGATCGAAGTCGATCAGTTTATGGTCGCGCTTGGTGATGGCTTTGTTGATACTCTTCAGCACCTGTTCCAACTCCTGGCAAGGCGCAACCACGCGAGTCGCAATAAGCTCGAGCTCGGGACGCAAAGTCTCGCGCAGATCATCAATGTACGTCACATAGCCTGACAGATTCACAAGTGTCTGTACAGTCTCTGGATGGCGACGCTCTATGTCATACTCAGTGCCGAACGGATGGAAAAGCGCACTGTATTCGGCAGCAAAGGCAGAGCACGACTCGAGCATTTTCTTCACACCATCCAAGTACGTCTTCGACTCCCTGGCCAGCTGCTTGATCAGCTTCTCCATGGCTTCAAACTTGTGGCGAAAGTGATCAAACTCAACATCTGTGGACTTGGCAGAAATCCCTACGCGTGACGACACCATGTGCGGCGTCCGCTGCAGGAACTTCGTGATACCCTTCATCGCCACAAGGCTGCCGTCGTAGAAAGAACGCGCTCCCCCATAGCCCCGCTCTCCCGCACCATGAAGGATTATGTAAGCGTCCGCACCTCATGACACAAGCTGTGCGCTGTGCCCAACGAGCAGGTAAGCTGAAGTATGGTACAATGTCACTACAAGGTAGAGATGCATAGTAGAGCTTCGGTATCATGCATTCATCCATGATGGCGCTGGGCAAATGCTCACCCACGCGATGTTGCGAGGTCAGGGTGTAGCAGGGCGTGACATGGCTCTAGCGCTGCTTTTTTCTGCGCAGACCTTGTGATTTGTCTGCCACTGCGGCGAGTTTGGAACGAGATGGCTCATCCCAAGTGCTAGACGCACGACGCTTTTGCGCCGGCATCGACGATTGTGGCGCGCTCGGTGGTTTCAGGAAACCTTTTTCGGCTGGCGAGGAAGGAGCAGAGCTAAAAGACTCATCATTATCATCATCATAGGAATTCTCATCATCATTAGACACATCTTCTTCGAATTCATCGTCGTCCTGGTTTTGCCGCCCTTTCCATGACCCAAATTGTTGGCGCGCGGGAACCAAGTCCGTTTCTGTAGCTTTTTGGAACCAAGAGTCCCAGTTGCATGTATCACGTTGAATAGATTTGGTCTTGACACGCATATCGACAGGTACAACCCAATGCTCCGCATTTCGAAACACGTCTTTGGCCTCAGTCTCATCCCCTGACATGCCCTCTGCTGGGAAATTTGCTTTCGAAGGCGCAGGACTCGGCTTTGCATCTTTCAATTCATCGCGTGCTGCAGCACGCTGCATGAACTTGAGACCCTGCAGACGGCTAGATAGTCCCTTGCTAGACATACTGACGATGGGTGTCACAAATCCAAGGGGAAAAAAATGTTTAGAAAAAAAGACGAAATTCTCATCCTACGCACGTCCCATGGGCATGAGACGTGTGCCATTGGAGAAAGAACGAGCAGAATGGACAAAATACCTCTACCCAGAACATGCCAATGATCTATCTATGTTCTATTCAGTGGTGTGGCGCATTCATTTAGGTGAGTTGCGCGTCGGAGAATCAGACGCATGGTCGACCACAACCCTTTTGCAACGACGTGCATATCGCCACTTGTGCACCAAATATACCAAGGCATGGGAGGAAACGTGTCGCTATGGTGATCAAAATGATGTGCATCCGTTACAAGACACAAGTAAAACTCTATGGGAGAAGCATACAGGCATGGAAGAATTACATGCCGTCATCGATCTCGACTTACAGAGACTTAGCGTGACACTCAATGAAGGGGATCAGCAGTGCGTGGCACGAATACTGCGTGTTTGGTCTTTCACGCACGTTCATCTTGGATACTTTCAAGGTATGCACGAATTGGCGGCTTTGCTGTGGCGGATTAGGGCTTCTGAATCTGTCCCTGTCCCTATGGATAACGTGTTGCACGTTCTTCTTTCTCCAGGCGATGTTGAGCCTGATACCTACTTTTTGTTCTCGGCTCTCATACGGCGTTTGGCTCCCCTGTATGATCGCACCCAACGGGCTGGCTCTCCCACACTGATCAAAGCCATTCTTCACCGAGCAGATCCATCTCTAAACAGCCATCTACAATCCTTGCAATTGGAGTGGACACCCATCCTGCTTCGATGGCATCGCCTATTGTACATGCAAGAATTTTCTGAGGCGACCATTTTGGAGCTTTGGGATACTTTGTTTGCCATTGATCCCACACTCCAGCTTGTCCCTTACATATCTGCCGCCATACTCCTGTCACAACGAGACAAACTCGTACAAAGTGAATACATCGATGCGATGCAATTTCTCATGCACTTGCCGGATCTCGACGCACCAAGGCAGCTTGTTGAGCATGCCATGCAATTAAGCCAAACGCCATCGGCAGGCACGGGTGCATTCATTGCAAGAGCGTATGAACAGCATCCACCACCTGAACCAGCCGAATCAAAGATGGACTCGGCCAAACATTTGCTGAGAGAATTGGCTGCAGGCATCCTGACACAAGACAGCCACACACAATCCGATTGGAGCCCGCGAACCGAAGATCGGTTACATATCGAGTCATCCAATTATACGGAACAGCACAAACGTGCCATGTTGTCACTTGATAGTGTGCGTGAATTTCATTGAGTCTGCATAGGAGTAGTGTCCATGGCGTCATGATGGGAGGGGAGCGGCTGAGCCGCAGCTGGGACTTGGGTATGTTGCTGCGCTTCACGCTCGAAACGGCGCAGACGCTGTTGTTCAAGTATCTGTGCCACCTCAACAGGCATATCAGCAGGGACGTAGCCAATGCCCAAAACGGGGCCTTGACTCGGCGCTACCGCCCAGCTGTCTTCCGCGTCCATCGACGCTTCCTCAGCATCATCAAAGGAAATTGACGCGAACGCCTTCTTTTTTTCTTGAAATTCAGCTTGCATATTGCGAAGCTCACGTTCTAGAGAAGCAATCGACTCGGTGAGCTGCTGAGGGTCCTTACCTTCATAGGGAGAAGGTGGTGCCTTGAGCAGGTCTAGGCGCGTAGGACCCAGAAGTTGGTTCATAAATGTATGGTTTTGAGAGTAGCGTGCTGCTGCCAAGTCGCGCGGCACAACCACATCTAGTGTGTCCACAAGTGTGTCTGCGATATCTTGGTCCTGCTCGCGTCCAAAAATGATGTTGTAATATGGGCGCTTCAGATCTGCAGCTTGGGCGGCAGGGGTACGTGACGCACGCGGGAGGCTAGCTCGCACGGCTTGAGCCTGATCCCACGAGTGGGAATGCGTCTGATTCTTGCGCCTACGTCCTCGAAAGGAGGATGTGTGCATACCGCCCGCGTTTCGACGAGACTGGCGACGATCCACGCGCGAAACGGAATGTGCCTAGGATGTGCACGTGGAGTACACGTGGAGAAGAAGAGCACGCGTTGGTTTCCGATGGACATAAACTATCGTTCGCCTACAGAATCTGCGTCTTTCTGATACGCGGTGGCGTGAACCCTGCGATGCCTAACGACTGGTACGCCATATTAGAGGTGGACCCATCGGCTACTTCAAGTGATATTCGATCTGCATACAGGAAGCAGGCCCTTCGATCTCACCCAGATCGCGCTCAAACAGATGATAAAGACCAAGCAACAGCACAATTTAAGCTGGTGGCCGAGTATGTGTTCTTTGATCAAGGCGTATACTAACATGAACAGAGCTTATGAAGTCTTGAGTGATGAAAGGAAGCGTTGGGAGTATGACAGATTCGAATACCCGCTACTCTCAGGAGCCATGCCGGATGGTTATGAGACGCACGCATCCATGGCACCCAACGGGCACACGTTCGTTTGGGAGAGTAGCTTTGACTCTGCACGCCGTGCACAGGGACGTAATGGACCTGATGCTTTTAGTCGTGCTGCTTTCGACCCGTTTGAGTTATTTAACTCGATGTTTTCTCGTGACTTTCACGAGATGGAGGCCAGTTATGGCTTGGACGACAGTTTCAACGCGATGAATGACTGGCATGGTATGTCCACGTCGACCTTTGGTCGGCCCACTTCCTTCGGAGCGCCTCCCCCTGGATTCATGCGTGAGCCAATTATGGGCATGCCAATGCATCATGATGCGCCATTTGGTGGTGTAGGCATGAGTCCGTTTGGGCTCATGTCTGGTCTCTCGCCTATGCATACAAGTGGGCCAGGTCAATCGAGTTTTTCCACGAGTATGTCTTCGCTCTCGTTCAATGGAGGAAATGCCGGCGGTACGTCCGAGACACGGCGCACTACGGTGGTGAATGGTCGTCGAGAGACAACTATTACGAAACGCGATGAACATGGTAATGAGACCGTCCGCCGTATATCGCCGGATGGGGAGACTGTATACGTAAATGGCCAAATTCAGTCAAGTATCGAAGCGCCGCAGCCTAAAGCCGTCGAAATGACGTCCGGCAACACAGAGTCTGCTTCGAAAGATTCACGTTCAGGAGAGTCCTCCGGCAGCTCGTCTTCGCGCCGCAAAATGTGGAAGCTATTCAGTAGATAGGGGTCGGTGTGATTCACCAGAGGCGGTACATGGGATGTAGGGGGTATATACTATCATTTAGTTTGGTTCGATAAGGTATTTTGAGTCCTGTGCTGTCCTTCGTAAAGCGCTGACGATTCTGCGCCCACGTCAACAGGCGCTCCGACAATCGGCTGCAGACGTCCATGCTTGTTTCATTGGAGGAATGTGTCTGATGTAATGTCGCGACAGGCACGTGAGCCGTCGATTTTTTTTCTCCGTTGCAATCCGGTGACAGAGCTACGTTGCAACCATCATGGATGTACGTGCATGCTCGTGTGAACCAAGCTAACAGCCATAGCCCGCGTATGTTCAGGAATTGCATGGGTTGCTGCACCATGTAAATGTGCCTGACACTTCCACAGTGAAGGCAGCGACTGAAGCGCTCCAGACGCGGTTCTTGCGGAACACCAAGGTGGTGCCTGCGCTTTTTGAGATTATCGCGACGTCGCCAGATTTGGCCGTGCGTCAGCTTGCGGCGGTCGAGCTTCGGAAAAAGCTGTCGAAAAGCTCAGCATCATGGTCAAAGCAGCCCGTCGAGATCCGAACGGGTATCAAAACCAAGCTCTTGGAAATTGTAGCTCATGAATCCGCGGCGGCTATGCGTAATTCGCTGGCCTGTGTCATTAACGAAATCGCGTGCAAGGAGCTCCCACACAACATGTGGCCGGAGTTGCTTCCATGGATGTTCGAGTCCGCTGAATCGCCGAATGCTATGCAGCGCCAGACGGCCATGCTGGTCCTCTTTTACGTGCTCGAGACGTTTGTTGACAGCGAGGAGCTGAAATCCCATCTTCCCCGAATCATGGCTCTGTTCGCCAAGGGTATCCAAGACCCTGAAAGTCTAGAAGTGCGTGTGACGACGGTGCGCGCACTGAGCAAGGTCGCCGAGAACATCGACTCAGATGATCAGGCCGACTTGGCTGCACTGCAAAGTGCTCTTCCCCAGATGATTCTTGTCTTGCAGCAATGCCTAGACAACACCTTCTCAGAGGGAGTGCGTCAGATCCTTGATGTGTTTGAAAATATGTGCATGCTTGAGGCGCCTATTCTGTCGGCCCATCTTCCCGAACTTGTGGCTTGCTTTGTGCAAAACAGCGCCAATCGCGACCACGAAGAGGATCTGCGCCTGATGTGCCTCAATTCGCTCGTGTGGACTATTCAGTACAAGCGCTCGCGCATTCAAAGCACGGGCCTTGCCAAGCCTATGATCGAAAAGCTGATGCCCGTGGCCACCGAGGAAGACTCTGACGACGTTGAGGAAGACACGCCTTCGCGTCTCGCTCTTCGCGTAATTGACCAGCTTGCCACAGAGCTTCCCCCTAATCATGTCTTTCCGGTACTGTTTGAGCAGGTGCAGGCTTACGCCAACAACCCAGATGCGATGCATCGCAAGGCTGCCATGATGGCGTTTGGTGTGAGTGTTGAGGGATGCTCTGAGTACATTCGTCCGCACATGAATGAGCTGCTGCCATTTGTAGAGCACGGTATGAAGGATGAGTCCCCCGTCGTACGCAAGGCATCATGCATTACATTGGGCTGCTTGTGTGAAATGCTGGACGATGAGTGCGCCGCGAAGCACGCCGTGTTCCTGCCTTTGATTATGGAACTGATTAATGCGCCAGAGACGCAGCGTCCCGCGTGCACGGCTCTCGATGCTCTGCTAGAGGTCATGGGTGACGACATTGCTCAATATTTACCGGCCATTATGGAGCGCCTGACCGGTCTGCTAGAGACCGCGCCTATCGCTGTCAAGGCCACTATCACTGGTGCTATTGGCAGCGCTGCACACGCAGCCAAAGAAGGCTTCGCACCCTACTTCCCTGCATTGATGCAGCGTGTCCAGCCATTCCTAGCGCTCACGGAGGAGGGCGAGGAGATTGATTTGCGTGGTATTACGACAGACACGATCGGTACCTTTGCCGAGGCTGTGGGCGCTGAGATGTTCCGTCCATACTTGCCTGACATGATGCGAGTTACGGTGGAGAGCCTTGCGATGGACGAACCACGTCTGCGTGAATGTGCATACATCTTCTTTGCCGTCATGTCGCGTGTCTTTAAAGAGGATTTCGGACCGTACTTGGAGCATGTGGTGCCCAAGATGCTTGCAAGCTTTAGCCAATCTGAACACGAAGGCATGGATGATGGAGCCGCTGCACTTAGCTATGGTGGCGGCGACGACGAAGACGATGGCTTTGTCGACATGGAAGAGCTTACTAACTCATTCTTGAATGTGTCAACGGCCGTGGCTATCGAGAAAGAAGTAGCTGCGGACTCGTTGGGCGAGCTCTTCCAGTTCACACGGGGCGCCTTTTTGCCCTACCTTGAAAAGGCCACGGAGGAACTGATTGGTGTGACGACGCACTTTTACCAGGGCATTCGGAAAAGCGCAGTGGCGTCACTTTTCACATTCATTAGCACACTGCATGAGCTCTGCGACAGTCCTCCATGGGTGCCTGGCGACAAGACCGGAGGGCAGCTCGACCCGAATGTCGAAAAAATTGCGCAGGTAATTATGCCCGCGATCATGGAGACGTGGGAGGCGGAGGACGACCGCACGGCTGCTATCGAGATTTGCCAATCATTTGCCTCGTGCCTGAATAAGTGCGGTCCCGGTTTGATTTCGCCGCAGTGGATCGAACCGACATGCCAGCTGACATTGCAAATCCTCGAAAAGAAGGCACCTTCGCAGATTGACCCAGAGGCGGATGAGGATGAAGAAACTGAGGATTCGAGCGAATACGAGTCGGTGCTGATCAGCGCTGCGATGGACTTGGTCGGTGCTATGGCCTATGTGCTGTGCGACTCGTTCATGACTCCTATGCGCCAATTTCTGCCGTTGCTGTGCAAGTATTACAGCCCTGGTCGCTCTGTGACGGACCGTGCCACAGCCATCGGCTCATTGGGCGAAATCACTGTCAACATGAAGCGTGCCATAACGCCCTTTACACAAGATATCCTCGCGATTCTTTCACATGCGGTGGGCGATGAGGACGCATCTGTACGCTCCAATGCGGCCTTTGCTGCTGGTGTATTGATTGAGCACAGTGACTCGGATCTCTCGCAACACTATATGCCGCTGCTGACTGCACTGCAGTCGTACTTCAACAAAAGCAGTGATGAGTCTGACGAGCTGAAGACGGCTCGGGACAACGCATGTGGTTGTCTCGCTCGTATGATGATAAAGGATGCTAATGCAGTCCCTGTGGATCAGGCACTGCCCGTCCTCTTCTCAGCCTTGCCTCTTGAAAAGGATTACGCCGAGTGGACGCCCATTCTGCTGTGTATGATTCAACTGATTCAAACCAACAACCCTGTGGCCATGCAGCATGTGGACACGATTCTTCAGCTGTTCCGTCATGTGCTGAGCAGCAATGAAGACATGCTGGGCGGTCAGCTGCGGGGACAGCTGGTAGCCTTCGTGTCGCAGCTGCACTCTCAGGCGCCTGAGAAAATCAGTGCGAATGGCTTGGACGCCTTCCTTGTGTAGAGGTAGTAGTGTACATGTGGAAAGCACAAGAAATGGTACGAGGAAAGATATCTATGGTACTAGGGGCGGATGGAAGCAGACGTCGCGCGGGGTAGCATGGAGCCCGAAGTATCGCGCGATGTTTCAGGTCGGACAATGCGACTTGCTTTTGGCACACGGGGAATGGCAACGTCCGCATTTTGGAGGAACCATGGGTGATTCAGTGCTGCATCTGGCTTCATACGGCGCTCTGGATCCCATATGAGGCAGCGGGCCACAAAGTCGAGGAACCACTCGTCATTCGTGCGCAGCACCGTGGCCAGGGGCTTGGAGTTGGGTCGGCCGCGCTGTCCACGCGATGAGACCACGGGACGCGGTGCACCGGTGATGTCGAAGAACAGTTTCGTGCGCGTACTTTTCTCGAGCAAGTGACGATCTGGCACACCCAGAACTTCCATGATGCATGCCAGTTGATCGTTTTCATTTTCGCCAGGAAAGATCGGATATCCCGTGTAGAGTTCGGCGAGAATGCATCCCAAGCTCCACATATCAATGGCCATGTGATAGTCAATACCGAGAATCACTTCAGGCGAACGGTAAAAGCGGCTCTGAATGTACGTATACACCCGCTGATCTGCGTAGCAGCTCGATCCGAAGTCAATGACACGCACATCACTGCGACGTGGATTCGCGAGGAGTATATTTTCGGGTTTTAAGTCGCAATGCACAATCCGCGCCTGGCGCATGAGAGCAAGACAGGTGAGAGTTTGTCGAGTGAAGCGGCGGATCAAGGTCGTAGAAAAGCCCTCGAAACTGTTGGCTTTGATCAGTTCATACAAATTTATGCTCAGCAGCTCCATCGTCACACACAAATGATTTCGGAACGAAAAGGATTCGGTCATGTGCACAACATGATGTTGGTTATCAGAATCGAGACGAGTAAGGTGCTCCATGATCTTGACTTCAATCATGGCTTGGTGATAGAAGCGACGCTTGTTTCGAATCAATTTAATAGCCACATAGTTGCCTGTCTTGTGGTCCAGGCACTGAAGTACCTGGCCAAAGCTGCCACGGCCCAGCAACTTGATAATTTCGTACCGATACGCCAAGTGATCACGTATATTGACAATATAGTCTCCACGTTCGTCGTCGTAGCCATAGTTGCGGTCATTCTTCTCTGCCACTGCGTAGTGCTTGTGTCGCGCATACGAGCCGACGTAGTAGACCGAGTCATACTGATGGATTTCATCTTGCTCATAAGGACACAGCTGATTGCCGTAGATGACCGCAGCCTGACGCGGAGATAGTCGCTTGCTTGGAGCCTCCGGCTGAGGAAAAGACAACTGCTTTTCCAGGCTCTCGTGTCTTGCACCTGCAGCAAGCTTTCGACGAATAACGCGCTGAATATGCCGCTCCATCTCTTCGTCAGCCGCTTGGGTATCGTCAACAGGTGTCCTACCAGATCGGCGTGACTGTGTATTCGGCACGCGTCGGCGCACGTCTCTTGGCACGGGAATATTCGACTCATAGACGGTCGAAGTGCGAGTCTCAGTATTCGCCGTGGCCTTAGAAGAAATGTCCGGCTCGGTCGCTGCGGTGACAGAAGCCTGGTGCCGACGCAGCGCCTCAGCAGCATCGGCACTGGCGAATGATTTGCGCAAAGAGCGGAATTTGACTGGCGATGGTTCTTTGGGCGGCTCCATAGACATTTTCGTCTGATTGTGGGTACTGAAAGACGACGATTTCGTCGAACTAATACTCTGCATCGATGCACTCGTAGGCAGCTTCGATTCACGCGCGTTGTCAGGCTCGCTCGACTTGCGGGAGAGGATGCGCACCATGGATGAGGAGCGAGGAATTCGACTGCCCTGGGCCTTGGCCGTGTAGTACGGCGACGGTTCTGAGCGTAAGGGATGCACCACGTCCGCGCCTTCACGACGAGATGATTTGGGAGGAATGGTGGGTGCCGCGGAGGACTTGATACTTGAAACTTCGCGTCGATCTTGCGCAGTTGCATCTGGCCGACGCGGCACAGGATTTCGCGCATTTTGCAAACTCTGGCGACGTCGGCGCGTGAAAAAGAGCCGTGAGCGTGAAGGCGATGTGGTCAAAGGTCCGTCAATGGATGCAGCATCTTCATCTTCTTGATTCGAGCGACGCGGACTCGTCTTGAAGAGATGGCTAAATGCCCCGAGCGAGCGCCGAGAAAGACGCCCAGCCAAGGAACTCGTTTCATCAAAATCATCTGCACGAGATTCATTTCGTGGCCGCGACTTTGGAGATTTCTGCACTTTCGATGACAATTCTTGCCGTAGTGGCTTTGTATGCGTCGGGGCAATGTGTCTCGTAGGACTGGATGGGGTTGCACCCACAGTCCACGAATCCGAATCCGCCTGAGGCTCGAAACGTGAAAATTCTTGTGTTTTATTGATGGTGGGAGACATGGTAGAAAGTGTAGTCTCAGCGAAAATGTCTTGATGCGCGGCAGACTGTGTATGCTGCGTCGAGAGCGGCGACACTTGGGCATGCGCGTCCTCATGGGGATCTGAGGCCATGCTTTGGACAAAGGGAGAGCTCTTGGTACATGAAGTTTGAGCCGATACATTCTGAGACACACGCGGCTTACGCACTGGAAGAGAGGGTGGGGAGTGAATGTTCGCTGACGAGGACGGCTGCGATCGAAGACCGGTTCGGTGTGTCGTGAATTCGTCGACGACATGATCTTCAGTTGACTCTGATGGAGACGATATACCGACGCCAATGTCTTGAAGCTGCATAGACGCGAACGACGGCATCAGGGTGGCTTGTTCATGCTTTGACTGGCCAAGTGAATACGAAATGGCGCGTGCGTTACGCTCCCGCGTCGTGCGTTCCTCAGAAGACTGTGAATAAATCGGCGAATCAAGCGGGAGTACGCGCTGCGGTAAGACAGAGTCTGTATGAGCCTGTGACAGCATCCATCTTGGCGTTGTCAATTCGCCCAGGCCCACCTGATCTCGGCGATCATATACAGTAGTCGGCGAAGCCGGATCATGGGAGGCCTGAGTGACGGAGGGAGACGTTATTGACCAGGGCGAGCCCACTGGTGTCAATGACTGCATTAAATCAGCACTTGTTTGATGGTACGACGCAGGCGCCGTGCCTGAGGGCGCCCGCCTCTGAATTTGTGGTGGTGTTTGAACGGGCAGGATGTGACTTTCCGTACCCACACCACCCGCGGAATAGGTATGGTGAGATGTACCGAAGGTATCATCTGCCGTCAAGTAGCCCAAGTTCATGCAAGAACGACGCGGTTCACACCCGCCAGGTCTCACACAAGGGTCAGCAATCTAGTCCTAGAAATTACTAGTCTTACTCTTCCGCCAGGCCGACTTGCCCAAGGCTGCGGGCTCGCGCTGTTATGCCTGCTACGTGCAAGAATGTAGGCCTAGTAGGCTATTCCTCCACACAGGCACTGACGAACGTGTTGCCCGTGCGTGGTGAGTGGACGCGGGTCACATGCAGAGCAGTCCTGAGTCGAAGAGAAGCTATGGATTCAAGTCTAGATCAAAGGCGTCGTCCTCGTCCATAGCAAACGAGTCAAGCACTGGAATGTCCTTAACTTCCTCAGCAGGTGCACCAACCACATCTTTGCTCGTGGTATCATGCTCAGTGTCTCGAGCGGATTCTGTGGTGCTTGATGCGGCATCTGCGTACAAAATTCCTTGGCGCATAAGTCGGTCACTAGGAAAAGGCAGTTCGTGTGGCATGGTAGGCATCACCGGGTCGTAGTAAAACTTCGCGCGTTCAGCTTGGTCGTTGTAGTCGCCTTTTTGTCTGGAACCCTGTCCTGGCTGATGCGGCTCTGCTGTGGGAGTTGTCAAAGATTCCAAGCTATAGCCTTTAGGGGCTGAAGTGTATCGAGCCAAGCGTTGCGCGTACTGTAGAATGTCCTTGCTCGAAATGGGCATGACTTCTGCTCGGCGGATATTTTCAGCTTCGCGCTCACCATGCCTTAAAAGAGCAAGTAAGTCAGTTTGGAGTTCATTGACAAGTGATATGGTTCGTCGTTGCCCTTCTTCACGTGCTTTAATACTTTCAATAAGGGCATCAATACGTGACTGGTTCTCTTGGTGTAGCGCTGTCATTTCGACCAGTTTAACAAGTTCAGTTTGCGCATGGGTCATGGACAAGACGTCGTCCCACGCAATGGTATCGAGCACAGTCCCGCTACGCTCGAGTGAGCCTTCTGCTGCAATTCGCGCAAATAATTTCGTCGTTCGATCTTCTATCGCATGAATATAATCATGTACTTCGTCCTGCAGTGGCCGCATCATGCCATGATTTACTTTGTTGAGGGTTGCTAAGCAACTAAACACTCCGTGCTCCTTCCCCTCCACTTTAGCGGCCAGGTCTATGGCGCGAGAGGCGTCTCCGTCAGAGGCGTCTCAGTACCAACATACTCACAGTCCATCAGCGAGCCTTCCTGCTCGTCAGCCAGTCATAATTCGATTCGTTCCCTCAAAAAGTTACGAAACCGTTGGCGATGCACCAGGGAGATTCCTTGTTGGATCCACTGTACGATTTTCCACGCCAGAAATGGAGTTTGATGCACAGCTAGCACGCGACGCACAAGAAAAGCTTGGTGATGCTATCGTGTGTGCTCCATATAATGGCCCCATGCCATTCGATGATACCACATTACCAAGACGAACCGTTAATTACTGTACAGATTATGAACCTTCCATGCCGAATGAGTATGCCTCCTTTTGTCGGAGCTTAAAAGAATGGCGTCGTATGAAACAATATGATGAAAGAGAGAGTGAGAGTGAGGAAGAAGATTACGTGCCCCGTCGATCCCAATTCGCTCCGCCAGCATTTTATTCCCATACGGCACCGAGAGCGCACAGCTTTGCTAGACGTGACCCGCCACCAGGACCCCCTCCTCAGCCTCCGCCCTCGTTGAAACACCTCTTTACCTCTGTTGAGTCGCACAATAAAAAAGTCTAGCGACGTATCTCCTCTTGTGAAGCTGGCGGTAACGATATTATTGTGATCTTGCACAAGTTCAGGTAAAGAAAGGTCTTGGTACGAGGCCCATCAATCATCGCAATGTCACGGAACGGTGTATCCAGCAGATTCATAGCTTAGTATTGCGGTAGACTGGGGATAGATTCTCCGTACTCTTGGGCTGTTTCTGAAGATACAGCGTTGTATCAAATTGTCTTCGTTTCGACTATGTTTCGAGATTAAACGTACTTGACTCTATGCGAGAGCCCTGGATGTGGCTATGCTCTAAACATTCCCATATATACCCGGATAGACCTCACATTCAGAGTGCTCACACTTCACAAGATTCAAATGTGATGCATCAAGCAGCTCCTGGGCTTCATCGCCTCTGCAGGACATGACGAGCCAAGTAATGCTCTCATCCCCAGCAGACTGAGCGCACGGGGGGATGTAAGACAAAAAATGTACGAGACTACGCAGTGGAAAAAAATCCAGCCACCGTGATTCGAACACGGGACCTAAGGTGGTCAAAGACCGATCTCCAATTACAAACCTTCGCTCTTCCAGCTGAGCTATGGCTGGTTAGATTCTCCTCCCTCGACTGGAGGTAAGCAGCTATCAAGCCAAGATAATATTTGCATGTCACATTTGATTGACGCGTCGCTGGTGGCGCGTGATGTAGGCCAAAATGATATTTTGCCTCCACAGCTAGGCCTCATTGTGAGGGGAAGCAAAACAGGATCCAGCCACCGTGATTCGAACACGGGACCTAAGGTGGTCAAAGACCGATTTCCAATTACAAACCTTCGCTCTTCCAGCTGAGCTATGGCTGGGCAGTGTGCCCAAATAGGTTGCAATTTCACTTAAGACCTAACCTACTTGCACAGATGCGCATCCGAGAGTATGCCGCGCTTCAGCTACACTGAAGGAGGCATTCATCTCTCCATTTATCATATGCCTACTACGACGTGAAAAAGATCGAAGGAACACATTTTTTTCTACGGTGATATGCGCAAATATGGAACGTTGGCTAGAATCTGCCGAAGGAACGCGCATCAGTCGTCAAAACTTGCCCATTTGTGATCCACCGATGAGTCCACCTGAAGCACACGATGAAAGTGACTCAGATGACCAAGCTCGCCTTTTTCCTGTATTGCAGAGATTCTCCGGATCACAGTCAATATGTATGCCTGGTGAAATGACGCGTGACTTTTGTATGCGTGAGCGAACGTATATGTCATGGTCTAAGTTTACTGCCCTGGTGACCGTGCTATCGGTGATATTCTTTTTGGATTTGCGCATTTTCAATCTTGACAACTATGCTCACCAGGTAAGTATGAGTCTGGCATGTATTCAGAATGGACACCTACGAATGAAACCCTTTCACGAGCAACAAGTACTTGGGCAGAGGTCTGGAAGCCCTGGCTATGACATGTCGCAGTTTGAGACTAAGGCTATGCTAAACAACGAAGAGCCAGATCCCATCCCGAGAAGAATACAAGCTATGGTACTCGGGTCTATTTATTTGATCGTGGGTATAATGTCCTGGGCGATCTCGTTATTTGATTATTTCGAGCGCATCGGTGAATTGGAAAGTGAACGAACCTTTATCGATGAATGCGAGGAACATACGCATCCAATAGTGACCATGATGTCCATGGTTATTTGCGTCATCGTTCTTGCCACTATCATATTCTTGGTCGTACAGCACGGAGCATAAGTGACTACGTGACCGGATCTATGCGTAGTAGAAGTGATCAGACTTCTTCAGCGCCTGTACCTCCAGAATACCACCAAGGAAGTGCTCATGATCCAACTCCGTAGCGCCTTCTCGAAGAGCAATCATGCCTGCTTCCACGCACACGGCCTTGAGCTGAGCACCGTTCATCTCGTCTGTAGAGCGCGCTAGTTCGGCAAAGTTCACGTTAGGGCCCACAGCCATCTTGCGGCTGTGAATTTCCATAATCCTGGCGCGGGATTCTTCATTAGGCAGCGGAAACTCGATTTTACGGTCAAGACGACCGGACCGAAGCAGGGCAGGGTCGAGGATATCGATACGATTCGTAGCAGCAATCACCTTGATATTGGCCTCACTGGAGAAACCATCGAGCTGGTTCAACAGCTCAAGCATGGTGCGCTGGACTTCACGATCGCCGGATTTGTCCGAGTCGAATCGCTTGGTGCCAATGGCATCAATTTCGTCAATAAAGATGATGGCAGGAGATTTTTCTTTCGCGAGCTCGAATGCATCGCGTACGAGCTTGGCACCGTCACCGATAAACATTTGCACAAGGGATGGACCTGCCAGCTTGAGGTAGCAAGCATTCGTTTGTGCAGCGCAAGCCCGGGCCAAGAGCGTTTTGCCCGTACCGGGCGGGCCATACATAAGGACGCCCTTTGGCGGCTTGATACCCAGGTTTTTGAATTTTTGTTCCTGCTGCATGGGAAGTACGATGGCTTCCACGAGCTCCTCGATCTGCTTGTCGAGACCACCAATGTCTGTATATGTTTCTGTAGGTCGTTCATCGACTTCCATGGCCTTTACACGTGAATCGTATTCTGATGGCAATTTATCCAGGATGAGGTAGCTGTCTTTGTTGACACCAATCAGGTCACCAGGCTCTAGCTGATCCGCTGGTACAAGACCAATGAGCGGCAAGAAGATGGTTTGGCGTGTCGATGTCTTGATGACAGCGCACTTGCCGGGTTTGGGTCGACCGACCGACTCGGCCTGTGCCTTGGCGTCTTCCGAGTCCTCGTCAATATCAGGATCAATGTCCAAGATCTCCACTACGTTTCCCACTAGGTATGGTAGCACCTTGTTCTGGGAAATCTTCTCCGTATTGTCCGTGATGCGCTCTCGAGTGACGGCGTCGTCGTGTTCCAGCCGCATGAACTCTGATCTCATCATGCGAATTTCATTTTCCAACATGCGCTTCCGCATCTGAATCTCCGACACTTCCGCGCTTCTTATGTCTTCCGGCACATTTTCATACATGTTGGTATCGCCGTCGTGGCTCATCGTGACAGCCGTCGTCGACAATCGTACGCGCTGACGTAGACCTTTCTGCGTGGCGAACGCAATCTCCACGATCGTGAATAGTCACGTGAAACATCGCGTGCGCTCGTGCAAGGCGCGAAACAACACACGCACCATCACCGTCGACCGTAGAATGGACGTGGACGGCGCCAATGTCGGCGTCGGCACGGCCGGTCCTGGGGCCCAAGAGCGTGCAGCTGTCTTTGTTTCTATCACGGAGCCTGGTATCGGCCCACCATCCCAGAAAAAGTCTCGCACGCCGTTTATGCCCACGCCGCGCAAACGCCCTGTGCGACCCATTGTGCCGGTGTCCAGTCCTGCATGGACGAAGCGCCCAGAAGACTTCCATATGAAGCCTTTGTCCGACAGTACTATGACGAATGTTGCTGGTCGCATGAGCCCTCAAAAGACGCCTGTCCACACGCCAGTTGCAGGGCCACGCGTTGTCCGTGCGGCGGTGACACCGGATGGCCCGCACACAGCAGCAACGCAAGCGAAAGCGCCTAGCATGCGTGCTACGCGCCCTGCAACTTCTCTGTCACTGTCAAGGCCTGTCCCGCCCCAGCCTGCTACATCTCTCGCCGCATCACGCACAGATGGGCCCGTGCCTCAAGAGAGACCTGCTTCACCTGCCCTTTCGCCCGTGCCACCGATTCGTCCTGTCGACATGGTGCATCCATCCCGCGCAATGTCCCCTGCACGAACCGTCCGCGCGAAGGTCACAGAGGGCATCATACCCAACAGACACCGAAATCACGAGGCACGAGCGACACCCAAACCGAGAGTAGAGAGATGTGCTGGCTCTCCTCTGCGGCGCATACCTCGCCCACCTTTGCCTGATTCTCGCATCGATATCTTGTCTTTGCAGCATCAAGTGAGTGACAGCTCCTTTGTGTTGGAACAAGATGATACCCAGGCGACAGACGCAGTTCAAGTACATGTGCGCCTACGTCCCACCCATCCGAACGAAGAATGCGCTTGGGTAACGCCGTCGGGATCCGCGTCATTGATGCTAGATCCGTCCATTTCGGAGACGAAAATGCAGCCAAATCTGGGCATGCCATTTTACTTTGATCATGTGCACACAGGCAGCTCGAATGCGAACGTGTATGCGACGTTAGCTCGGCCCCTGGTGCATTCGGCGCTGCATGGCTACAATGCGCTTATCTTCGCATACGGACAAACAGCCAGTGGTAAAACATTTACATTGAGTGGTGACGACGATGGTCGCGAGCCGGGTATGATTCCCCGTGCCGTCAACGATCTTTTCCAGGGCATTTGTCAGGGATCCGCTCAACGAGAGTATCTGATTCGTGTGAGTTATCTCGAGATATGGAACGAAATTGTCAGAGATCTGCTTGAACCTACGAACCAGCCCCATGTACGTGATGACCGACGACGGGGAGCGAATGCCGTGCTGGTGGCGCCGCTCCATGAGGAAGTCGTCACGTCGCCCGCGGGTGTATTCAAGTTGCTCGCGCGCGGCGAAGCGAATCGACACATGGGTGCCACCGACTGGAACGAGCGCTCATCGCGCAGTCATACTTGCTTCAAAATCACTATTGAATCGTGGGATCGTGAGCCGAGTGCGATGCGACCGTACCGAGTCAGCGAGCTGTCGCTCATTGATCTCGCTGGATCTGAGCGGCATTCCACACATAAATCACAGCGCCGCACAGAGGGCGGCAACATCAACAAGAGCCTGCTGAGCTTGGGCAAGGTGATTTTCGCTCTATCGGAAAAAAATGTAGGGCATGTGCCGTACCGCGATTCCAAACTCACGCGCATTCTGCAAAACAGCCTGAGTGGTCGCGCACGCATTGCTGTGGTATGCACACTGAATCCCTCGCCAGCGATGGTCGAAGAGAGCCTCGGCACGCTCAACTTTGCGCGTCGCATCAAACACGTACGCGTACGCGCATCGATCAACGAGTTCGAGGGCGACATGTCGGCCCTAGACGAGTCGCACGCGCTATTGGCTCGGTACCGCGAGGAAATGGGTACACTCCGCGCCCAAGTTGCTAGGCTGGAGGCACACAAGAGTCGCGAGTCGCAGCCACTGACTGTCGAGGCGCTGCAGTCGCGTCTCGATGAGTTGGGCGCTTTGATCCTGCCAGGCGGACAGGCTCCGCCCGAGTCCGAGGTATCGCATCCCATCTCACCTACTAAGCAGCGCGGCTTTACCTTTGATGACCCTCTTCCTGTTGTGCAAGAGAAACTGCATGCTGCTCTGCAAAAAATCCAGCGACTCGAAAGGCAGCTGGCCGCTCGTTTATCGCTGCCTATGAGCGCATCCAACGAGAAGGATGAGCGCATCCAGTACTTGCTCCAGCGTATTCAAGAGCTCGAGACGGTCTGTGAGGCACAGACAGTCGATGCGCCGCAAGCCATCCGCGAAGACGTCGAGCTAGAATGGCTAGAGCGTGTTGAGGCTGCCGAGGCAGCGACACGTAAGCGCGAAGCGTTCCTTGCCGAAATCAGCGCCGAATGCGCACGACTTCGGCGCGCCAACGAGGCCCTCGTGCGTCTGGCACATGCACAGACTTCGTCGATGGTCACGCAACTCGCCGAGCGCCAAGACGCGCCCCGCGCCCCGCCCGTGCTTTCCATTTTTGCGCCGCGGCTCCGGCCAGCGACTGTGCTTGGGACGCAACGCGCGCAGGCGGCACCAGATATCAGCATTGATGATGAGTCTAGTGGTCGTCTGTCGTCCAGCGATATAGACGACCTGCTCCTCGATGCCGAGTAGTTTGTAATATAGTTAATCAGGCGACCTGCTGGGTGATCGGGACCGAAAAGCCGGGCTCGGCGTACGAGCGAGTCGCTCATGAAGACGTTCTTCTTCCGACTCCGACTGTTGCGATTTGTAAGCATCGTCTTGTGGTGTTTCGTGCGCGCGACTTTGAGAACGCAGGGTATCGGCTTGGCGCAAACGCGTGCGGTGCTCCGTGCGCAGTGCCGCAAGCGAGTCGTCGCTGTCACTCCCGCTGCCTTCCTCCAATCCATCTGCATCACCACGGAACATCGCATCTTCAAGACGCGATGTGCGCGGGCGCAGACCTTCTTTGGCCTCGAGTACAGAGCGCTTCGTCAGGCGCGGCAGGATGAGGTCACATACACGCTCTTCTGTTAGCAGCAGATCCACAAATTCGTCCATGTGTGAAAGAGAATAGTTGCCAGCCATATCGCGCCAACGCAATTTGCGATAGTCATTCAACATCGGCTCGAGGATTTCGTACACGTCGATTGCAGGGAATGTCAGGCGGACATACATTGCCGCGACGGCACGCAAGTACTTGAGGTCCTCAGCCGCCAGGTACTCGAGAATAATGGCGCGCTCTGGCTGAATCTGCAAGAGTTTGAGCACGAGGCACAAAAACGGACTCGGCCGCTGCATACCAAATGTCCCACCGACATACGACAGCTCGACAGCCTTGTCCACCAGCGTCGCAGCGGTCAGGGCAAAACAATCATGCTTCCAATACGTCGAGTCGTATATGCGTGCGCGAATCACGCGCTCCACCAGGAACTGGGGATTCGTACCATGGATCGATTGAGCGCCAAACGCTGTCGTATTCGACATCGCCTACCCAGGTCCCAAGAACGCGCGTCGCGGCGCTTGAGGCTTGCTGGGGACACGTGACACAGGCGGCGCCGGCAGCCCTGGCGACGCCTCTCCACCTAGTGGGAAAGGCCGCCGTCGTTGCGACCCGAATCACAGCCGGGTGGACATTGCCATGTCGCGCTTTGTCTCGGCTGATGAGGCAGATTATGCATCGTTGCAAGAGCAATTGCTGCACAGATCTGGCAATGACGACGGAGCCGATCAGATGCGCGCCTCGGTCTCGGGCCCCATAGACGCGCGGTCTTCGTCCGCGTCGTTACGATCGTCTCGTGCTTCGTCCAGCCAGGCTGATTCAGCTTCGGCATCCCCCTCTCTTGTTCTCACAGACTCTTCGCCACTCCTGCACGGCACCGGCATACATGGTCGCTCATCGGCGATGCATCATGCGTCCTTGCCATCGCACGAGGTGCCTGTCATGCGCAAGCTTGGGACGTGGGATGGTGTCTTTATGCCTGTCACGCTGAATGTATTGGGCATCATTTTGTTTTTACGATTTGGTTTTATCTTGGGACAGGCAGGCCTTATTGGCGCGCTGGCTCTGCTTGTCGGAAGCTATGCCATTGATACACTCACCGTGCTGAGCCTGAATGCCATCTCGACGAATGGGCAGGTGCGTGGTGGCGGCGCATATTACCTGATTTCGCGCTCACTAGGCCCAGAATTTGGCGGATCGATTGGCCTAGTCTTCTTTTTTGGTCAGGCGTTTAATGCGGCCATGAATACCCTGGGTTGTGTTGAGATTCTTGTCAACGCGTTTGGTGAGTCGAAGGGCTACATGACCTTCATGCCGGAAGGCTCGCCATTCTTGTATTTGTACGGCACGATAACACTATGGATGTGTACATTTGTGTGCCTCTTTGGCTCGTCGCTCTTCACTCGTGCCACGCTCATGCTGGCCATTATATTGAGTTTGGCCATCCTCAGCATTCCTTTGTCGTCGTTCCTTGTAGAGCCATTTGAGGACTCGACACGCTCGGTGTACTACTCAGGCTGGAATTGGATCACTCTCGCTGAGAATATGTGGCCCAATTTCACGTCCGGCGCGGCTGGCTCATCTACGATGCCGGGAAAAGAAAATTGGCGTTCTGTGTTTGGTGTGCTATTCCCTGCCGTATGTGGCATCTTGGCCGGCTCGTCCATGTCGGGTGATCTTCGCAAGCCGAGTAAGAGCATTCCCAAGGGCACAAACTGGGCCTTGATCTTTACGTTTGGTATCTATGCTCTTTGTTTTGTCGTGCTGGCTGCGACCGTCCCACGAGAGTCGTTTTACACGAACGTCATGATTGTCGAAGCCATTTCTCGATGGCCCTCGATCGTGCTTATGGGCGAACTGGCATCATGTGTGTTCTCAGCTCTCATGGGTGTGATGGGCTGTGCCAAGATCCTTCAGGCCATTGCGCGAGATGATCTGTTGCCGTTCCTCGCTCCCTTTGCACAAGGAACGGCGCATGCTGATGTGCCCACGTATGCAGTGCTGTTCACGGCCCTTCTGTGCCAGTGTGTGCTTCTGCTCGACTCGATCAACCTGATCGCACAGCTCGTGACTATGACGACCCTTCTTACCTTTGGTGTGCTGTCTGCTGCGACCTGTGCCCTCAAGGCGGGTGGCGCGCCGTCGTTTCGTCCGTCGTTCCGATACTGGAATATTTGGACAGCCGGCGCCGGCACTATTGCCTCGCTGGGTACTATGCTGGTGACCGACAGCTACACGGCCAGTGTGTGTATTGCCGTGACGGTGCTGCTCTTTATTTTGATCCAGGTCTTTTCGCCGCCAAAGCCGTGGGGGGATGTCTCACACAATGTCACGTACCACTTTGTGCGCAAGTACCTTCTCCGCCTTGATGAGCGCAAGGGCCATGTCAAGTACTGGCGCCCTCAGATTTTGCTGCTGGCGAACGATCCTCGTAAAGAGTGGAATTTGATCATTTTCTGCAACTCGCTCAAAAAAGGGGCTCTCTACATTCTTGGCCACGTGCTTCAAGGTCAGTTCCACGACTGCCTGCCAGAGTTGCGCCAGACGCACTTGGAGTGGCTTAAGCTGGTGGATGTGAGTGGTGTCAAAGGCTTTGTGGATGTGGTGATTGCGCGTGACGTGCGTGAAGGCGCGCGCAATCTCATTCTGTCGTGCGGTCTGGGCGGCATGCGTCCCAACATTATTGTGCTTGGCTTTCCGACGGCGTTGCAGCGTGCGAGCGAGCATCGCCGCGGGCCCGTGGCGCGCGTGCGGCCCAGTGAGCCGCCATCTGTGCGGTCCACATATACCCAGCCGATCGATGGCACGAAGTACGTGGGCATTCTTGAAGATGCGCTCGCGCTCAACAAGGCTTTGGCGGTGGCGTATGGCTTTGATGCGATGGACCTGCCTGGGCCGTCCAAGGTGGCTAGATACGAGCCGGCGTTAGGTGAGCAGTACATTGACCTGTGGCCGATTCAGATGGCGACTCATGTACGAGACGAGGCGCCGTCGTGGGACACGTACACCATGGTCCTGCAGCTCGGCACGATTCTCAGCTTCACGGGCACATGGCGCCAGCACAAGCTGCGCGTGAATGTGTTTGTCGAGCACGTCGACGAAATCGCGTCGGAGCGCCTGCGTGTGCGCACCCTGCTCGACAATCTGCGCATTCCTGCGTCGCTGCGTGTATTTTGTCTGTCTGGCCATGTGCCGCGCTACGACGCCATCGTGTTGGGCAAACGCGCACTGGACTCTGAGCTCACCGAAGTGCTCCAAGATGATCCGTGGTGGAAGCAGGTGTGCGATATGCGACGCAGAGAAGAGCTGCAGAAGCAGATGAAGCACAAGGCGGAGCCTATTGATGCGGGCGCACGCCGTGGTTCTCCGTCGCTCCCCTCGATCGATGGTCGACGTCGCGCGTGCCAGTCACGGCAGATGGGCGTGAGCCTGCCCGAGGAGCATTTGGCGTACCACTACAACAACATCCGCCTTGGTCTCTCGCATCCAGACGCGCACGACAGGCAAGACGACGACTCGGACTATGCGTCGTTTCAGCTCGATGCGGAGAACACGTATGACGAGCTCGAAAGTGAGTTGGCGTCGCTGGCGGTGGACTGGGATCCTGCGTACCTGATCCGCGCGCGACGTGCCAAGCAGCAGCAGCGAGAAGCACAGAGTGACGGACCGTATGGCGTGTCGTACGGCACACTATCGTCGTCCCAGCGAACCGTGACACCAGCCACCGTGCACACGCAGGACGCTCGGCCGCGTCGGCGCACCGAGGTGCACTCGCCCCACACTTCCCCCCGGTCTGCGCCGGAGACGGCGCCTCTGGTGCCAGCCATGACGCGCGGCGGACGCGCTCTGACCTTTAACGATTTGCCCAACCATGCACAGTACTTGATCCTCAATGAACTCATTCGGCGCTACTCGACGCGAAGTACATCTGTTGTGCTCACAGCGTTGCCGGCGCCTGCGCCTGGCACATCCACGAGCGAGCGAGACAGTCTGGCGTACTTGCACCAACTGCAGAGCTTGTACAGCGGCGGCCCGCCTGTCTTGGGCGTGCACGCCACGACTCTGACCATGACCATGACCTTGTAATCATAGTTTCCGTATCTATATGTGTTATGCTACCTTGCTCGCGAGACTGCGGAGCAGCGGCACATGGAGGTATGCTGGACAGTACGTCTCGATCCCGGTGACTTCGCGTGGGAGCGGCAGTTCGTACGGGCCCGCCTCGTCGATCTCGGGCGGGAGGAGCAGGTGATCGTTGCGGTCGTTCGGCACGACGCGGCTGGCCACCGCCTTGAGAATCTCGGGCGAGATCGGGTTCTCATAGTCCGCCACATGGTAATGCGAAATGAGCTTTTGAATCTGAGTGGGCGTGAGCATCCAGCACACGTCGTAGATGATGTCAATGTCGCTCATCGTGGCCTTCTTGAGCTGCAGCAGCTTGGTGGCCTGGAGCAAGTGCTCCAGCTGCAGCGAGCCTTCAGGCATGTCGTGCGATTTGCACCACTCTTCGAGACGTGTGATGTTATACTGGATCTGCATGGCGCGTTTCCACGAGCAAAAGTGGCGCCGCATCAGGAGGTCGTTGAACGACGTGACGCCAATCATCTTGAGCAGGTCCGTAATCACTTGCTGCGTCACACTCGGCTCGACATAGTAGCTCTTGAGACACTTCCATATCTTGTTGAGAATGCCCAGGATGTCATCCATCGTGTATGACGGCGCATTCGAGCTCGCCAGCAGGCGATTCAGCAGGCGGCCTCCCGAATCGTTGGTCACAAAGCCCGGCAGCGATTGCGACTCTACGAGCGCCGGCACCACCATCTTGTTCAGCCGCTTCTTGACTTCCTGCATCCACGTGTGGTAGATATTGTACTCGAGCGAGTCGAGGTCGTGCTTGACGATCGTCACGAGGCGCTCATAGTCGCCCCACTCGAACTCGCGGGCCGAGCCATCGACACCGGGGCCCACACCCTGGAGCATATCGCTCTCGGCAATGCACACAAACGACAGGATCTCGTGCACGTTCGACAGCCAAAAGATGCCGGGCATGATGGCATCTTCGCCGTGGAACGACATCACATGCTGCTGAATCGTCTGCATGACATTCGCCAGGAACCGCTCGCTCGATCGTACCAGGCCGTACTTCCACATCTCATTCGTCACGAGCGAGATGAGATGCGAGGGGAATAAGACCTCCTTCGGCCCTGGCGGGTTCTGCAGACTCGGCAACGGGATCTTGAGATACTCGATCAGACCGTGCAGGACATCCTCATCCAGCTGCGCCTCATCCTCCAGCAGATCGATAATCTCCTCAGGCGGCACATCCGCGCCTCGCCTCTCGTCGAGCACATCTTCGTGGAATCCCAGCACATCCGCAGCAGGCACGTCGCTGGCAATACTGCGCTGGTGCTGATGTCGAGGGCCCAGCGGCACCGTCGTGCCGTTCCGCTCATTTTCGGCCGTCGCACGACTGAGCTGCTCACGCAGCATCGCAATCTCACTGCGCAGCGACTGCACCATCGACTCGGGCGCCTCGATAGAACGGATTTGCGAATGCAACGTCGCAATCTCGAGCTCCAAATTGCGGATACGCTCCTGCGCCTGACGCAGCTGCCTCTCCAAGTCCATACGCTCCGACCGCACAGCTTCATGCTCTTCCACAGGCACACTGGGCTTTTGCACCTCCGCTTGCAGGCCCCGCGCACGAGCATCCAGCTCGCCGTGACGATGCTGCCACGACGAGAGCTGGGCCTCCAGCTCCATGAGCGATGCCCGCAAGTCTTTGTTCTCCCGCGTGCGGTCTTGCAAGCTCTGCGTGAGGTCAACGACCTTATTCTCCAGCTTGTAGGATACCTCTTGGTAGTGCGTAGCGCTCTTAGCCTCCGTGCGACGCTGCAACAGCGCACGCCGTGCCAGACGGCGGCGGTACAGCGACTGCAGAATAATGACCCGGCGGATATAGCTCGAGGCCGCGCGGCGTGCCAGCAAACCACGCGCGGCTGTCTGCAGCTGCGTGGCATGGTGCGCCTCACGCACCTGGACCAGACGCGCACGAGCCTGGTGGGCACGAATCGCCTGCTGGATCCGCACGGCAGCCTGGACAGCCTGAGAGCGGCGCTGGCGCTGCAAGGAACCGCGGATCATGGTCTGGAGCAGGACGGCAGCGTGTGTCTCACGCGTAGCCACAAATCGCGCATGTGCGGCATGGCGACGGATGTGGGACTGGAGCGTAAGAATGCCGTGCTTGAGCGACTGGAACTTGCTCTGCACCGAGTAGCGACGCCACGCCGTTTGAATCGTGCGCGTGCGCTCATTGAGAACGTTGCGACGCATTTGTTCAAACAGCGCAAGCACACCCGCACGGAAAAAGACCTTGTTGAGACCAAAGTGGTACTTGTCAGGCTCGATCGTCTCGGACAAAATATACTGCGCCAACTCGCGCACCTTTTCCAAAGAGTTCATGGTCCAGTGCTGGGACGGCACCAGCATATAGTAGCGCTCGACAAAGTCGGCGAAAGTCCAGCGGCCAGGAAACCCAGCGCAGCTGATCCGGATCGTCTCGAGCACACCACAGGCACGCAGTTGGCCGAGCACGTTTTGCGGCTCGACTTCCCAGGCCACCTTGGCGTCATTGGGCTTGATACATCGAATATAGTGCACCTCGGTGGATCGCATCGTGTCCATGAGCGCAGCGAGGGACGCCTTGAACTGTGACCCGATCGTGGGCTTCTTGTGGCCAGCACTCGGCCCCGATGCCCGACGAGCTGGCGGTGAAGGCACAGCGGCATCGGCAGCAGCACGCGCATCCAGCACTGTCTTGAGGAAGGGCGACAGCGTCGAGTCAAGCAGCGCGAGCTGCTCGTCAGGCACGGTATCCTTGTTCTTGTCCATGAAGCCATCGACGTTGTACGTGACATCCAGGGCATAATGTTTGACCGTGAAGGCCGACTCGGCACCGAAGCGTGGCTTGGACAGGAACTTTTGATACTCGGGCTTTGGCTGCAGCTGGCCGTACACCTTTTGTAGGAACGACGCATCCTGACCCGACGGCAGGCGCGACTCCTCATCCAGCAGCGACAGCAGACCAAACTTGGACTCAATCATATCAATACACGGTTGGTTGTCTGCAAAGTGGATAAACTGCCATGGAATCTGCTCAGCAACGTACTCCTCCTGCTCGAGCTTGAATACATGCAGGTTGAACTCGTGCTGGAGACGCTCATTGGCATAGTTGATACAGAACTGCTCATACGAGTTCACCTTGAAGCATTCAAAGCCGTAAATGTCCAGCACACCAATCATAGACACCGCTGACTTTTCGTCGCGGGGAGCGAGTGACTTGTTCATCTGCGCAACAAGCCAGTCAAAGAGACACGTATAGATGTACTTGGCCACCGAGTCACGCACGGCCAATGCCTGCGCCTGCGATAGACTCGAGACAATCTTTTCACCCCGCAGCTGGATCTGGCGCTTAAGCATCCATTTGCGCAGTTCATGCGCATCCACGCCGAGGAAGGTCGCGGCCTGTGCGAGCGCAGGGTCCTCAGGAGCAATGTTCGCATCGTTGCGCGTGGCGGTAATAGCTACATTGCCGAGATGCAAGAGGGCCGCAAGAACCTGGAACATCTGTCGTTGCGTCTCTTGACTGACGCCAATGGTCGTAAATGCATTCACCGTGGATTGGAACTCAGCCGCATCATCCACGCCTTGGATGGCAAGATGCTCTTCGCTACCCTGATGCAGATAGTGATAGTCGGCGGCCTTGCCAATCCCGAACTGCGCCCTGAGCTCATCTGGTGCGCCAGCACAGAGCTGGTAGAAAATGTGGTAGTTGCGCTCGACCTCGGGCTGGTACACTAGGCGCGAGCGCTCAAGCAGGTACGTCCTCATGCGCGCGCCCGCGATCTCGTGCCGCTCATCAAAGACAATCTCAAGGTATTTGCCAAAGCGCGACGAGTTGTCGTTCCGGGTGGTCTTGGCATTGCCAAAGGCCTCCATGACAGGGTTGGTAGCTAGGATAGCCCGTTCCGTGTCGCTCATGACATGCGATCCCGGGCGCCTAGAAGACATACTTTCAGGATCTTCTACTGTCGCAAAGTACCGCATGATATACTTGGCCGACATCGTCTTACCGGCACCGCTTTCACCGCTGACCACAATCGTTTGATTCTTGCGGTCGCGGATCATGCAGCGGTACGCATCTTCTGCGACAGCAAACAGGTGCGGCTCCAGTTCTCCCCGGCGTCGTCCTGCGTACGCTTGAATGATTTCAGGGCTGTACAGGTTCAGGTCAAAGAATGGGTTCACAGCAATCAGCACAATACCAGAATAGGTATAAATCGTTCGTTGCTGATACCTGTTGAGGATGGTATGTAATACCGAGGCTTCATTCAGATGACTCAGAGACGTAAGGTCATCTGACGCTTCGAGCAGCGGTGGATTCCGCAACGGGGGCAGTTCGCGGTCTACCCCGCCAGGTGCCTCGAGCTTGGCCATCGACGTGGTGACCATTCGCTCCGCGCCTGTTTCGTCGAGCGTGAACAGCAATTCCACTTGTCCAGATTCACTGACGTGAGGCTCCTTGGTCAATGTTCCGCTCACCCAGCCTTGAACGTCGTCTGGAAACCACGCCTTGGTCCCTGCCTCGTACGCAGCCAAAGGCTGCGACAGTGTAGGCATATTGCACGCAATCGTGTGATTCACTTATGCCAACAATAGCTTCGCAACCGCGTAGGTGGGTAACTCGCCTTGATACTCGCGCAGCTGCACTGTCGTGGACGATGGCCGTCGATGGCGTTCGGTCAAGGCGCGTCTCGCCACGACCGCGGGGGCCAAGACCCAGAGAATAGGAGTCACGTGGAAGAATCATGTGATGTAGGACGACGCGCGTACCTGAGGGCGACGGCCACGAACAAGAGGCGGGGTGAGGGCTTCTGGCTCCGAGGACCCACGACTTGCCTGGCGCGCCTTGCACGACATGTCGCAAGGGATGTCCTCGAGTCCTTCGGGGAAAGGAAAACGCCAGGTCCATGCTGAGCGCATGAAAGCCGTTTCTGTACGTACATTCTATTCACACGCCAGCTATCGCATATGCTCTCAACACGACTTCGTTACGCCGTATTCAAGGTGGAGAATGGATGGACGCGTCAGTCGCTTTCAGAGGTCGAGAATTTATTCTATCGACGGCAAATGACGCTTTCCAAGCCTGTTGTGGACCGGGGATTCTCGCCCAGAGAAAAGAGCCCATGGCAAGCTTCACCCTCGTCTCCTACGCCATCGCCCAGAAAACAGGAGGTAGGGCCGCTGGAGCTCCGGCACGATACGTCGTCGTACGCCGATTTTTGGCACCGCATAGATACCACCAAGGTCCACGTCTCCCCCGAACTGAAAGACACTACTACGCTGGACACGCACGTGCCGTCTCGTGCCTCTGGCAGCGACGCCAAGCCTGTTCCGAGCGGCGGAAAACACACACTCGATACCAGTCTGTCTCATGACGTCATTGATGATGAGCCATCGTCCAAACGCTCGAAAATGCACCTGGACGAATCTGTAGCCTAACGATACCTAGCATGATACCACGTCCTCGAGAGCATCATAATTCGGCCGAAAGAACACCGTAGGACCGCTTGCCACGGCGGCCGCTGACGCTGCCATCCCGTGAGGGTCGCGCGGTGCGTTGACAGCCATGACCCGTGCGAGTCGATTTGCATGCGTGGCGGGATGTATCCTGGTGGTCTATCTGCTATTTTTCTTTGAGATCCTGCGTGTGCCCTTCCTTCCGCAGGATGTATCCAGAGCTATTCTGCCGACGGTACGCACGCTTCGCTAACAGGCAAGTTGCCATGGTGGGTGCTGGTCGGCACGGGTGCCTACCTTCTCTTCCAGGTGGGATGGGGCCTTTTTACGTTCAATGATACGCCCAAAGCCCATGAGGAGCTTTTGATGGTATGTGATGCATGCTGACCATCGCAGGATATCAAAACGGCCAAGGATTATTTGAGCCAGCGAGGCGTGTCAATAGACTCGTAGGTTTTTCATGTCTTTTCATGCCAAACGCGCCGAACGATCGAGCAGAACGGTAGCATGGTCTACGCCCCCTCCCGCACCAGTCCCCATGTATGCATTGCAGGATGCGCCTCTTGCGATCACGCACGGTGCATGGGGCCGAGGCTTACGAGCGACACGAGCTATTCAAGCGGGCGAGACACTCTTGATCGATGACGCGTACGTGCGTGTCCTTCGTACGACGGAAGCGATGCATCGGTGCCACTTCTGTCTCGCGAAGGAGCCGCACTTGCAGGTGTGCCCATCGTGTGGCTTTGCACGCTACTGTGACGACGTCTGCGAGGCCTCTGCGAGGCCGTGGCACAAGCGCGAATGTGCTGCATTACAGCGGCACAAGGACATTCCTGATGCAGATGTACGTGCCCTGGCACAGCTTTTATGGCTGAAAAGCGAGCGCACACCAGCATGGTGGGCTCCTCTAGGTGCTATGGCCTCGAATCGACACGCGATGCAGGACCACATCCGCGAAGAAGCAGCCATGCTAGCTTTCCGATTAGGCATCTTTCTCGGCACGGAGGAACGTGAAGCACTCGGCTTGACGAACGCCGATGAGCTCATGGAGCTCGTGTGCCAGCATATGACGAATGCCTTTATGCTCTCAGACGCGTATCTCGATCCATTGGGCGTGTGCGTCAATCCGACGCTGGCGCTCGTGAATCACGCATGCGATGCAAATGTTGTCATGGTGTACCCCACGATGCAGCGCGGCTCACCAAGCAGGATGCACCTTGTGGCTATCCGACCTATCTCAGCGGGCGATGCCGTGCTCATGTCGTATGTCGACGTGGCCACGAGCCGAGCTGAGCGCCAAGCCGTTCTGCAGGAACGCTACGGATTTACCTGCGCATGTGCGTTGTGTGAGCGAACGCAGTGGATCGATCCACGCACGGCGCTGTGGTGCGCCTCCTGCCCAGAGTGGTCGGGCAGTGCAGCGTGTGGGCATCGTCGTACCGAGCCACGCACCCTGGACATGGGCGAGGACACCGATCCCGACATATTGGTGCACCGCACTGCTTTGGCACCTCCTTCGCACTACCGCGTGTGGCCGTTGCTGTTTGCTGCTCATACAAGAGCGATCGAGAGGCAGGCTTGGGACGATGCAGTGCAATGTACCATGCTACTGTGTGCGGGAATGCAGGCACGCGGCGCACGCGATGCACGGAGCGCACTATACCCACCCGGTCATCCGCAACGTGCTGTGCTCTTAGCGACGCTGGGTCGCCTGCTGTGTGAAAATGTCGAGCTGCACGATACCCCTTCGCACCTTCTCGCACGACCGCTGCCGTGCCTGCCTATGCTCACAGACATGACATCGCGTCGTTTCATGGCGCATACGTTTCTCACACAGGCCCTCGAAGAAGCGTGTATAGCTTTCGGGCACGACGGCGGCGCCATTGGTGCACTGGCCCGTGCATGTCTCGCACTATAGCATTCGCTGTGAATCGTCCGGTGGCGGGGCACCGGATGTAGGCTTGTCAATATCTGAGAAACCTAAATTGTCAAAGTTGTCGCGCTCCATGAGTTGACTGGGTTAGTAGCGCATACGCACTGGTCCATACGGCATGCCAGGTAGGCTTTGCTTTGGTGGCGACATGCGCCATTGTTGTTCTTGTTCGCGCGAAGACAGGCAAGATACTCTTGCATGAAGCTTTTACACTCACCGTAGTGATCAAGCGGGAACGAGCCACGCTCCGGTGGCAAGACCTGGAAGGACGAGAAGGTCGGCGGCCGTCCAAACGACATGAGCGCAGGGCAACCTGTTGTCCTCCACCTCTACCACGATGCGCCGCGCTCGGAAAGAGGCAGCGGCAGCGGCTGTGGTGCTGGACACGGGCGCGGCGCATGTACACATCGCCTGCAGCGAGCATCCAGACATGCATACGGTTCCCAATGCTATTGCGCGCACGAGACAGGGTGTGCGACGCCAGGTGCTGGTGGGCGACCTAATCGAGAGCGAATGCCAGGACTACGGCGGCCTGCAATTGCGGCAGCCAATGGACCGCGGCATGATCGTCGACTGGGCCGCCCAAAAGTCGGTGTGGGACCGCGCACTCGTCAAGGCACTTGGATGCAAGACCACTACCGACACATTTGGGCTGCTGCGTGGTCGCACGGTCATAGTGACAGAGCCCTACTTTGCCCTACCCGAGCAACAACGTGCGTTTGACATGCTGCTCTTTGAATGGTACGAGGCCGATGCTATTTGGCGCACAACGACGGCACAACTCATACCCTGGTCCCTCACGACGCCACGCCCTGAGGCGTTACTTGTCGTCGACATGGGCCATAGCTATACCCACGCCGTGCCGATCATCCGAGACCAAGTCGTGTGGGACGCGGTACGTCGCTTGGATCTCGGTGGAAAGGTCCTCACAAGCCTGCTCAAAGTTCTTTTCTCGTACCGCCAGTGGAATATGATGGACGAGACATACCTCACCGACAAAATGAAGTGCAGCTCGTGCTTTGTCGCTGCCTGCGCCAGAGACGAGGAGAGGCGCCGCTTTCCACCACAGGACGCTTCGCCCAGCTCTTGGAGCTTTGAGCAGCTCGTTGAAATGTTCCATGCCGACGAAGATAATGCCATGGTGCAGCAGTATGTGCTACCTAACTATGCCACACCCGAGGACGTCGCAGATCCCAGGACGAAATACGGACATGTTCTGTCCGGGCCAGCAGCGTACGACACACCCACACTCCCTGAAGACAAGCTCGATGCCTTCATTGCGGGCAGCACAACCCCGTCCCAACACGTCGCCTCGACTGAGCATCAAGTCTTGCGCCTCGGACAGGAACGCTTCCAGCTCTTCGAGTCGTTTTTCGCGCCTAAGCGCATTGGACTGGATCAAGGCTCGCTGCCAGAGCTTATTGCCACCTGCATCTCACACGTACCGGAGGAGGCGCGCGATATGCTATGGACCCAGATCGTGCTGGTAGGTGGCTCTGCACGCGTGCCGGGACTCCGGCGGCGACTATCCCAGGAGCTGCGCATGTGGGCACCAGACGATGTGCCCGTGCAAATCCACGTCCCGCACGACCCCATCGAGGCGTCTTTGCACGGCGCACGAACCCTGTGGCAAGCATCGCCCACATCCGAGGCAGGGCGGTGCCTGGCCTCGCATCTTGTCCAGCGCAGCGCATGGCTTGACGCTGGCGGAAGCCACGCGCCACCAGGCGAACGTGGGGGAACGACACTAGGCGACGCTCACTTTGGAGGATGGAATACAACATAGCTACGTGCATTTAGCAGACACCCGACTTGGCGATCTCGATACGGCTGCGAGTCCTACCGCTGCCAGTGCCCTCGGCCTCGATGGCCTTGACGACGTCCATGCCGTCAACGACCTCACCGAACACAACGTGCTTACCGTCGAGCCAGCTGGTGACAACGGTCGTGATGAAGAACTGCGAGCCGTTCGTGTTAGGGCCGGCGTTGGCCATCGAAAGCAGACCAGGCTTGGAGTGCTTCAGCTGGAAGTTCTCGTCGGCAAACTTGGCACCGTAGATCGACTTGCCACCGGTGCCGTTGCCGGCGGTAAAGTCACCACCCTGAAGCATAAAGTCAGGGATCACACGGTGGAAGTGCGAGCCGGCGTATCCGAAGCCCTTCTCGCCCGTGCAGAGGGCACGGAAGTTGGCAGCCGTCTTGGGCACCACATCGTCAAAGAGCTTGAACTTGATGGTGCCGAGAGGAGCGCCGTTCTTCGTGATGTCAAAGAAAACGTTAGACATGGTGCGTGTAGAAGCTGCAAAGGAACGAATAGCAGAAGGGGCAAAAGCCATCGCTGTATTAGGCATCAGGAACAAGACAAGACCACAGGGATACGTACACAATAATTGGGGGTGGGAGAGGAAGTGTCGTTGCGGTCATCAGATGCTTTTACCCGCTGCCAGCGGCACACCCAATCAATATCCGTGCGCATCGGTACCGTTCGATGACGTTCGCTGGTGCATAGTCATCCACGTGGCAAGACACTGCCCACGGCGACCCAGCGTCTTGGCCTAGGGTCTGCGTAATGCTTAGGTCATCCCTCGCGGCCCCTCATGAAGAGTGGAGGTACGGCGCGGCGAGCGACTTCATTCGCCTAGTTGCACGAACCCGGGATTCGTTCTGCACCTGGTCGCATACCGCTTAATCGGACGACGAGAGTAGCGGCGCAACCAATTCCATCCACTTCGATAGAAGGTGCTCCTGCCAGAAGGCATCAAGACGCTCCAAAGAGCGAAACCACACCCACCCACTCTACGCCAGAGCGCTCTCTCTCGCACAAGATGAGTCGCAGCGAAACAGCACCTCCCGCCTTGCGACCGCATCGCAGCAATTCAATGATGCATCACAAGCAGTCCATTACAATCGATACACTACGTATGGATGAGCTGCGTGCTGCGCAGCATGTGCTAAGCACTTACTTCCCACACGAGGAGGTGCCCAGCATAGCTCAGCTCTCGACGCGCTTCGAGCAGGCCCCCCATCTTACGCTTGGTGCCTTTGTGACATTGCCACCGCCCATGGTATCCGGCCCTTTGTCTGGCACGTATGACTCACGACGCAAGCTCGTTGGCGTCATTAGCGCCACTGCATCGCCAGCCAACATCACACAAAGCATGTATGGCCACAGCACATCGAATTTAGCGCGCGTCGTTTGTATCCAAGACTTTGGCGTAGAGCAAGGCCAGAGGCACCAGGGCATTGGCACGAAGTTGCTAGTCACATTTATCCGGCGCTTGCAGACGATGGATTTCGGTGACAAAGCACATGGTCAAGAATACGAAATCATATCGGTCGTTTGTCCACGACGACGCAAATCGTTCTTTCAGCGGTTTGACTTCCAGTTCCACTCATACAGCTACGAGCAGCGCGCTGCAGACGTCTGGGCTGAGATGCGTCGACCAATCAACACAAGCACCAGTCTGAGCATCGACACGTCCTTCGCACAAGAAGATTGGGCAGACCAGCATTCGGCGCTATCATCCAAGGGCATGCTTCCTTTGCTCGAGACCGCAACACATCAGACATCCTCGCGCTCATACCTCGCTAGTGACACGGAAGGACTATCTAGTTCTTACGAGCCCAGCATGTTCCGGTACGAGCCAAACTCGCCCAGTGTCATGACTCCTGTCAGTGCCACGCCCAACAATGACCATACTTTGTCACTTTTGCTCCAAAAGGCAAATATGACCGAAGGCGCAGCCCGCGATCTGGGCATCATACCCTCCTCCGCACCCAACAAGCCTAAGAAGAACCCTGGTAAGGCGCTCGAGGCCATCTTTGGCGAAGCATTTGCCAGCAAGACGTTTGAGGAAGATATTCGCCAGGCTGTCAAGTCTCGCATTGTCGACTTTAAATACTACCTCAATCTTCACCCATTACTATGTCCCAACGAGTCTTGTGACTGTACACTTGTCGCACGGAATTCAGCTGAGTGGTCCATTCGCGAAACGGGCCCGCTCATGAACACGGTGCCCTCTGTGAATGGCGAAACATCAGCCTCCTTGGGGAACCTGGACAATCCTATTGCACCATGGATGAACTCGCTTTTCCAGACTTCGTCAGACGCTCACGCCACGATCGGGCCCCTTCGTGGCTTTTGGCACGTGCCCAATCCCATGGGCTTTGACAATGTGACCTTTTCCCGCTGTGTCGAATGGAACGTGCCGAACCGCACATTTCAGTCGAGTCAGACCCAAGAATCCTCCTCGCCTTCATCTTCCTTAACGAGCCACACGGGTCGGTCCAGCAGCATCGGCGTGCGACGAAAGCGTAGCTCGCGTAATAGCTTTTCGACGCTTCGCCAAAGCTTGCATATACTCGAATCTTCACCGCACGAAGTACCGGAGAATGCGGTCTTGGATGCTACAGATGAAAGTCGGTTGGACGTCATGCCTGGTGAAAAGCGGCTTGTCAAGCATATCTTGTGCCCTGATTGCGGGTGTGGCCCCCTCGGCTTCGCTATCCTTCCCCGCACATCCACTCATGAAACACAACAGAAGGACATTCAAGATAATGATTGTTATCTAGCTGCGTTTCGCGTGAGATATAATGTATAGAATGAAGTCTTTGTGATGCCATGCACGACGACAATGCATGTTCATGCTGCAGGGAAAGCTGGTGCGGAGGAAACAACAAGTATGAAATGACATTGATAAATCACCAAGACGCAGTCATCTCCAACAAGTTGGGCGCATGGTCTAGAGGTATGATTCTTCTTTAGGGCTTAGTCAATAAGATCCATAGAAGAGGTCCTGGGTTCGATTCCCAGTGCGCCCCCTCTCATCACAAGAGGTTTCTCTTTTTCTTTTCCAACATGTCCTGAGGCCACGTGACTTTTGCGAGTCTTTTTGGCCGGTCGCGTCGATGCCTTGGTGTTGTAGTGACTTGTGGCTATACAGAACTACTCCTCTTTCGTGGGTGCTTCGTCTTCGCCATCCTCGCGCATATCTCCACAAACACCGCGCATAGCACGGAAGAGGATGCGCCACATGATTACGTACCAAAACAGGTTGAGGAGAAGAAGGAGGAAAAGAGGGGCAAATACGTGGCACTGCATCCACCAGACAAGCCAGTGTCCTTGGGATGGATGAAACGTTCGTGCATAAGCGGGGATGAGAGTGTAGTCGGCATACACTGAATACAGCGTCAGGGCACTCAGGTAGATGCGGAAGTAGGACCACACGACCATGAAAGTAGAATACACGACGGCAGCACACATGTTCATGTCCAGATAGTTGAGCATCTTGGAGAGAGCGAGCCAAGTATCAGGGATGTCCATGCAGACAAAGACGGTAGTGCCGATCATGGTCAAATTGATAAAGTATGACCAGCCGATGAGCCAGAGCGTCACCAGGTGATGCGCCACGAGCTCATAGTAGTCTTTACGCGGACGCTCAAGACCCAAAAGCATGACAAAGGCCTGCTGGAGCCAGTAACTCGCTTGCAGCAGGTAATACAGCTTGAGCTCAGGCCGCATTTGCCAGTGGGGGTATTGGTACCAAAGATGATCTAAGTGGTACCACCAGCTATCCTGGAACGACATGACATACACACCCACAGCACCCATGATACCCCAGTATGTTAAAGCATAGCCCTGTTCAGCAAAGCGGATCTGCTTGTTTTCCAACCTGATGTTCCAGTGAGCCGCCAAGGGCTTGAAGATATGGCCCGTGATCACCTGGCGAAGAAAGCTGAATACAATGATGTAAAAGGCCATGAAGCATACGTCGAGCCAGCCCTTTCCATAGCGCAGGAGAGCCGGCTGGTCAGGGAACAGCGTGGCCTGTAGTGAGTGACAGAAGCTGCGCAAGGCTGTGGTAACGGAGTTGTCGAGTGATAGCGTGGGCCTCGGCCCGTGGGCCTGCTCCATGGCCATGCGCTTGATAACCTCTCCTTCGGGAATGCGGTATGAAAGCATAAGAAAAGGGCGAAATGGGTTCACACCGACCGGCAGCACGTACTCACATAGCAGGTATCCGACAATAAAGATCATAGCAAACTTGGCCGCCGAAGTGGGATACACGAGCCATTTCATCGACACGATGTCGTCGAAGAATGTGTGTTCTTTCTTAGCTGGCTTCTCTGTCGCATGGACGCGCCCCTCGGCGGCCAGGTCAGCCGGCGCTGTCATGGTGGAAGGGCCAGGGGAAGACGAAAAAAGGTGGCCTGCATCTTGGGTCACGCGGTGAACGGACGGTAACTAAGCATGCATGAGGGAGGTCTTTCTACGTGGAGGTTGGAAAGGCGCCGGGTCGTTGGCATTCCATGACGGAGGGTGCCCCATTGGCTCCAGGCCCGCCACCAGGTCCGCCGCCACGGCCACCGCGTGTGCGGCGAAAGCTCGTCCTCAACGAGTCGAAACTATCTCGTATGTGCGAATGCGCTGACACCCCAGCGAAGGAGCGCTATGCACAAAGTCAGCGCCGCGAAGTGGACAGAGTGCTCACGCGAGCATTCCGCATGAATCCGTACGACATACTTGACCTCACACAGGATGCAGATGAAAAGACGATCCAAAAGTCGTACCGCAAAAAGAGTCTGCTAATCCACCCAGACAAGATGACAGAGGATCAGGCACGTGCCGAAGAGGCCTTTGATCTGCTCAAAAAGTCCTTGGACCATCTGCTCGATGAGAACCGGAGGAAAGCGCTGGATGAAACGGTAACGAGTGCGCGCTGTCTCGCGCTGCGTGAGCTGGGTCTACCGATGACGCTGACGAACGAAGAAATTGAGCTAGAAAAGGTGCCTGGCGGTCGACTGGATCAGATTGCGCCGTCGTTTGAAGATCGCATCAAAATTTATGTCAAAGATATTGTGCTCGATGAGGAACTGAAGAAGCGAAAGTACGTATGTGTGTACTCACAGTAGAGCGATTCAGCATAAACAGGAGGCCGAAATCGAGGCAGCCAAACTACGGATGGATGCCGAGGAGGAGCGCAAGCGGCGTGCCGAACTCGACACGGCCTGGGAAGAGGCAAGGGAGGATCGTGTGCAGGGCTGGCGCTCCTTCAACAAGACCACGAAGCGTCGTAAAAAAGGTCCAGCTGTGCTGGGCTAATGTATATATTAGCGCTGTTGACTATAGAGTCGTGCGAGGCGCGCCAGAGCTGCCTTGTAGTGGGGTAGCAGTAGATCGAAGGCACCAGAGTGCACTTTGTGCCGCTCGATATGTTCCAGCTGCCCAGCCTCGCGTAGCATGAGCTTGAAGTGGTACACTTCTTGTTCTTCCACAAGACTCCATGCATCGCCCACCCGGCCTGCACGAGCCGTCCGGCCCACACGGTGTACATATTTGGCCATATCGACGGGCACGTCGTACGAAATCACATGGCGCACGTCCGGCAAGTCGATACCGCGCGCAATCAAATCCGAACACACGAGCACGTCCACCTGACCACGCTCAAACGCCCGCAGCAGCTGTTTGCGCTCGCTCGTACGCAGGTCCGAGGAGTAAAAGTGGATGCGGAGAGGCGGCTGAGCCGTGGCCTCGGCCCAGGCTTCTTGGAAGAAGAGCAGGAGGTGAACAAGGCGGTTGGCTGCGTCGACACTCTTGGTGAAGCACAGTGCCTGGCGAATGCGCTGGTCGCCATGTAGCATGTGCAGTAGGTGCAAGACCTTTTCGTTGGTGGGACAGATGAGCATGTGTTGGTGCAGACTCGATGGAAGAGCGAATTGGCCTTGTTCTGAGCCGTCACGCACACGGATAAACTGCGGCTCGCGCAGACGCAGCGCGCTTATTTTGGCTGGATCACGCGAAAGTGTGGCGGAAAACAGCAATTTTTGTACGCTCGGCTGCGGTACCTGTATATCGTCGCGCGCCCATGTGTCCGATTCGGTCCACAGACGTGTAGGAGCACAAATGCGATCTGACGGTCCGCGTGGTTCGAGCGCGTCCAGGAGCGTCGATACCCATTCCTGAAATGATTGGCCAAGGAGGCGATCCGCCTCGTCAATCACGAGAAAACGCAAGTGCTCCAGAGTAAACCCAGGCGTGCCGCGGATATGATCCACCAGCCGACCAGGCGTGGCCATGGCCACGTCCGCGTGAAGGAGTTGCTCCTGCTCGTGTCGGAAACTGTGATTGCCAGTGATGGTAGCAGCCCGCAGACCACTGCCCTTGGCGACGGCTTCGAATACGTCGCGCACTTGCACGGCCAGGTCGCGTGTGGGCACGAGGATCAGCGCTCGGAGCTGTACGATCGTACGGGTCCGCAGCAATTCCATGATAGGCACGATGTAGGCGAGTGTCTTGCCGCTGCCTGTCGGTGCGGAAATGCACAGGTCATGCGGTGGCGTGTATGGCAGGTATGTATGCCGCATGCGAGGATCGCGTAGCAGCGCGGGAATCACAGTGGCCTGAACGGCAAACCACCGGGTGATCCCTAGCTCGGTGAGCTGCCGCCGCGTCTCGGGACACAGGTGCAGGAGCTGGTCATCAGGGGTATCAAGCGCCTGCGTCTCTGAGGCAGCCACTTCAGTGGGGTGTAGCAGCGCATCGGGGATGCCTTGCGAGGCAAGCAGATCGGTGGCGTCATCGCTCGCCGTCTGCTGCGGGCGTGGAAAGCGATAGAGGTAGGTGGTAGTTGAGGCGGGCTCACTTGCCTGCTCTTCTTGGCGCTCGCTCTGTGGGGCCGCGCTCGTTTCCGGTAGCGCGCCCACATCCTCCGTCGTGTCCGCATCGTCTTGTGCTGAGGCGTCGTCGTCCCCGTCGACCTCATCGCTTTGACTCTCCTCGAGCTGCTCCAGTCGTTGCTTCTGTCCGACCGGCTTCGGTCCAGCCGCTTTGCGGGCCTTGCGCCGATCCTTCTTGGCCTTCAGATAGCGCTGCTTGGCCTTGGTCTTGGGCTTGCCTGCCAAGCTCATGCGCGTCACACACCCACAACTCCGTCTCGCTGTCTGTGGAATTGGGGCCGTTTTTGGACGTGTCACGCTGACTCAGCTGCCAGCGCGGCCCAGCCAGGCTCCCCTCCGCTCCTGCCGCAAGCCACGACCGTCGCCATGGCGTCCCAGAACAACACACATGTAATGAGCAATCGTGAGTTTGAGACATTTATGAAAAACCGAAAACTCGAAGCATACAAGGCATGTGATCCGCTTGTCCAAGGTACGCTGATGCGACTTACGATAGAATTTGTGGCCTGCTCGCGCAACCGCGTCTTCTCCGTGCTGTGGGCCTGCAGTGAACAAAGCAAGCGCATGAAGGACTGCATTCGATCATTGTGCGTAACTATGGCTAACACTATCAGTGCGGAAGAAAAGTCCGTCATGGCTGCCGGGGAAGAATACCTGCGAACGCATCGACGACAGGTGTAGATAGGCATGACGCTCCGTGCCTAGCTGACCTCGGCCGCCGGCCCAGTCCCTGCGCGCCACTGCTGAGACGTCACGTGACACCCAAAGTGGCGTGAAAGGGATCGGCCCTCCTGTGTGTCACTCGCAAAGGGTGTGGTGCGCGCGGCACTTGATTTTTTCTGCGCTCATCTCGACCATGCCTGGAACTAGGACCTTCACTCGGCGCGACGTAGCGCAGCACAACTCCAAGGAGGACTGCTGGGTGATCTTTGACAATGTGGTGTATAATGTGACAGACTTTATTGCGGATCACCCCGGTGGCGAGGATTTGATCATGGAGTATGCTGGCCAGGATGTGACAGCGATCATGAAGAACAAGGACTCACACGTCCACTCGCGTAGTGCGTATGCGATGCTAGGCGACTTCGCCATCGGTAAAGTTTCGTTGCCAGAGACGACGTCGCCGGCGGGTTTGCCTCCGGCCTTCCTGCCAGCAGATGCGCACATTTCGGATGACTTTGTGCCGGAGGAGACAGACATGGCCAAGGACTTCGTGCACCACCAGTTCCTCGACCTGTCCAAGCCGCTCATCCCGCAAATGTGGAATTCTTCGTTTTCGAAGGAGTTTTACCTGGAACAGGTGCACATCCCGCGACACTGCAAGGAGCCAGCCAAGCTCATGCCCTACTCCTTCCTCGAGGTGTTTACCAAGACGCCGTGGTATGTGATCCCAATGATGTGGCTGCCGATCGCAGCTGCCTTCTTCCACCTATCTGCCACGCAGTACAAGGAGTTCTTCTACACGGGCAACGCGACTCTGTCGAGTGTGGAAGGCTATGCGGCTGCGTTCGGCTGCTTTGCCTTTGGCGTTGTGTTCTGGACCTTCCTCGAATACCTGTTCCACCGCTTTTTATTCCATATGGACCGATTCCTGCCGCGCCACCAGTTCTTCTACCTGATGCACTTTTTGCTGCATGGCATCCATCACTTTTTGCCGATGGACCGCTACCGCCTCGTTATGCCGCCCATTCTTTTCGCCACGCTGTCGTTCCCCATGCTGCTGCTCGCGCATGCTGTGCTGCCGACCGCGATGGCGAACGGCGTCATCTCCGGCTCGTACGCGATGTATGTCGTGTATGACACGATGCACTATGCACTGCACCACACCAAGCTGCCCGAGTACGTGCGGGAGCAGAAGCGGTATCATCTTGAGCACCACTACAAGAACTACGAACTGGGCTTCGGTGTGACCTGCAAAATCTGGGACTATGTCTTTCATACTGTACTTGTGTAGATAGAGAGGTCGTCTTGTTGCTGCCTAGTCCACGCACGACTCTGGTTCGTGCCGAGTGCTCCCAGCTGGGGAGAGACGTTGGACAGACGCACTCGCAGCCCCGGCTGCTGTCCGGTGAGCGTCGCTAGCGCCGGACCATGTGCGCTCGATAGCGCGCTCGTCAACACACCCACGTGCGCTGCATCGACGCGCAGCACCGCCTCGCCTATGCCGGTCGTCGCCCTAGGCGGCCCAGCATAGAGCACATCGACATGGATCGCTCCGCCGACGATGCCATGCGCGGCATGGAGTGCTTCTTGGACGCCCTGACTCACCGACAGCTCGGAAGGAGGCGCATCGCCATGCCCCGTGAACGAAACCAGCACGTATTGGTGCGCAAACTGCGTGCTGGACGTATGGACGCGGCGCGCCTTCTTGGGACTGGGCGCCTTGGCTTCCTCGTCGTCGGACTCGTGCTCCGTGTCGAGGAGAAGCGCCATGGCACCGTGGCCTGCAACGAGTCGACGCAGCTGTGCAGGTGTCATGCGCATCATATCGAAGGCGATGCCCATGGGCACACCCGCGACGGCCCCGATCCGGGCGAGCTTCGGGTATCGTTGCGAAAAGTGTGTCAGCAGCAAGTGCTCGGCATGCATGTCTTGGGCCACCTGGCAAGCTTGTCCGATCGTGCTGTGCCCTTTAGCAGCGGCGAGCGCGGCCTCATCGTCCTGCATCGTCGCCTCATGAATCAGCACCGTCGCGCCCTGACCGGCCCGGACGAGCGCCTCACATGGCATCGTATCGCCGCTGAACACCACCTTCCAGCCATGCTTATGCTGCAAGACAATGCCGTAGCAGTGGCCCATGCGATGCGACACAGGCGCCGTGCACACGCGCTCGAGACGTGCCAGCGCCCCGGCCTCCCATGTCCTGTCACCCCGCTGCCAGTCCAGCGACGCACTGTCAAAGACATGCATGTCCCGCAGACCAAGGTCTTCCAACGCATCGTACTCGGCCAGGCACACTCGCGTATAGTTGTTGGCCACAAGCACCAGCGGCTCGGTGGGCCGGAGCTTGCGGCGCTCCAGCAAGAGCCGCGCCACACCCATGTGGTGATCACCATGGATATGACTCACAAACAACAGCCGCAAGTCGCGCAGAATGCGGTCGACACCCACGCCGTCCCAGCCATGCATGCCAGGTCCGAAGCGGCGCGCCAGCTGAAAGTAGGTACTCTCGCCTGCGTCAAGGATCACGTACCCATCACCTGGCATGTCGATCAAGGTGCTCAACACGTTGCGGTACTTGGATGGCGCCGAACTGCCTGTGCCCAGCGTCGTAAATACGAGATGGTCTGCGAGGCCGGCGGCAGCCGTGCGTGGCGGTACTGGCGCCCTGCTTCGAACCTGCTTTGCCATGTCGCAATAGGCGTCCCAGGAGGGAAGAGCTGTCCTGGCTTCGAGCGTAGGAGCCGTGGACAGCCACTGCGATGGCTCACCGCGCGGCTGCAGCGGGACATGCATGTTGGGCCAGACTGGGAGCGCGTCTGTCACTTGCACACGGGCCTCGGCATGGCCTGGCACCGTAAACACCTGCGCGTCCAACTCCGAGAGTCGATCAAGAGACACAGCATTCGACGTGTACGTGAGCTGATCCGCACACACGTCTCTGTTGGCAAGGAGGTGATGGCAGTCCGGCCCAAACCTCTGCCGCCAGGATCGGTACCGCTTATCGTCCCATACACGCTGGGGAGCCGCGTGCAAAATCACATGAGGCGTGCGTCGTTGCTCTGGTGCCAGATGCTGATTCGCCGCTTGGGTGTACGGACCAAAGGCGTCTGACTGCACCAGCGCTTCCACATGCGCGGGCGTCGGAACGTGCAAGTAAAAGAACACGGGACCTGCACGCGACGCTCCTACGACTTCCTGGCTCGCCACCTGGACGTCCTCGACAGGCATAGGAGCCGGACTGGCATCCCTACGCTGCTGCGTTCGGATCCACGCCTGGCGTGCGTCCCTGTCCATCTGTTCCCATGCGACGGGACGTGATATCGTGATGGTCTCACCCTTGGCAAGACGTGCAAATGATTTGCCTGGTGGCACGCCCAAGGCCATGGCCTGCTCGGCATCAAACTTGCCACGCTGGGTATGTCCTGCACAAATGTAAGCCAGCACGGCAGCCTGACGCCCAGGCTCGGGGCCGTCCGGGGCATACGGCACTGGTGGTGGTGGCAGCAGATGGGCAGACCGCGCTGGGCCGGGCGTGGTACGTTCGCTCTTGGTCCATGCATCTCGTACAATACACTCATACCATGCCTTGGCCTGCGAGCCGCGTAGCGCCTTCGGACTCGACAGCTGGGCCTTTACGTCCAATGCTGGTCCTTTCTCCGCCATGTCGGTATACAGTGATCGGTGCAGTGCCGGCACAAGGGGCACTGACTGTACCTGCACATACTCGTCTTGGTAGCAGACATGCGGCTCTCGCACCTCAATTTCATGCGCGTTCAGGGCCATGGTATCACGCCGCGCATAGAGTCGGGTAGCTGCAAGCGCATAAAGCAGGTTGGGTGGTGCGTGGATGTCGATCGATTCGCGGCCGCCGTCGGCAAGGGTCATGAGCAGCCCAGGGACACCGCCCATGGTTTCTGACGCCACACGCGTTAAAAAAATGTGATCGACGCGCATGTTCGACGCGCGGTGCTGAGCAGATACACGCGTTGTTCCTTCTCCCACATTGAACATGTACTTTCGAGCATCGCACTGCAGGACCAGGGAAGGAGCTTCACTCGTATCGGACGTCGGTGGCGCCAAGATGCGCAGACTCATGGGCACCATTTGGACGCCTCTAGTCCTGGATGCCACACGCGCACTACCAGCGCGCCTAGCCACTTGGATCCAGGGTGTGTGCCACACGGCGCCAACAGAATGACAACGTCACACCTGTGTCAGGCACAACGTCGCGGTCCAACCGCGCCCCTTTTTTTTCTGAGCACGTCGTCCTCCCTTCTTATCAGCACGTGATGAGCTAGTCTGAAGGCGGGGCATGGGGCTACGAAGGTTCTGTGGTATCCTTAGACGGCGTCTTGTCAGCTTTGAGCTGGAACCAGTCAGGCGGCAAAGGTCGCTGCTGTTCACCTAGATAGAGACGCTTGTACAGCATGTCTTTGCGTCAGTCAAGGACACACGTACACGATGAGACCACCATGATAGGGATCGTGAAAGTCAGCACCTAGCGCGTTAGCTGTCCCTGCCAGCATGTACGTACACGCAGGCGCTGCTGGAACGCCGTGTTGGTGCCGCGCGTCATGTTGGGCAGTGGCTTACGCGCTTTCTATTACGCTAAGGGGCCAGACGGTGTCGCGGCGGGCGTGCGCGCTCTCCAGGACGAAGCGCAGCCGTGCCTCCTTCCGGCCGAGGGGCATGACGCCGAGCGGATGGTCCATCTTGCGCTGGGGCGCTCGGCCCCCAGATTGGCTGCAACGAACTTACCTAATCCATGTAAATGAACGCTTAACGCCGCGTCAGCTGCATCATCTCCCGCATCAGACGACGTTGCATTTTTATGATTGGCTCAATGTAACTCTACCACACTGGCATGCATTCTCATTGGATCGTCATCCTGTTCGAGTTCGTGCTCGTAAACAGACGCCGCAACCCGCAACCCAAGCATACGCACTCCCGCCTAAACACGTGGATATTCCCTTGTTCAACCACCACGATCAGTGATGACGGACGCCCACTCTACCCTCACTCGGGCTACGACCGCCAGTCGTAAGTCGACGATTGCAAGCCGAAATGCTTCCCTGATTAAAAAAAACACGGGCCCGCTTGAGCTGCGCCCTTCGGACATCTTGATCGAGCGTTTCACTGGTATGTTGCTACCTCCTTTCCGCGTGTCTTGGTGCTAACCCGGTACAGGCTGGAAGAATATTGTCAAAATGCTCATCTCGTACTTTGAGGGCATCGCTGATATTGAGTACAACACGGCCAAGGAAATGACCAAGCTTGGTGGCGTTATCCAGGTGCCATTCCGCGAGGGCAACCAGTTCCTCGGCGAGGACGGTCTCCAGGACATCTTCTACAGCATTCGCGAGAAGACCCGCACTATTTCTGACCACCACGCTAACCTTGCCAAGACGGTCGAAGGCTCGATTGTCCAGCACCTGCACAAGTTGCGCCAGGAGATCAAGGCGCACATTGCCAACGTGCAGCAGGACACGGGCAAGCTGGCCAACATGGTGGCTCGTGAGCGTGAGGTGTCGACGAAGATGATCTCTGACCTCGCCCGCTCGATCACGCTGCTGAAGAACACGCCTATGAGCGTGAGCCCCCGTGATGACCCTTACACGGCCAACCAGGCTGTGTCGATCCAGCTCCAGCGCCAGGTCAATGAGGAGAATGCTCTGCAGAAGAGCATCATTATTATGCAGCAGAACTCGGCTCACTTTGAAGAGGCCGTTGTGCGCAGCATCCAGAGCGCCTGGCAGACCTTTGACGAATGGAGCGGCCGCATGTCGGCTCAGGTCCAGGACACCTGGCTCGGTCTCGGTGTGCACATGCGCAGCTTGGAGCCCAACGCTGAGTGGATCGCCTTTGCCTCGCGCTCGGACCACCTGCTCGACCCTGACACGCCTCTGCGCAACCCCGAGACGATCGACTACCCAGGCAAGGAGGATCCCTCGGTCATTCCTGTGCACCAGGGCATGCTCGAGCGCAAGAAGCGCTTCACGAATGCCTACAAGGAGTCGTTCTACGTGCTGACGCCTGCCGGCTACCTCCACGAGCACGGCTCGTCTGACCCGATCCGCCACCCTGTGCCGGAGCTCTCGCTCTTCCTGCCGGAGTGCACGCTGGGCGCTCCCTCGACGGCCGCTGCCTCGACGCACAAGTTCCACATTGAGGGCCGCACTGGCCAGCAGGCCAACATGTTCGGCACGAATGTGGCCTACACGTTCCGTGCTCGCAGCCACGACGAGATGATGGAGTGGTGGAACGACATCAAGCAGCTCTCGAAGGTCTACCTCACGACCAGCGAGCAGATGGACCGCTCGGGTCCTGTGCCTGCCGCTGTGCGTGCAGTGGGTTACCGTGATGAAGACGAGGAGGAGCTGGAAGACGACGAGGAAGAGGTCGATGAGGAAGATGAGGAGTACGACGAGGGCGAGTACATCACGACCCACCACCACTTTGGTGCGGCTCCGGCCATCCCATCTACGGTCACGTCGGCGGCGCCTGTCACCGTGCTTGACGACATGAGGCGCCACGAGCAGGTGCCGCTCTACTCGGCTCCTGCCCAGGGCTCGAACATCGAGATGGGTGCCAATGGCTACGCTCTTGAGAAGAAGCCCCAGCCAGCTGAGCCCTCTGCGACGGACCGTGCCGAGGAGGTGGCTCACATCTCGTCGTAATTTTGCGCCCATCTTTCCTTGATGTGTTCCTTGTACCAGCCACTGGTCCCTTTTTCTCCTTTTTAATCACCTAGACACATATCCCTTTGCATCCTTTGGAAAGTTTGAGTCATGGAGCAGTATTTTGCTTGCATGCTAGTTGTAGATTCAAATAGCCCAAAGGTGTGTTGCTTCCGTACCGAGTGCGTCATCGTTACCCCTCCACCTCGATCCATGTCCGCTGGCGTGGCGTATTGGCAGCCCAGCAAGTACTTGGATGCGCCGAAGCCACCGCCCCCTGATGCGCGCGACAGGGAGGAAGAGGCCGCTACAGCGACGGCTATTGCTGCGGGCTATGAAGGGCGACGAGCGCGACGCTACATACAGCGACGCACCGTCGACTATTGGGGCACCGTCCCGCTATGGATGCGCCACCGCGCTCGCCGTGGCGTGGCGCGCCACGACGCGTTTCTGCGGCCCAGTCCACACCAGGTCATTGGGCTGCTGCCACCGGCTGCGTATGAGGAGTCTGCGACGTCTGTGGCGAGCGTGCCTGTACATATATCGACGAACAAAGTACGGTGCTCTGTCAACATTGTGCGCTGGCTTCCCGAGGCACGGCGTCTTCTGACGGGTTCGACGAGCGGCGAATTCACGCTCTGGAATGGGCTCCTGTTCAACTTTGAGACGATTTTGCAGGCGCACGACTCGGCGGTGCGGGCCATGGAGTGGTCGCATTCGGGATCGTGGCTCGTATCTGCCGACCAGAATGGCCAGATCAAGTACTTTCAAAGCAATATGAACAACTTGCAGGCCTTTCCCGGTCACAGAGATGCCATTCGAGGCCTAAGTTTTGCGCCTGACGACCAGCGATTCGTGACGGCTTCGGATGACAGCACTCTCAAAATCTGGTCGTTCGACGAGGCACAGGAGGAATCGACGCTGAAGGGCCATGGATGGGAAGTCAAGTGCGTGCAATGGCACCCGACGCAGGCCTTGCTCGTGTCGGGCAGCAAAGACAACCTCGTCAAATTCTGGGACCCGCGCTCTGGGGTGGACTTGGGCACGTTCCATGGCCACAAGAACACGGTGCAATCCGTGCGGTGGAATCCGGACGGTCATATTGTCGCGACAGCATCGCGTGACCAGTCGATCAAGCTGTACGATATACGTGCGATGGCCGAGCTGTACACACTCAAGGGTCACAGCAAGGAAGTGTGCACAGTGGAATGGCACCCCATTCACCATGACCTGCTCGTGTCTGGTGGCTCGGACGGCTCGATTCTGCACTGGTCCCTGCGCTCCTCGATACCCGAGTCGCCGATCCATGCCATGGCATCGGCGCACGAATCTAATGTATGGAGTCTGCAGTGGCATCCTCTTGGCCATCTTCTGGCGAGTGGCAGCAATGACCACACGACGCGCTTTTGGAGTCGGAGTCGGCCTGGCGAACAAATAGAGTCTGAGCACGGCGCGCTTTCTTCTACCGACAGGACTGATGGCGAAGAAGAGGTTATTCCCGGTCTATCCAAACATGCCGAAGACGTGCCAGGCGTTGCGCCGAGCCTCGGCGCCTCGGGCGCCTGGGCTCGTCCGGCGCGTCGAACCCGGCGTGGGCCGGGTGGGTGGTAGGTACACACTTACATTAGAAAGCGATGGCCACGTAGCAATCCGCGCAAGGTTTGCCTCTCGCGACGATCGCGACAGGCGGTACGTATCCACCCCCTTTTTTCCGTGATGAACGGTACGCTCTGCTGGCACCAGTCGTATTCATGATGCCGAGACCTACCCGAGCGGGCATTTACGCTATTGGCCTGTCTCCTGATCCCCCTCCTTCTCGCGGATGGTGCTAACGACATAGATGCCGTCACATGCGCCGCCATCGCTCCGGCAGCGAAAGAACGAGCACGTTAATAGTTCACAGGAGGAAGACGTTTATCATGCCGCTACTCCAGATGATCGCCGCACCTTGTTGCGCCTCGCGCGCCGCGAGCGACTGTACAACAGGATCGTCGCGCTGTGCCCGATGATACGGTATGCATGCACACCCACAGCTGACGCGCAGTGTGCTTCTCATCGTCGTTGCGCTCGTATGGCTCATTCTGTTGCCCGTGCCGCGCAAGCCCTTTACGCATCGGACCTACGTGGACGAGAATGCACTCCAACCCGGCTATGCCGATGCACGATGGGGCGGGCCCAACGTCCGCGACGCCGATCGGATCTCAGCCCAACTGCACGAGATTGCACGACAGAATGACAAGGATGCGCGTATTGCATACCTGGTTCAGGAGCTGCGCTCGTACGACCTGGATGTGCATACCCAAACATACGCGTTCCATGTGCCGGGCCAGCAAGAACCCATACGTGGCACGAACGTGTATGCGCGCTCCTACACCCCACGCACGGATGGACGCGTGGCCATGATCCTCGCTGCGAATTGGCAGAGCCACTGGCGTCAGAAGCCCGGCCATGACGCAGAGCTGCCGTACGTCCCGGACGACGGCACGTACCGCGCCATTAATGTGCGTGGCATCGCCATGCTCCTGGCCTATGCCAAGCACGCTGCGAGTATATCGCACTGGAGCAAGGACTACCTGTTCGTCATCAGTGATGGCTTCCTGGACGGTATGCAGGCATGGGCCGCGCAGTACTTTGGCACGGGACAGCCCAATCTCGAGGCCGAGGCCGTCCACACCACGGGCGCACAGATCTGGAATGCCCTCGCGCTGGACTATCCGGGCGACTCGTTTTCCTCATTCACTTTCTATTACGAGGGTCGTGATGGTCTGCTGCCGAATCTCGACACGATCAACACTGTGACGGACATCACGCAGCTCACCTACATGTCCCCGTCGCTGGGTCTGCATGGCGAGTCGGCCGATGAAATAGAGCTGGGACGCTTCCATGTGGATGCCCTGCGCGCATGGCTCCCTGTCGACTGGCTCGAGCGGCACTGGCTCGGCCGGCAAGGCGTCAAGTCCTTTGTGTCCGGCTGGGTATCGATCCTGCGGCAGCTTCGGTACCAGCTCGCCGGGCGGCCCAGTGGCATTCACGGCGTTCTCCTTCCATTCCATGTCGATGCTATTACCCTGTTTGCCCGACCAGCGCCCGGTCCGTTTGGATTCCAACAACTCGGCGACATCACTGAGCTGACGTTCCGCTCCTTTTCCAATCTGATTGAGCGACTGCACCACTCGCAATTCTTCTATCTGCTGCCGTCTCCATGGTACTTTGTCCAGATCGGCGTCTTTATCTTTGTGCCGCTGCTTCTCGGGGCAGCCCTGACATTCTCAGGTCTGAGCGTGTGGGTCCAGCTCGGCGCATGTCGGCAGAAGCAGTGTGAGGCCCTCCGTCGACCGTATACCACGGGCACAGCTGTACTTGCGACGCCGACCTATGCCGAGTTTGCACAGCTTTGTGCGGATGAGTCGCTGCGCGCTCAATTCCGCGCCCACAGTCGGCCCGTGTTACCCGCCCTCTTGTGCATGGGCGTCGCCCACATCGTGTGTGCGGCATGCTGGGCCCTATGGACACACACCTCAGCGGGACCGAATGCGCTCGTCGGCACAGGGATTGTATGCATCGCAGCCACGATCACGATGGTCTACGTGGCCTTGCGCTTTGCGTCGTCACGACACGCGCTCGGCATGTGCTTGCATGCGTTTGCGCTTCTGCATGCTGGTATGGTCGTCAGTGTCTTGGCCCCTCTCAACTTTGCGCAGGCCACGGCGATGGCTTTGCTCTTGTGCCTGACGCTGTACTCTGTGCCCATCGCTCCAAGCCCATGTCGTGCCGTGGCGCATGCACTGTGCCTCATGGTCGTGTCGCCGCCGTGCCTCCTGGCCCTACTCCACGGGGTGTGTCCACGGCTCCTGGCGCACACGCCTGCGTTTGTCCCACACATCACCCCTGTGATTGACCGCATCCTTTGGGACTACCACGTCTTGCGCACATCGGCCCTGCCCATCATGTGCTTGGTGTATGCGCCCATTGTGCTGGAAGGATGCGTTGCGTGTCTCTTGTATAGTGCCTAAGACTTGCTCCACCCGACGTAGTTTGGCCTTATGCTTCCCGTATCTAGGCGCTTGGTCCAGCACGGCCGCCTGATCGGGCGGGCTGTGCACACGGCGTCCTCAGTGGATCCGAGTGACATTGCGCACTTCTCGCGCCTGGCGGACGAGTGGTGGAACGAGCAGGGCGAGTTTGCGGCGCTGCATACCATGAATCGTGTCCGTGTCCAGTTCATGCGCGAAAAACTCCAAGAAGTGCGCGGCTGGGATCGGGCCGTCGCCGAGTCCTTGGGTCGCGATGCGCCGTCGCCGCTCAACTCGCCCGACTTTTTGCATGGATGCAGTATGCTCGATATCGGGTGTGGCGGCGGCATTCTGGCCGAGTCTGCGACGCGGCTGGGCGCCTGTGTGACGGGCGTCGACGCCTCGGCGGACAATATCCGCGTAGCGTCTGTGCATGCGGCCAGGGACCCATCACTGCATGTACGCGAGCGTGAAGAAGACCACGTTCCAGCCTCGCTGGCGTACCTAGCGGCGTCTGCCGAGTCGCTCGCCGGGCGCACGTTTGATATCGTGACAGCGATGGAAGTCGTCGAGCATGTGAACCAGCCCGCCGACTTCCTGCGATGCCTCGCTTCGCTGATCAAACCTGGTGGCCACCTGTTTCTCTCGACCATGTCGCGCACCGTGTTCTCCTACTTTTTGACGATCTTTCTCGCCGAAGACATGCTGCGTGTCGTGACGCCCGGCACACATCGACACTCACAGTATATCCACCCCTTCGAGATGGTCGATTTCTTCCGCTCTCTTGGCTGGATTCCTGGTGAGCGCGATGTGCTCGCCCATCGGCCGCTGCTCCCCAACGGCACACCCATCGCGCCTCTGCCGCCCCGGCTGCAGTACGAGACTCGCGGCACGATGTACGTCCCCGGCCTTGGCCAGTGGATCCTCGTGCCGCCAAGTGCTGTGCCGAAGGACTCGTCCTCATGGCTTCCATCGTGCCTGGGTGGGGGTATGCGGCCTACGGAACTATGCAACTACTTTTTCTGGATCCGGCGGCCATGGTGACGATACGATTTCGGCACCATCGCGTTTCCCTCGTGCCACACTCATCACGCACCATCGCACCCGTATGCTGCTCCACACCATCGAGTAACTCGCGCATGAGTGGCACAGATATGCCCTCGAGCGCTGCGATCTGCGTCGTCGTGAGGAAGGGGGCCTCGTCCAGGTACCGCAGCACACGCTCCTCAATGGCAGCGTCGTCAAAACGTGGGGTATACAGAATGGGCGTACCCGAGCGCAGTGTCCGCAGCCTGACGCTCGGCGACGTCATGTCAGGTAGGTAGGTCACGGCAGCCCGCAGCAGTTTCGGCGACACAAGTGCCACGCCGCGTGCTCGATTCCACAGCCCCCAAACTTCGTCGAGCGGCAGGAGGCCGCGCCCAGTGTCTTTGTCACATGGGCCCAGCAAGCCATGCTCGCCCAACAGAACCCCGCTCAGCTCACGCGCCAACTCGCGATGATACGCACGCTCATTCTTGACCATGTCAGGTGTCACAGCGGGATTCGGCAGGCCTATTCGCACGAGCGCAGACTGCAGCAGCGAGGAAGCTGGCGCAGAAGAGGGCGCTGTGCGCTCATAGCGTTCGAGCTCTGTACGTAGGGACTCGGCAAAATCGACCATGCGTCGCGCCTGGCGCATGAGAAGATCCAGGTCCTCAAACGCGTCCAGAGGCGGGGCCTCAACCGCACTCGCGGCCTCGACGGCGAGTAAACCCGGCCCCGACTTGGTCTCTGTGGCTATCCACGGTTTGGACTGCAGTGTCTCGCGCAGCGTCGCGTAAAAAGGGCGCTCACCGCCATGCCGGAAGCTCAGCTTGCATGTGCTGGTGACGGTGGTGTCGAGCGACGCGGTGCACATCTCGCAGCGCAGCACATTTTCACCGTTTACGTAGGTGCATACGGGGCATGCGCGCTGTGAGGGCGCGTGGCGCACCGTCACGCCACAAAGACGGCACCGCCGGTCGAGTGTCATGGTATCGTGGAAAGTGCCGCAGACATGGCACGTCCATGGAGCGTGTGCCTCGCGCAAGCACACAAGCACAATTTTGGGGCTACTCTTGAGAAAGCCCGCATAGTACTCCGACTGGCGTATACAGGCTAAGCGGACATAGGCAGACCGCTCGTGGGGCCTCGCCTCGTCCACATACGCGAGTCGGTGCGTCGTGAGCATCGCAGTGCCTGCGCTTCTCTCAGCGACTTTGGTATCGCCCGCATACAGACCGACGCCCTGCTGCGTGGCCAGCACACGCTCACCGTACACGAGGGCCGGCGATTCCGCATCGACGGCCCATGGCTCCCATGCTTCCATCGGACTTAACACCTTGGCGGCCGCCATTGGCGCTCCGTCTCGCCTATCATGTGGAGGCTTTATGTCATCGTTGGCCGAGTTGCTCCGCCGCAGTTCGGCCAGCACACCCAGAGGGCGCTTGGCGTTCTTCCAGCGTGTGCCATGGCCTCTGAACCGGAGCAAGAGGCGGTTGCCACTCCGACGACCTTTGAGCTCGAGCTGCTGCTTCCCAAGCGGCCGCTTCTGCCAAAAAACGTCGAAGCACTTGGCCTGCCAGAGACGCCGTCGCCCCTCCGGGTGGCCGTCTCGCAGCACGAAACGCTGAATGATTTGCGCGCGACGCTGAACGACAGTCCCGAGGGATATTGGCTTGGAGCCTTCCGCTTCCGTCGTACGGACTCGCATGCGCGGCCAGGTGAGCTCGTGAACGAATGGGACGAGCTGCAGGACGTGTTCCGTGACGATGCCCCTGAGCAGCGCGTCCTGCAAATTTCGCACGAGCCGTACAATGACACCGAGGTGCGCTTGCACATCCAGCGTCTGCGCGACCTGCTTGCTGGAACGCACTCTGATCCAGCGAGCGTGAGCCTCGACGCCGGCGCCACGGTGCACGACGCCGTGTGCCATCCCAGCGAATGGGCCGACGAGGCACACACAGCCGCCCCGCCCAAGCCAACGTGGCGCGGATGGCCCGTCGACGGCACGTCACAGCTCTTCCCGTCGCTTACGAGGCGCGTGCGTGCCCTTCCCCGATGCCTGCATGGCCTGTCGCTGAGCGCATGGAACCCGCCACCGAAACCGCATGCCTTGCGCGGCGACATTCTGTACCTCGTGGCCGATATGCTCGAAGGCGAATCGCTGCACATCACAGCCAGCGTGCATGGGTTCTACGTGAATGCATCGTCGTCGCAGCGCTTCCAACCGCAGCCCCATCCCAACAAGGCGCTGCGTTCGTCGTCCCTCTTTGATCTCCTGGCCGCTGCCTCCCCCCAGTTCCTCCAAAACTTTGCGCGTCTATTCAACGACCCTGTATCGACGCGTGACTACTTCTCCGCCCTGCCCGTGATGAACTCGCTCCCTGCTGCGCCGTGGCTCGCGCGTGAACCCAAGCACGAGCCGGATGCCATGCGCGCGCAAACAGCCTTCCTCCTGTCTGGCGCCATGTCAGCCGACACGCTCGATGGCAGCCGCGACTGGAACGAGGAGCTGCAGTCGTCGCGTGAGCTCCCACGCACCTCGCTCGCCGAGCGTCTGATGCGTGACCGCGTACTGAACCGCCTGCACGCCGAGTTCACTCTCGCTGCCGCGCGGGTCGTGCCGCGCGTGGCCGCAGGCGATGTGCCTCCGATGAACCCGGCCGATGCGCCGGCGGCCCACATGTTCCTGTTCAACAACTTGTTTGTGACGCGTGGCATCGACAGCGTGGGCATGTACGACTACCTTGGCGGGGATGCTGCCGCGCACGTCGCTGTCGGCAAGGATGTGCAGGGCGTGCGCATGTTGGGTGTGCTGGACGTCGAAGGTGTCGGCCTGCTCGGCACGGTCGTGGTCGACTGGCTCGGCGAGCGCTGGGTCGTGCAGACCGTGCTGCCCGGCCTATTTCGACAGGTGGCAGCGGAGGCGGCTGCGTCCCAGACGGACGGCGCGACCGCATCGCATGTGGCGTACGGCGGCATCGAGGGACCGGACACGATCCACTCGGACCCGGCCTTCCACGAGCTTCTTCGGAACGTGGGCAAGTCTCTGCATGTGGCCCAACACAAGATGCGCGATGCCCAGGGCACAGAGCATGAGCTGTGCTTGAGCGTTGACTGCAAGGGTCTGCGTGGCACCGACGGCCGCATGTACGTGCTCGACGTGTCGCGCCTCTGCCCCATGGACGTCCACTGGTTCGAGCGTGACCTGCACGGTCCGGTGCTCGAGGGCACCGCATCGCCAGCTTACCCACACCGCCTCCCTCTCCTGCGCCCAGAGCTCATTCAGACGTACTGGGAGACGCAGCTGCATGAATTCGCGCGGTCCAAGCTCGCCCAGACACCGCAGGAGGGCCAGACCCGCGTGGATGTCTCCGACTTTGACCTCCACTTCCACCCCGATGCGTTTGCCGAGTTCCGTACCGGGTCGGGGGACGATGCGCGGGTGATCCGCCCCGCGACGGACGAGTCGGATCCATCGATCGCTGCCGTGCGCACCGTCTCGACGCATCTGCGCGACTCGGTGATAGTGCGTCTTGTTAGCGACGTCGCTGCCGGCCTCGTGTCTGCGTCGGACGGCATGGCGCTCACACAGCAAATGCACGCGCGGGGTATCAACATGCGCTACCTCGGCTACATCGCCCACCTGTGCCAGCCCTCTCAGCGCTCGCGCTGGGACGAGACGGTCGTGTCGAAGCTTAGCTCGGGGCACGAGGCGCTCGTGAGTGCCTACCGCCGTGTGGCGCTCCACGAAATGATCGCGCGCTCAGCCAAACACTGCCTGCGCGCATACCTACGCGGTGTCGAGCGCACGGATGCGCCGGCGTGCATCGCGCACTTTGCCAACTGTCTGCTGGGCACCGAACTCGAGCCGCAGCCGCAGCCCGCGCCGACGGCGTCGACGGCGTCCTGGACGGCGCTGACGCCGGCTGCTCTGATCGACGAGCTTCGTGCCGATGTCCGCCGCCGCTTCCGCTTCGAGCTGCCGCCCCTGTACCTCGAAACAGACCTGCGCAAGCCCCAGGTGCTGCGCGCCCTCTGTCTCAAGATGGGCATCCAGCTCGCCGTGCGCGACTATGCCTTTGAGCCTACCCCGGCATCCAAAACGCCTGCGTCCACGGGCCCTGCCAGGAAGAACAAGCGCACGGTGCCCATGCCAGCGCCTAAGGCGCAGCGCACCACGACCTTCGTTCCCGAAGACATTGTGAGCCTGTGCCCTGTCGTCAAGCTGTCCACGCCCAAGAGCACGCTCGTGGAGGAAGCGTTTGACGCAGGCCGTGTGACGTTTGCGCGAGGCGAACGCGAAATCGGGACAGAGCTGCTGCTCGAGAGCATCGGCTTCCACGAGCAAGTATACGGTCTTGTGCATCCCGAAACGGCCAAGTGCTACTCGCTCTTTGCCACGTTCGTGCACCACTACTGGGTCGAATTCGCACGCGACGCTGCCAAAAAGAAGGCCGAAAAGAAAGAGGGCGAGCCTGATGACGCCGAACCTCTGCCAGACATTGTCAGGGAGACATTCCAGATCGAAAATGCTCTTCGCTTCCAACGCCAAGCCGTAACAGTATCGGAACGTACGCTCGGACTGGACCACCCAGACACGATGGTGCACTACATCAACTTGTCCGCGTTGGAGCGCTCGGCCGGCCACTTCGACGTGGCCCTGAGGTACCAAGACCGCATCATGGAGCTCTGGCAGCTCTTGTACGGTCGCGATCACCCCGATGCCGTGCACACTCTCTCGTCCATTGCCCTGCTGCTCCAGAGCCGCCAAGACTTTGACACGTCCCTCAAGGCGTACCAGTCGTCGTACGACCTGGCCTTGCGTCTCTTCGGTCCCGACAGCATATACACTGGCAACATGGCGCATGAGCTAAGTCAGGCATACACGCTCAGCGGCGATCTCAAAACGGCCATCCAGGTCGAAAAAGACGCATGGCGCATCTTCCAAGACAGGCTTGGTGCAGAAGACGCTCTTACGCAAGAAAGCCAGTCTTTCCTCTCTGCCCTCGCATCTAGTGCTGTACGCGTCGCCAAGCTGGAAAACGCGGCAAAGCAACAGCATGCGCATGATATCGTTCGTGCTGCATCGTCGTCGCGCGCGGCGCACACGCAGCGTACATCCTCCCATGTACATGCCAACCCCGCCCTGGCCAACCGCTCCCTCGATGAACTGGTGGAATACATCCAGGGCGCTCCCGGTACGGGCACAAGTCGTGCTGCACGCAAGCGCGCCGCACGCACCAAAAAAAACTAGCTGCTATAGCCCTGCCCAACGAGTCCCCCACCGTAGCGTCGTGCGAAGCACGCGTCACGTGCACATGGTGCCATGGTCTTCGTCTTCGTGCCTGGCTAGTTCCGTCAAGGCCACGTTGGAATCCGGGCGACAGGCACTCATGGTCAAGTTCGACAGGTCCAGCCGACGCATGTCGACGTCGCCATTACAGGCACTCCTATACCTCGTATCCAAGGTCTCGCGGCACCCCATCGAGGTGATTGTGTCGGTGTTTGTGCTGGTGACACTCGCCTACTTTGTCCTTTTGCGTGCTATTGCAAATTCAACACTGTTTTCCAGTCTGAGTGATGTGGCCTCGCTCTCTGTCATTTCTACACACGCAGGACACTCGTCTCTGCCGATATTCGAGTACTCGCCTGAACACGTTTGGCGCTCGCTTCGAGATTCCATCGAATCACCGGATCAAGTGCCCGATATGGGCTTTGCTGACTGGCTCATTGTAGTGGACGAGCATGGTGGCCCCACGACTCTGCAGCAAGAACGCAGAGAATTTCTGCTCCCCGCCATCACCAAGGCACTGCAGGCCGAGTCTCATGGCCGATGTGAATGGCCTGTCACTCGCTTTACCGATGCGAACGACACGGTGGGCGACGTAGTCGTGTGCTTCGAGCCAAAATCATACGACGCGTCCAACACTCGCCATATGCTCCACCCTAAAACATTACAGCGTGTGCTGGCACACGCAATGCAGACACTACCCGCTAACACCGACTCGGATCTCGTGGAACGATGGAAGCGTGGCGACATTTTGTTGCAGTCTCTCACGCCCACAAGTCATGGGCCCAAGGCGCTTGCTGGTGAAGGCATTTCATTTCAATGGATCGCATCGTTTGTGATCAGTGCTCTTCGACGAGCTTGGACCCTAGTCCACAGGTCTGATACCATTGACTTTACCGTTTTGCTTGCCGCCTATATCATGATGCATGGCTCTCTTGTGCATCTTTACGTGTCTATGAGCCACTTTCCCCGACGCTTTTGGCTCGGCACATGCATCCTATTGTCTTCGTGCTTTGCGTGCCTTGTTGCACTTGTGACAGCCGATGCGCTTCAGCTACCCATCAACCCCATTGTTTTGTCAGAAGGTCTGCCATTCCTAGTGATCACCATTGGCTTCGAAAAGCCTTATTTATTGACCAAGGCATTCTTTGCGCATGCCACTCCCACATCCCGCCCCGAACAGGATGAATCGACCTTAAAAGGCTCACCCGAAGACGATTTTGTTCGTGCACTCACTCAGCGTGTACATGAGGAGCAAGAACTTGGCGTTCTCACTGCACCATTCGCACCAGTACATGATGTGGCCATCCGTGCCGTTGCACAAGCAGGTCCAGGCATTTTGCGTGCGTATGCTGTGGAAATTTGCATCTTGATGCTTGGTGCTTTCAACGGTATGCATGGTCTTCGAGAATTTTGCAGCTTATCTATTCTCATCCTGCTCTTTGACGGATGCTTGCTTTTCTCATTCTTTTTAGCGGTCTTGTGCGTGACATTGGAAGTCCAGCGCATCCGCGAACCCAATTCAGCGCGCAAGTGCTTCGTGCCAGATAATGGCAAAGAAACGCCTCCCTCGGAAGCCCCTGCAGAGCCACAGCATCTTGACTCATCGAAGCGCAAACGCACCACGACCTCTCTGTTCCAGCGCTTTGTTGGCTCGCTCGATCACCCGCTTTCGCGTCTAAAGCTCCTGTTACTTTTGACACTTGTTGCTTTGCACTCGCTCAACCTACTCTCAACGCTCTCGTTACCTACTACGATCGCTCGACACCAAAGCTCGCGACCATTGACATTGTACGATGACGTCGTCTCGTCTTTTGATATGTTTAACGCAACATCTTCCCACCCTGCTGTCTTAGCTTTCTTTGATGCATACACTCCGCCAAAGACGAATGCCGTGGCTTTTATGCCACCGAACATGATTGTGCTAGCGGATAAGGCACTCGCAACACCTCATTCGATGACGGCCTCCATGATGACGCACAAAATGCCCCGAAACTCAGCTCTTGACAGCGTCATGACGACTTGGACGACTGTGTCCAGTGACCCAGTCATTGGCAAGCTGCTCTCCGTGGCATTGATCATCAGTTTGTTTTTGAATACATTCCTGCTGAAAGGTATTGCCACGCGCAACCCAGCTGTGATCGAAGGTAATGCCGTGTATGTGACAGCTCAGGCCGCTGCTCGACTTATCGGTGCACACTTTGTTGAGGACTGGAAAAAGAAGCCGAAGGACGAGGACAAATCTTCCACTCCGCGTGTCAGCTTTGGACCACCTGAGTCGCGCATGCCACCACCACCCCCCAGTGATCCACCGCGTCCATTTGATCAGGTGCAGGAAGTATTCAAGAGTGACGGACCAGGTGCGTTGAATAATGAGGAAGTAGTACTTCTGGTTCAAAGGGGAGTAATCGCGCCCTATGCACTTGAAAAAGTACTTCAAGATCTCGAACGTGCTGTTTTAATTCGCCGTGCTGTCTTATCTCGCGCATCTGAAATGCGCACACTCGAACACAGTCTCTTGCCTTATAAGGATTTCGACTATGCATCTGTATTCGGCGCATGTTGTGAGAATGTGGTGGGTTACATGCCGCTCCCATTAGGCATTGCCGGTCCCCTTCTTATCGATGGTCTAATGACGCCTATACCCATGGCTACCACAGAAGGTACTCTTGTTGCGTCCACTAGTCGTGGATGCAAGGTTCTGAATGCAAACGGCGGTGTGACGACTGTGCTCACCCAGGATGCTATGACGCGTGGCCCCGTGATCGAATTCCCGTCCCTCACAAGTGCAGCACGGGCTAAACGCTGGATTGATTCTGCACATGGTGCAAGCTCGATCAAGTCCGCATTCGACAGCACATCCCGCTTTGCTCGTCTTGCATCGCTGCACACTGTTTTGGCCGGTCGGACGCTCTTTGTTCGCTTTGCCACCTCCACAGGTGACGCAATGGGTATGAATATGATTTCCAAAGGTGTGGAAGCTGCCCTGGGCATGATAAAAGAAAAGCATTTTCCAGAAATGGAACTACTCTCTTTATCAGGAAACTACTGTATCGACAAAAAGCCGGCTGCTATCAATTGGATTGAGGGCCGTGGTAAAAGTGTTGTGGCTGAGGCGGTGATTCGTGGAGACACTGTGCGCAAGATCCTAAAATGCACGGTAGAGGACCTGGTGAATCTCAACATAAAAAAGAACCTGGTTGGAAGTGCTATGGCAGGATCCATTGGCGGATTTAACGCACATGCAGCCAACATTCTCACGGCAATGTACCTTGCCACGGGTCAGGACCCGGCCCAAAACGTGGAAAGCAGCAATTGTATGACACTCATGGAAGCTACAAATGATGGTGAGGATCTGCTTGTTTCGGTAAGCATGCCATCCGTGGAGGTTGGTACTGTCGGCGGTGGCACAGGACTCCCTCCCCAGCGTTCGATGTTGGAGCTGCTGGGCATCCAAGGTCCTCATAAGAACACACCAGGCGCGAATGCTCAGCGTTTGGCTCGCATTATTGCTGCTGCCGTAATGGCAGGTGAACTAAGTCTCATGGGCGCACTCTGTGCTGGCCATCTGATCAAGGCGCACATGCAGCACAATCGCAGTGCCCCTCCAACACCGGGCCATATGTCTCCCATGCCGAAAGATGTGCAGTATAAACCTACTATGACGCCTCTTATCGCCACTCCTATCCCAAGCACATACGAGAAAAAGGGATTGTCTCCTGTCTCAAACACCCCGCAAGAGAAAGAAGCCAATGATATATAACATATATGCTAGATTAGCCTTTCAAAGGTTCCCTGCCCCAGTAGATGAAGCGTGTGCCGCCAGGTACTGTTGTTAATGGAGGTGGATTCCTGAGCTTTTTATTCGTTTCATCACGGTCTTGGTCAGCATTTGGGCAGCGCCGCTTTGGCCCACAACCAACACCCAAGTTTCAAATCCTCTCTTTGCCATGCAAGCGTCGGGGCCTTCTCCCGAGGCGCAAGCTGATGCTCTTTTACTACAGTTCCTTTCGCCTTTATCTGATCGTGACACACCTTCTTGGTCAGATGCGTTATCACAGGGCGTAAAAGAGCGACGTGGCCTGGCTGTTGGCGGCCAACTACTTGTGGACCGCCTGCTTCAAGAAGCGGGCGTATCTTCTTCTCTGTTCCCTCCTTCATCACCATCAGACGCATTTGTGCTTATGGTGGAAATCCTTACGTCTGCAGCTCCGGATCTTTTGAAGAACGAGCTTTTGTATTACTTAGGTCTGGAACACAATCATATGCAGGCAACACAGCATGCTTCTGCTATGGCTGAATACCTGCACCTGCCTGCATCAAATTGCACAGAAGTGGAATCGTATTGGGCAATTGATCATGGCTTTTTCGATCGAGCCGTGGCCGGCGGACGCACGTCCAAGTTCTCATGCATCATGGCAGAATCCCTGTCTTCCTCACCAGCACTCTTGCTGGAGTTCTATGAAGTACGCGGTGCCCTACCTTCGATCGAATCTTTGAATGACGCTGCCTCTTTTCATGAACTATCCATGATTGTGGCGGCCCTGGCACGTGTAGAAGGACTCGTATCAGCTTGGCTAACGTGTCGAACTATTTTAGCAGCGCAGCCTACTGATTATGTTCCTTCAGTAAGGCTGCATCTGTTCGGCACACTGCTCCGCCTGTGCTTCTCCCCACCTGATGCAACTTTGATTCGCGACTTGTTAAACTTACCCCTGAAGACTGACGAAGAAGCCTTCATTGAATCGTTTGCTATTGATTCACTGGACCAGTCACATGGCGCTTTGGCCATGGACACTTTACTCATAAAATGTGTGAATCAAGGAAGGTATATCGATGCAATCCACCTCGATCACCGAGCATCTCGTCATGAGCGTACACTAGCGTTCTCTGGTCAAGAGAATGAGTTATACTTACGTGCAAAGCAGCGTCGGAGTGCATTCATGGATGGTGTTTGGGCCGTGGTTCCTGTTATTCAACGTGACGCTTTGCATGCACAAGATGTAAAGGAAGATATCTCAAGTGAAGCCACTCATACATACGATGTGAATATGGATATTGCTTCTTCGCCACCGCCACGACCACATACACCAATGAGTGCTTCACTTAATTCCAAAGATATCCAACGCACTCATCCATTCTCTCCAGAAGTCAATTTATTACGTGCCTCGATCCGTGTACCCACAGCTTCTAGCTCTGAAGCACGAAGTGCTTCTCCGGCCCAAAAGTTGACTGATCAGTCGGCAGAATTGCGCAGCAGCAGTCCTTTCTCAGGTTGGAAACAGCCAGGCGTTCTACACCAAACGCAAGTGTCTCCGAAGCCAGCTTGGAGCCTTCCAGTGCCTCGCATCACGCGGGCGTCCAAATCTTATGACTTGAATGTCGATATACCGGTTAGCACCATTGATTCTAACGCGCAAGAAAATGCGAAGTCAGATGATGCTGATACCGATATGCTCAAGGATAAGCCTGTTTTGGAGAGCAACGCCACGGAAGAGAATGATGCCCTTCTGGATTCTCCACGAGAAATGCCAGTTCGTCGCCGTACTGGTCAGCGTCGTTCAGCTCGACAAGCTACTAAAGCGATTCGCAAAGTCATGAAACCTAGCGATGTCAAACCAGAGCCTATGATCCCCGGTGGATTTCCTATGGAGGAGGAAGAAACAACGGTTAATCCCTCCCCTCGTCGGAGTACACGTCGGTCGCGAATGAGCGTGGCTTCGAAGACAGCAAACGAACTGAGCACGTCCACATCTATGCAACCTGATACACCGTCCAAATCACCCAGCACAGCTTCTCGAATTCCTCGATCTTCCACCACAGCAGATATAACAGTGTACCCACAAAACTCACTGGCACGTCTGGAGGCTCTATCGGATGTGCAGCCCATTGCCCGCCGGACGCGAGCTCAGGTTGCTGAACTCGAATCGCAAGGGTCTCAATCAAGCACTGATGCTCTATCAGATACTGAGACTGAAAGTAATGTTCTAACCACTCCTTCGCGACGTAGAACGCGGAGTGAACGCGCATCAGCAGCTGCTCTATCGTCGCCTCAACGGATGACCCGATCGGCTCGACGGCTTCGTGATGGAAGCGTAGCAGCTCCTAGAACGCCTGGAAGATCCTCTAGGAGGCACTGAGTTTCATAGTGCATGCAGTTTTACCATACTTATATTAAGATATTTTAATATTAGCATCGAGCTATTTATATTTATATATGTATATGCCTACGGGTACACTTTCTTAATCAGGTCAGCATACTTCTTCTCAACCTCTTTACGCTGCACTTTCTGTGCAGCTGTAAGTGGGAGCTCTTCTGGGATGAGCACAACGCACTGCAGAAGCTCCATGTTTGCAAATCCAGCTTCCTTGCCAACTTCGTTGAGCTTCTTAAGCATCATGTTCTGAACCACCTTGTCATGGCAAAGGTTGGAGAGTTCGAGGTGAGCAATATCTTGCTTGTTATTGTCTTCAAGTGCTGCACGCAAGTTGTCCTCACGAGGGAATACGACGGCCATGGGCTGCTTAGCGTCAGATGAAGCTACCAGGCAAAGGTTGCTAACAAAGTTGCATGCTTTGTACGTGCTTTCCAGACGTTCCAAAGCAATGTATTCACCACCCGACAACTTCACAAGGTTTTTCTTACGGTCAATAAGCGAGAGCGTTCCTTGTTCATCCCATTGGCCAATATCACCCGTGCGAAGCCATCCATCCTTCGTGATTGCCTCCTCTGTGATTTCAGGACGTTTAAAGTATCCTTGTGTGACAGATGGGCCACGGATCCAAACTTCGCCCTGAGCAGGACTCTTATTAGCAAAGTAGCCTGCTTCAGGCACGTCCACGAGCCTGACTTCAACGGATGGCATTGGGCAACCCACAGAACCGTAGCAGAAAAACTCGGGAGTCATCAAAGCGCACATGGCTGAAGACTCAGTCATACCGTATCCTTGGATGATTGTCGTCAGAGCCGTGTTAAGGAATTGATGCGTCTCCCTAGCGATTGGGGCACCGCCGGAAAGGGCATAGCGTATACGGCCACCGGTCTGTGCACGAACACTCTTGAACACGACGCTTTCGGCAAATTGCTTCAGCAAAGGAACATTATTAGACTTGGCCCACATGCTCATACCAAACAGTTTCTTCTTTGTGGCACTAGCGGCCTGAACCTTGCTTACGATACCCTTGCGGATAAGTTCCCAAACGGCAGGTACTCCAACTAATAGTGTAGGACGGAAGGCTACCAAGTCACCTTCACATTTACGAACACTGTTAGATGTAAGCGTCTTGACGCGTCCGTAACCGATAGCGATGCCGTAGTAAATCATGTAGCATTCAACGACGAATTCAAGAATATGTGCAAGGGGGAGATAGGCGAGGTACGAATCAGACTGGTTCAGATAAGGCTTCAACAGCATGGTGACGGAAGCGATTGTGGCAATAAGGTTATCGTTTGTTAAAATGACACCCTTAGGCTTACCGGTAGATCCAGAAGTGTACATGATGCAAGCCACATCTTTGCCTTGCGTGGGCGCAGGATCCACCATGTCTTGCTTTCCGTTCCTAATCACTTCATCATAGTGGATAAGAACAGCGTTAGGACGTCCAGAGATCTTCGAGTGAATTCTGTTAAGAATATTTTCATCGGCTTCTCCGTCATAGATAACAACGCGGAGCAGAGGCGTCTGATCAATAATCTTCTCAAGCACCTTTAGGTGCTGCGCATTTGTGAAAATACCCTGCACTTCAGGCTCCTCGAGCGACACTTGCAAACCTTCGGGGCCAAGCGTGTCATATGATGTGCAAAATGTAACGCCTTGACGGAAACAAGACTGCGCAGCCACTTGCCAACTGACATTGGTGGAAGCAAATATGTTAAATACCGTCTTTTGGTTCAGACCAAGCTGGTGCATGCCACTGGCGAACTCATCCACAGTCTTGAAAAACTCGTTGATAGTGATATACTTGTAGGGACTGAGCTCATAGTACGTCCAAGTCTTGGTCTCTTTGACTTCTTCATCACCGACCTTCTTCGTAACCACCTTTTGCTCTTGGTGCTCGTCTACAATGTCACGCCATGCAATATTTTTCTTGTCACCAAAGCGCTTGCGGGCTTCCTCCATCAGTTCGTACATAGTGTGGATCCCCTCGTGAGGGCGTTCCACCAACTGCTCGGGCGAAAGGAAAGAGCGATAGACAGGTCCAAATGCTCCCTCACCAGGGCTAACCTGCACACTAGCCTTGTGACCTTGTTTGCTCATCGTTTCAGTTGGTGTGAAGGAAACCAGGCGGGAGCCGTGTGATCTTGAACGTTGGGAAAACCTGCATTTCAAATATTCCCGAACTGCTTACGTGCACCCCCACTGTCGTGGCACATTATCTACGCGCCCAACAAATTTCGCCTTCCCGTGACACGTCGCGTCACATGATTTCATAAAATGTCGATATCTAAGATTGGAGTTTAGTCCGTGCGCCATCATGTCGAAAGCTGTCGTATTCTTGACGCAGGGTACAGAAGAAATGGAATTCACCATCACGTACGATGTGCTCGTTCGTGGTGGTGTAAATGTGACTTCTGTATTTGTTCCAGAGTCAGGGAAGCCAGCCGCCCCAACAAACGGTCTTGTTGTTGCCTCTCGTGGTGTTAAGCTCGGCGCCGACACGACTCTCCAAGCTTTGTTGCAAAATGGCAACGCCGATCAATTTGACGCTTATATTGTTCCCGGTGGCGCTGGTGCTGTTCATACATTATCTAAAGATGAAAATGTGCTGAAGATTTTACATGACGCTCATGCCTGTGGCAAAGTTATTGGCATGATCTGCGCAGGCACTTTAGCAGCTTTGGGAGCCCAAATTGGACTGAAAGGTCCTATTACCAGCCACCCATCAGTAAAGGACCAGCTTGACGCCTTGTACGAATACAAGGACTCTCCGGTTGTCGTTTCCGACAATTTCGTGACGAGTCGTGGGCCTGGCACCACCTTCCTTTTCGCGCTCACACTGGTCGAGAAACTGGTCGGATTGGAAAAACGGAACGAAATTTCTGCTCCAATGATGCTAATGTAGGAGCACGTACGATTCACTAAGCATCGGGCATCTCTATATCATCTTCGTCATCCACCTCCTCGTCCTCTTCGCCTTGCGCGACATGCAGAGCAGGTACATCCAACTCGCGATCTGCACCGATGTAGCTGTCACACATGAGATATAGTTTTAGCTTGTCATGCATGCCTGCTGGTAGCATGAATTCGAGACGCACATCAAGAGTTTTTGCAATCGTGACACGCTTGATGCTGAGCAAGCTGTTTGTGCCGGGATCTCCAATCACCAGCCACCACGCTGTCATCTTGGGCGATGGATAGAACGGTGCAATCGCGGTGGGATCAGATGGTTGCTCATCTTCTTCATCAACATCGCGCTCGAGCTTGGCTTGAAGGATAATCGTTGAGGCACTGTTCAGCTTTTCCTTATCCAAAATGTCGAACTCAATGTCGACATATGGGAACTCGTTCGTGAGGTTTGCCACATCAGCCAACTGCCGTTTGTCGAGCTGAAGGAGCTCGTCGCGCTCATGCTGACTCATATCTGGCAGGACATCCGCAAGAGCATACACGTCATTAATACCACGCGCTTGGCAACGTTGAATTGTTGCAGCCGTGAAGTGGGGTACTTGGCGCAACGGTGAGTCACGGTCCCACACGGCTTGCACACACATGTGACTGATTTCCATAGCCACGATGGCATTTAGCATAGCTCCTGAACTCATGACATCAACACAGGCATTAAGCAGCGTAAGGACTCGATTTAAAATGTCGCGCTGGTCCTGTGCCAAATCCGCAGGCAGGGTCAAGCGCGAAAAGTGTGCTTGAAGGAGAATAAACGTCTTGTGGAATGGATTCTCAAATTGAATCTTATCGAGCTTGAGTGGCATGCGATCATAGATGCGACGGAGGAGCACATCTTCATGACGACGGATGGGCACAGTCTCAAACTCCGATGCTGAAGACACAATCTCAAGCATGCCACGCAGCTTAGTAGTGCCCGAGAGGGACAGATGGAACACATCGATGGTCGCATAGCTGACGTTGTAGAAACTGGCAATCATACCAAGGTTAAGGGGACTCAAATCCATGTCGTTTTCCACAGCGATGCATTTGCTTTGTTCAAGATCAACCAGGGTATTTTCCACGAGCTCTGACAAAAAGTCACCAATGTGCTCCATATCGCGACCTTGGCATCCATACGCTTGAGGATTTTTCGGCAGACGGCGGTACATGAGCGTCCATGTTAGCATATCGACTGCACCTTGCTTGTCCTGCACCGTTCGGGCCACAATTTCAGCGTTCAAAAAGTCTTGGGTATATGTACCGAGTCGGCTTTCCAACGGCATGCCTTCTGCCAAGAATTTCTTAAAGTAGTTCTTCCGATTTGCCTGACAAAAAAGCATACATCGACTGCGACCCATCTCATCCGGCAAAGTGCACTTGCCTACCATTTCGAGCATGTCTGTCAGTGCATAGTCAACATAACGGTGTTCGCGTCCCTCGTACGTCTGCAGAGAGAGTAGGAGTACCAAATGCGCTTGCACGGGCAAGCTCCATACCGTGTCTTTACTCGCTACCATCACTTGGATCGCTCCGGCATTGAACAAGCGTTCGACGATGCGTCGATCGCCCTTACTCAAGCCCTCGTGATAGAATGCGATACCGTAGGCGAGAACTTCAGCAAGCTCCTCATCCTGTACACGGTCTAGATGTGGCTTCAAATCTTCGCGTTCCATATTCAGGAATGGAGATTCACCCTTCTCGTCTTCACTGTCCGCGAGTGCGTACGCCAGAATATCATTGACAGTCAGCTTGGTCTGCTTGCGCGTAGGTACAAACAAAAGGACTGGCTGTGAGGGCGCATACTCCATGATCGCAAGGTACGCAGGCTTTGCCATCGCGATCATCAATGATGGGAAGTGTGGCACATTGAATGGCTGAATGTGCACTTCCATTGGTACAGGTCGTGCGCTGGGTGCAAATGACAGCGTCTGCGTGGCACCCAGCCAGCCAGCGACATCGGTTGCATTAGCCAGAGGAGCCGTGAGACCAACAAACCGGGTTGCACGCTCCGTTTGAGCAGCCACAAAACGAGCTCGAGAGCCTACGACTTCATACGTCGGACCAACGTATGCATCACTCAGCAGATGCAAGTCGTCAAAAATGTAGAGGGCAACACTTTGTACATTCCGTCGCTGGCGCCAGCGGCGTGACAAAACATCCCATTGCTCGGGCGTCGCAATGACAACATCGGCCAGCTCGAGTAGACGCAGGTTGGTACTCGTCTCACTGGCAAGCGCAACTGTCTCTTTCGTTGGAAATCGTGCCTTCCATGCCAGCACACGTGGTTGCACCATGCTAGCGTACGGCAATATGCACACAGCTCGTCCGCCACCAGTGTTCCACAAGCGCCATAGCGCAAGCTCAGCACAAAACGTCTTGCCAGCTCCTACTGGCGCACCAAGAAGCACATTCTCGTCTGTTTCATACAGGGCATGGAATGCCTGTGTCTGGATCTTGTTCATGTGATCGAATGCATATAGCGAAGCTGCGTCAGCGCCTAGCACTGACAAGGGCTGCGGCTGCAAATCTAGCAGTGGTGTTGGCGGGGCGAACTTATCCGGCAAGATTAGATGCTTGAACGAAATTGGAAGGCGAACCTCGCTGTGCAGCCAACGGTCACTCAGCAGCGAAATGTAGTAGTTGGGTGGAAGGGGATCTGTTAGCTCCACGGTGAAGGACACAGTGTGTTCGTCCGTTGCGTAGCGTCGCAGCAAGACAAACTGATCGTAGAATAAAATCATTTCGCCATCCACGTCTTCAACCAGCAGCCAGAAACTCTGCGCACCGCCATGAATACGATCGTCCCATTCAAAATCCGGCGTGATAGTCAAGTGCACCTGCAGTAAGGAGCGCGTGAGTGGCTGAAAGTATGCCTGTAGATCTAGGTGCGGGAATTGGAACACGAGACGATGCAAAAGACGACCTGCACGAGGTATACCAATCAACTCACCCATCTCATTGGGCTCAAGGTCACGCAAACGGGCCCAAGGAAATTCTTTGCGTTCCAGACGACGAATAAGGTCCGGCGCAACGCCGGGAAATTGGCGCAACGGAGTCATGGAGCCCCATTGCCGACGCTCCGTCATTTTGGCCAGATCCAGAGCATAACGCGTCGTGCGTGCATATCCACGGACCACACAAATTTCGACCAACGCACGTAAAATACGTGAGGCGGATTGCGTCACATAAACCATATCCGCTGAAAGAGCATAGCCCTCCAACGAGAGTTGGGAAATCCATGTCTGGAGGAGAGCATTGATTTTGGCACTGGGTTCATCGATACCTTCTTTGATTGGAATTGGCACACGTTCGCGCAGTTTTCCAATTTCCAACTTTTCGTCTTGTCGCACAATCTGGTGCTTGAATTCATCGCTGTAGCTGAAGATTCGCAGCAGTTCGATTGCGCTAGACGTAGATTTCAAGTGTTTATGATATGTGCCCATGGATGTATGCGTGAGATAATAGTGCGCTGCAATACGCGCTAGCTCATTCGTTGTAAACAAGCCCGTTCTGCGGTCGTAGCGCAGCAATCCAGCTTTCTCCAAGAGAACAGCAGCACTGTGTGCGATGTCCGCCCGCTTTTGCTCAAGAAACGGGTCGTCCACCGTGTAATCTGGTGATACACTGTACAATGCTGGCGAACGAAGCATCCGAACGTACAAATAAGTGTACCCGAGCCAAGTCACGGCCTCGTCGCGATTCCGGATAGTACCCAGTACAATTTCAGCATTGAGATTATCGGCCAAGCGTGAGACAAATTGGCTTTCAATCGGCAGCTGTTGATTCAGAAGCGAGAGATAATATTGCAATTCTGAGTACTGCGTGATAATAATGCCTTCACCCACCGTATCAAATTGCGGCCGACCGGCACGACCCAGCATTTGAAGCATATCTTGAGGAGAAAGCTCACACCATCGACTCTTCTCAGGGTTGTATATCTGTGTGCCTTTGATGATCACCGTATGCGCAGGCAAGTTCACACCCCATGCAAGGGTAGCAGTACTGACAAGAACCTGTATATGTCGTCCAGCAAATAGATCTTCAACCAGCTCCCGGTCAGCACGTGTCATTCCCGCATGGTGGATACCGAATCCATATTGCAATAAGTCACGCAAGTTCGCGTCTTTGGCGTCTTCTGCAGCTTCACGAAGAACGTCACGGCTGGTTCCTGTTTGAGGCAGGAATACATCAAGCGACTCGCGAGCTTCAGCTGAGTCGCGCAAGAACTTGGCTGTCTTGGCTGTCTCCTTCCGCGAATGCGTGAAGATGAGGATCTGGTTCTTGCCCGCATGCTCCATGACTTTGTCGTACGTCACTTCATTCATGAGTTGCAGCCTTTTGATGGCCTTTGTCTCTGTTAGTCCGATAAACTCCTGGCGTAGGGGACAAGGCCGATAATTTGATTCAAAGTACAATAAGCCAGTTGCTGTATTCACGCGCAAAAAGGCTGCGACATCCTGGTAATTCGGCAACGTGGCACTGAGACCAACAATCCGCACAGGGTCGTTCAGCTGCTCCATACGGCGGATTGTGCGTGCGACAATAGCTTCGAGTACTGGTCCGCGATCATCGTGAAGCAGGTGTACCTCATCAATAATCAAAAGTCGCACCAGATTTGTATATGAAGAGTCCGAGCTTTTTCGACTGATGACGTCCCATTTTTCTGGTGTGGTCACAATAACATGCGTCTCTGCAATTTGTGCCTTGGTAAGTTGACTATCACCGGTCAGCTCATTGACCACCACTCCAAAAGGTTCCAGTCGTGAGCGGAAATGGTTTGCTTGTTCAGCCACAAGTGCTTTCATGGGGGCGACATACACAATCTTGCACTCTGTCAAATCCATCGCACCTGTGTCTTCATCACGCCACTTGCCGAGCTCATGAAGGATTGTCAACATTGCCACGTTTGTTTTTCCGGCACCAGTAGGCGCACACAATAACATGGGCTCATCACTGCCGAATGCAACAGGGTAGCATTTAGACTGTACAGGGTTCAGCGTTGTTGTATTGGGAAAGGCAGCATGTGCCCAGCTCGGCAACTGTCTGATCGATACAAGTTCTTCTGGCAACACTGAGCGTTTCTCTGGTGGCGGAACGTGGATTTCTTCGTAGCCTTTCTTACTTCGCTTGAAACTACCAGCCGGAAGACGGACTTTGGGATTGGAATTTAAATGCCCACCTTCACTGAATGCCATCGATTCTAGATCCAGCGTCAGGCGTGGTGCTGCCGTCGATCCAGGAGCAAGGGTGGCTCGCGATGTAAGACGATGCGCCTGACGTTTAGCCTCTTCAAGTTCGTCCGCGGCCAGCGCGGGCTTGGCTGCGTCACCAGCAAGGCGCTTCAAGATCCAGCCTGCATTCCTCTCCCGCATAGCAACTTCGACATCCATGCGTTCATCCTCATTTGATCGCGATAAACGTGTACACCAATACACAATATCACGGTTTTTTGTCAGTGTCTGTACCACATCAAAGTGGTCATAATCAAAAAGCGCCATGAGACTGTTTTCGCATTCACGTGTATCAGTCTCCGCTCCAAGGATTTCTAAAGCAGCATCAGTCTTCTCGCCCGATTCCACAGGATCCGAGTAGCAATCATTCAAGATACGCTGGAGCCAATAAGCATCAATATCGTGGACATCCAAGTCGGATGAGGTGGTCTCTGCTGCGTCACCGAGGACGAGATCCTCTTGATTCGTGGCAAGATCAGCAGTATCGTGAACTTCTGTTTCTTCAGCAGCTTCATCCCGTTGGCTATGTTGATCCTCCTCGTCATCGGACGCTTCACGCACCACATAAGTCTCTTCGTCCGGATTACTCTCTTCTTCCTCGTTGTCGAAGAGAACGGCCACACCAGCTTCGTCATCCACACCAGTAGACGTCTCAGCATGGGCACTTGTATCTTCCTCGTAATCTGTGAGCTGCTTGCTTAGGTTCACATATTGGCTAAACTTTTCTTCAGGTAGGGGCCCCAAGAAGGTCTCCATTTCTCGCTTCTTGTCCAGATCGCGCACACTATCATCTTTGAGAATCTCGATAGCAGTATCAGCCGCTGATCGTACAACTTCTGTCGTTTGATCACCCAGTGCGCTTTGGATCATTGTGAGAACAAGCTCGTATACTGAACGCGTCTCGTCCGTGCGCGGTATATATCGAAGCCCGTCAAGCTCTGCACTTGCCTGCAGCACATTGGCATATTGGGCAGTTCCAGGATTCCAGTTACGCTTTTTTACCATACCGTAGTCATCACTTTCAGCGACTTTACGCTTCCTCTCGACATCTTGTGCTTGTGATTTTACGACACGAGAGCCCATCGACTTTGGGTCGATACGGCCGACGAGCGATTCGGCTTCACCTGTAGGCTCATTCTGGTCCTGTCTGTGACCAGCACTAAGCACCAGCGAGGACAACGCCGAGTAGCGGTACCCAGACAGGTCTCGCTGGTTCTTGGGCGCCATGGCGTCGACGTACTAAAGCGTCCATGCTACCGCTCCGCGCATTTTTGTCGAATCACGTGATATAAAAAGAGGGAACTTTCTGCTGGCGGACGCGAAAACGAGTCAAGCAGTCCGGATTGAGACGAAAGTGGCGGACGACCGCGATTCTAAGGTAGAACACCTCGTATCGGTCTGCCTTCGTCGCCTTTCCTCCATTGACTCCGCGGTCATCGTCCGCGATGCTTTACAAGGTTGTGGGTGTATTTGAATAAGAATATATAATTCAAGGTTCTTGCACGCCCCAACAAACGCTTATACTTGACAAGTACACTGAGACGGCCCCTACCAGCCCCTCTCGAAAAGTGCCCTTGATGATTTCGGCGTTAGAGTCACTGGAGAACACCAAGCCTCTTCCTGATGCGCAAGGTGTAGCTGAAAAACGGCAACACGCGGAAGAAGCAGTGTCTAAACCTATACCTCTGGCTCCCATGATGGGCTCATTTGTGCACCCAGAGAACGGCACGACGTCTATCACCAGTCACCAAGATATGCCTAGTCCTTCCAAGCAGGAAGCTGATAATAATGACCAAGGAACTGACGAAGAAACAGGAGTGATCAGGTGCATTTGCCTTTGTGATGATGATGACGGGTTCACCATTCAATGTGATCGTTGTTTCGTATGGCAACATTGCGCTTGTTTTGGCATGTCTCACTCCAGTGTGCCTGACGAGTATCTGTGTGAACAATGCGATCCGCGCCCTGTTGATTCAAACTATGCACGAGCAGTTCAAAGACGCCGTCTCCAAGAAGAAGCTCGTAAAACGCATCGAGCTAAGCACACGACGTCTTCTGCTGCGTCTACCTTGTTCGAATCAGCAGCGAATGCGGCCTGGGAGTCCGCCGTACACGGTACTAAAGTGCCTGTGCCACGAAAAAAAAGACAACCTAGTCGCTCACCTCAAACCCGCCCTGTACCTGACCACGAAACTGTTGACGATTTGGACTTGAATGCGACGAGTTCTTCCCGTTCCAAGTCTCGAAATAAGCGTTCACGAAGTCACACGCGAAAGTCAGTGGCTGGACCATCTCCGTCAAAAGGCAGCGATGATGAAGAAATACCTATAAAGTTTGAGTCTTGGCAAATTGAGTTCACAAACATCGATTCAAACCACATTCGTGAACCAAGCATATTACAAGTAATTGCGAGTCATCTGTTTCACTGGAATGGCCACAGCCCATTAAAGGCTACACAGGATGAAAGTGGATTTTTTGTTGCTCCTCTCCGCTACAGCACAGAACTTCCGCCCCTTGAGCAGCAGCGCAAATTTTTACCAAGTGGCCTCGCTGCTGTGGGCTTTGAGACCATTCCTGTGGAAATGCATTGCAAATCACTGGCTGAATTGTCCACTCATCCTCTCGTCCGCACGATTTCTGACCAAGTAACGGGCAGCTTTTTCAGCAATATCTCCCATTTGCAGCCTTCGCCATCTGAGCCGCAGAACGTATGGTCAGCATCCAAATTGTTTTGTCGGCCTTCTATGCATGGACTGTTCTCTGACACCTACATCCCTGCAGGTGCATTTATCATGGAGTATCTTGGCGAGCTATACAGTGCTGATACGTACCGTTCAAATCCCATCAACCAGTATGCTCAAATGGGTACCACGAAGCCGCATGTTCACTTGTTTCCTCAACCATTGAACATGGTTGTAGATGCACGTATGTATGGCAATTCAGCACGGTTCGCACGTTCAAGTTGTCATCCCAACGCCGTTCTACGCTCTATCCTTCACTATGATGGGTCCAGTGATATTCCAAGGGTGTCGTTCGGTTTATTTGCCATCTCGGCAATCCCCAAATCTCAAGAAATCACTCTTGGATGGGAATGGGATGATCATCATATCGTACACATTCTTCCTACCTTGGCTCGTCGTCCTTGGGCTATGGATGATGCCACACGCTTGCGTAAATCACTGTCACCAAAGGAAGAAATGATGTTAGCTGCAGAAGAATTTTCGGTGCGTGGGGACTTTCCTTATGGATCCACGATTCTTGCTCGCAAGTTTAATGCCATTCTGTCCATTATACTGAGTTATACTACATGTGGTTGTGTTGGCCCATCAATAGGTGGTTCCAGTGCAAATTCTCTGCACACTAGACGTCAAAATTGTGCTGTAACGCAAATGTTACGTGCAAGTCAAGGGATGCCTTTGTTATATACATCGCCTTCGCCTAGAAATCCGAGGATGAAACCTATTCTTTTTGAGCCTTTGGTCGGTGTATTCCGCCATTGGGTGCCTGACTTGAACATGGATTCGACTACGCATTTGTGTGCTAAAATTTCTCAAAACGAATGCTTCGTCCAGCGTGTTCCATTCTCGGACGAAACATCAAACGCCTGGGATCCACTACACAACAAGCCCGAGTCGGAGCACGAGAGTGATGCAGAAAGTGAAAGTGGCGCTTCAACAGCAACAGAGATTGTGTCAGAAGACTATCCTTATGCAAGCGAAAATGAGGATGCATTGGTGAAAGAGGCCTTACGACATTTGGAACAACAAAGTCGGTCGACCCTTCCTCTCAAGAAGAGGGCTGATTGTGTGCGAACGAAAGACAAAATGCCTAGAAATGACCCCCGCCGCATATCGGATTTGGCTTCAGGGTTGGATACAATTAGTCCTCTCTATGAGCAAAAAAAGAGTCCAATCAAAGCGATTCGAGCTTCTCAGTCAGGACTCAAGCGACCGAAGCGCCATTTGGATAAAGTCGAATTTTCCTCGTCTGATGAAGAAGGTGCACCTGTTTCACCGTCTCGCCATATTAGGAAAAAATCGATGCAGTCGCTTGACGGTAAGCATACGCTCAATCGTATGCATTCCAGCTCAACTGGTCCGCCCCAGGTCCGCCCCGTTGCAAGTCCAAGTCCTCAATTAGGCCCTGTGCGTCCGACGTCGCCCACTCAGTCGCGTTCAGGCTCTGTCACACCCCCCTTGTCCTCGAGCGCTTCGAAACGGCCTCCAGTCGATTCTCAAACGGCTGCGACCGCTACAGTTTCAGCCACTGCTTCATCTCCGCTCGAAACCAACACTTCTATACAGCGACGGGAATCATCGATCATGAGTGGTAATAGTTCATTGCCACCAGCCCCACCCAAACGCCTCTCATTGGCAGAATATAAAAAGCGCTTGTCTTCGCGACGTAAACCGGAGAATCAGGTCCAGCCCGAAGCAGCCGACACACCCACTGCTCCACCAAAAATTATTTCATTCGACTCCCAGAGCGAGAGACCCGTGCGAAACGCCGGGGCTTTGGAGTTACCAATGCACGACCCGATTTCTTTCCAAGCAGCGCCAAGCTCGCCAGTATCATCCTCATTACCGTCCATGGAGCGTTCGGGTATCCGCTCCGTGATTATACCTCGTTCACCCCCTCAGGGAACAGCATTCCTTCCTTCAACTACGAAGCTAGATGAAGTCTCCTCTGAGGCGGTGCACAATCAATTATCGAAGTCCACTGAACTCAAGTCTGGTACAATGCCACAGGCCCCACCATTACCTGTTGCCTCATCATCATCTTTGCTGTCCCACCCTGACAAGGATCTGATGCCTCCCAAGAGACGATCTTCCTCTCCCGTACAATCATCCTTGCCCCGGTCACTACTGGCTGAACCGCCTTCAGCGCGTCTGCATGCATCTCCTCCGCTGACTTCCTCATTACAGACTCACGCACTACCACCTGGTCCGCCGCCGGGTCCACCACCACCTATGCCTCCCAGACTGCGCGCGGCCCAAAATCGTGTGGATGAGCGAAATCGTCAAGCTCACACAAACTCTTCAACACAATCCTCGACGCCGGATGCACATGACCTCCGCGCTTTGCAGGCATCACGCCATGGTACGGGATTCAATTGTAGCAGCTGGCGCCCTATTCACTGAAATCATATACAGTCTGTATTAATATTATGCTACTTTCGTCTTTTTATCTCGATGGCGCCTAGGCTGCTGTTGTAGTAACTCCCATACTTCTCCATCCAGTACGCTGCGTGCGATGGTGCCGGTGCTTCTCAGGATGTCTTTCGGACAGGGTGCTTCTTCCTCGACAGGATAAATGGTCCATCCGTGGTGATCAGCCATGCGCTGTATTAAAAACTGCGCCAGCTCCGCCATTGCATAGAGCGATCGACTGTTTTCGACGCTAGGTTCTGATACCGATAGATCAATGTATGTTCGCACACAAGCAGTGAAACGTGCCAGCACACCAATGTTGGTCTCACAGGCGACACATGCTAGGTAAAATTCCAAGTATCTTGAAAACGAACACAGAGTTTGAGGTGATTCCGCATTTAGATCCGGATGATGGGCAAGAAGATGTAGAAAACGCACGATAACACGTTCTAATCGCTCGTGCCTAACGACTGGCGGCAAGACGTGTAAACGTCGGGAGTAAGAAGCGACTTGTACGCGTGGTTCATCCTCAGGATCAAAGGCCACTAGAAACATGGCAGCGTGGAATTCTGAAGGAAGTTCATCGCGCATCAAATACAAAAGCAGATCATGTAATAGATGCATCCGAACTTGAAAACACTCATCTTGAAGTGCATAGGATAAACGACCCATTCGTGGAAGAATAAGCGAAGCGTATGCATCATATGTAGCTAGTTTCAAGATACATTGGGCTGCATACAATCGCAAGCGTGCCCGCACGCCAAGGGGTATGTGCTGATCATGATGCACTTCACCCGTGCCAAGAAGAATCCAGAGAAGTTTGAGCACAGGAGGCACCAAATCCGCATTTTTTTGAACGCAACACCATTGCGTCAATACACGCAAAGAGCTTAGTCGCGTCCGAAGCGGTAATGGCATAGAATTATCGTCAATCCATTCCGTATCAAGTTCCTGTTCATGATTTGGCCATGGTGCCAACACGATACGATGCAGAAGGTGCTCTACTAGGGTATCCAAGGAGGGTATGTGTTCGACTGAGGAATACTCCAAAAAGGCAGCCAACGCTTCTAACACGTCTGCTGACGCGTCATTAGATTCATGCTCTAGCAGCTCCTTGATATGAGTCACCTCCTGCGCGACAAGGTCAGGAGAGATGCAAGAAACAAGTTTGGCAGCTGCATAAGATGTAGTTGCTTGTTTTGTTAGATATGCAACGAATGATTCTGACACGTTGAGGGAAGTGGGATCAAAAGCTGCAAGAGAAGCAAGTAAGTCTAATGCGAGAGATGATACAGGCTCATCCAGTGCTCTTTGCGTTAAAATATCGCTGTAATCTTTAAGAAGATATGGCGCATGCTGTGCAATAAACATTAAGAGTTGCGTCGATTGAAGTTCAAGAAGCGGCTGTATACAAGACACATTCAATATAGGGAAAGAGCCTGTCCAAAGACACTCAGATAACACATTGATCATCTCCGGTAACTTTTCTTGCATATATGAGATGGCTTCATGTCGCGTATGTGTGCTCTCACTAAGCGGCGTGGATGGATCAAAACACACACGCATAGAATTCAATAGAAACTCATCGGGTTCATTAGCAAAAGAATGGAGTACACTGGGTACATCCGGAGCATTTATAATGGCTGCGATCGCCTGAATACATGCCGACAGTCGAGATGGATCCTTTCCTTCACAACATTCCACATAGACATCCAAAGCAGTTGGGCGCGAAAGGCGCAAATTGGTCAAATAGAAGAAAACAGATCGCTCATTTTCATCCAAGAGAGATGTCACAGTGTGCAAGCGTTGCGCGTAAAACGGATCGTTGGGAGGTACAATGTAAGTCTCCCATGTATGAATTACACTGCGTGTAACATCGCACGAGCCTGTAAGGTTACAATTGAGCACAGCGCCTGGAATCCAGGCAAATTTGTCCGCGAAGCTAGAAACAGTGCCAGACTCTGCATATGCCAGGGAGAATGAGCGCCCAAGCGCATCTAGCGCTCGATTACGCACTGTAGCACGACGATCCTTACCACGCTGTGCAAGTTCTTGAAAAATCCTCAAAGGGATATGATGCCATATTGTGTCGTAATCAAGATTATATATTAGTTCAGCAAGCTTGGCACGGACATGCTCGTCTGGATCGACGGCACGAGCAGCAAGGATTGGTGTGATAGCCGAAACAAGTTCAGAATGCTGTGTTAGTGTTTTAACCGCAAATTCCGTCCAACAGATTCTAATAGGTACATGCTTATCGATGGCTCTACCGAGCCATGCCTTCCAAACATGCGAATGCAATGTGGCAAACCCCTCAGATACATTGGAGGGCAGTGCAAACAGTGTTCCAAGCGCACGGGTAGCCAACAAGCGAACATGCACCCGATCTGAATGAAGCTCTGATTCTAGATTTGGTACGACACTGGTAAGCAACGACGGTGCAGCCTCCGCCACATTCACAATTTGTTGGTGCAACTGCTCTAATGCAGTCACGTTATCATCTTCATCTTCATCATCGTTGGACTCAAGTGTTTCTAAAAATGATTCTGAGAAATAACGCGCAACATGTTTTTGCAGTCGGTCTTGAGTAGCTTGACATATACTAGTAGAAGCCATATAAGTGGAAGTATGAGGGTCTTGAGAGTAGGCGCTCATCAATAGTTCCACAACCGGCTGAGGAATGGTGATGCATTCATCGATAAGTTGTACTAATACATCAATCACGGCCAGCTCGACATTTTTAGCCAGCTTTCCTGTGATTAATGCCCACAGTTTTTGAAAATATTCCGTTATGAGGTCACCCGCTGACGGAAGGTCACAAATTAGTACCACACTCTTCACAGTGCTAAGACTGTCAAGAACATACACTGCATCTTTGTAAAGTGGATGCTCGGTATTAATCAAGCCTGCGGACGGTGACACAAGCTGAGCCAAGAGGAACCGAAAGAGTATCTTAATTTCTGCTTGAGAGAAAGGCGCATTCGGTGCATATAAACGAAGTATATCGGCAAGATTGCAAGCTACCAAAGCTTGCACACCTTTGTCTTTGTGACGAATGAAGCTAGGCTTTATAAGTTCTTGACAATATGGGTCTAGCTGGGAAGTATCCAGATCACCTTGACCAATTTCCTTCAGTTCTTCGTGCAATGTTTGAAGTCTATTACGCAACTCACTGGCTGACATGCCATTTGCATGTAAATGTTGGTTAAATCGAAGCCTATGCATAGCAAATCTCACGGCTGTGCACGCGTAGAGCGAGATGGAGGCCGACACTAACGCGTTTCATTTCCACGACGCGCGTCGCTTGAGGCACTCCATATTCGTCACGTGGTCAACACTACGAGGGCCTTCCGACCGCTATGTATCCGCCATTAAATCGTCGTCACGATTATCCGTAGCAAACGTGGTTCCACCACTAAACGAAATTATTCGCGACATAACATCTTGTGATAGTATAGTTTTCTTCAGATTATTTTTCAGCAGCGCAGAAGATCTAGTCTCAGATGCCAAGGCTAAGGCTAGGGATGGGTTGAAGGCTTGTGCATTGAATGTAGGTTGGGTAAAATGCACAAGCTCTCGACCAGCGTCCACGAAGAGCACATCGTCCGGCACAGGAATCGAATGGAGATCATTTGGGATATCACATTTTGTGACCTCGTATTGTATCGTCTCATCTGCGGAAAGCTCCTGCAAATGATAGAGCGTAGCCTCATGCGACTCGAGCCCTAGGAATACTGTTAGGTGATTTAGGGGAAATGTTTTGTAGACACGGGCCAAAGAACAAATAGCGTGCTTTGGACGAGCTTGAAGGCACTGTTCGACTAGGTCGAGTGTATTATCGCCTTCGAATTCGAGCTTGGAATTTTGAACCATGTCACGCAGTAAGTTGGGACTGCCTAGTACATAGGCACCGTAAACTTGAGCGAATTGAAAATACACATTGCATTCACGCTTGTAATTAGAACACGCCACTGCATCTAAGAATGGGAAAAGTGTCTCTGCAGAGGGAATGGAGCCGTCACGTAACAAGCGCAAAAGAATGACACGTTTCAAAGAAGCACATTGGTGGGCTTGTGCTGGCTCTAATGGAAGCGATACAGCAGTGTCCCACATATGGAGAGCCTCATCATAAGCACCAATTTGCAAGAAAATCATCCCTGCCAAGTACAAATACTCGAGAAAATCGAGAACTCGTGGAAGATGTAGCGTGAAGTCGCTTTGGGTTATATCTGTACCCCGACACACTTGCTCCGCCTTTTGGATCTGAGACGTTCGAACGAGCTCTGATAGCAACGGGGCATGGACATTAGTGACTCCTTGGTATTCATGTGAGAGCACTTTATAAAGCTGTTCAAGAATGTCTGCTGCACATAATCCCGGGAATAGCGATGCCTTTTCCGCCACAGCATGGGCAAGTTGAGAAACAAGACGTGGCATACGCAACAGATTTGCATGCAGATCTGGATGACTCAAAACCTCGCGAAGAGGTGATATAACAGAAGTAGCATCAATCTGAGAATAGAGTCCACGAATTTCGGCTGCGAAACAGACGAGTGGAACGAGGGGGGGCGTACTCTGAGAGAATAGCTCTGCGGTTCGTCCTGTGCTTTGTGGCCCTAGAACCGCGTCGTCAACATCCTTGCATGGTGGGTCAGGTAGAAATGGCTGCAATGCTTCAGATGCAGAATTTGCATCATGAGCACGCTCCGCTGCTGCAAGAAAAGAGTCAGTCGTTGGCAAGTCTTGATGCGCCATGGTGCACAAGGGGATGACCGTGCGTCGCAAACTCCATGGGCTGACTAAGACGATCCACACGCGGTTGGTGGAACGCGTGTCGAACCACCAACGCCACAACACTTGGCGCGGAGAACTTTATTATGCAAGTGCTGGAGCCGGCGCCACCAAGACACAGGCCTAGACTTCCACTTCTCAGTACAAGAGATCCTGCAGCGCAGATACCTGTTTCGAAAGGAAAGGTTGAGCGCGCACGGACTCGGCAGCGGCGTACTTTACTCGAATGCATGTCGCGTCGAACTGTTCTTCGAATGCTTTCATTCTTATCGTTTCACGACATCAACAACTTGCTTTGTGCTGATAAAAGGCTGAGACCCTTTGTTAATATGCCATTTTTTGCTCGCTGGCGCAAACAGTTTCTCAAATTTCAAGCGTGTGAACACACTTATGAGCGTCATCTGCGCGCTGTTCCCACCCAGGACACTTCTCAGGATCGTGTCATCGACGAATCATTCGTCCGTGTATATATGGAATCGCTACGTGCATTGCATTTTTGCAAACCTCCCTTGCAGATGCATGAGATTCTGTACAGCATACTCCAAAGTCAAACTGAGCATTTTCCGCCGGTCAAAGCAGCTTGTGCGTTTGTGATTGAATGGATTCTTGGGCGTGTTCCAGTGCAACACGCTTTTTCGCGATTCGATCATGCACATGCAGTCGAGCTTCTTTATTTTCTGCGTCTTTTTCTCGCTGTTTTTCGGCTGTCGCGTTACTTCGATACCGACTACCCCGTCTCACAATACCCCCAAGCAATGCACACGCTTGATGGAGATTGTGCCTCTGCATTAGACAATTTTTTCGCACCTGAGCAACCCGTTTGTATGTCAGGAGAACTTACTGAGGAGCAGTCGAGGTTTGTCCACTATCAAGTGCGTCGGAACGATCTCTTATGTGTTCAAGCGTACGCTGGCACTGGTAAGACAAGATCTTTACTAGCGTACGCCAAGTTGCGACCACATCAAAGATTCCTGTACATAACCTTCAATGCTGCTGCGGCAAAGTCTGCTCGGAATGTATTTCCGCCCAACGTTGATTGTCGAACAATGCATTCTGTGGCCTTACGACATGTATCACTCCCGGAGGACCAAGAATTGCGTACCCTGCGTCCGCGTGATGTTGTCCGTCTTCTTGGTGACCGTATTCCTGAAGGTAAAAGAACGATGGAACCGATTCATGATCGCTCAAGCGCCCTCGCTCCAACTACGGTGGCGCTGTACATTTTGCGTACACTTGATCGATTCATGCAATCAACAGATGATCATATCCGACCAGATGTTCACATCCCAAAGAACATGAGCTTATCCACAGACCTTCGCGCGGAAGCTATTGCTGAAGCCACCCAAACTTTGTGGGAAATGATTTGCTCGAACAAACCACGCGGTCGGATGAAAGCGCCGTGCCCTCATGACGCGTATGTTAAGCTCTTGCAGTTACAGCCTCTAGCCACTTTACGCTTTTTCGCCGAGTACAATGCCTTGCTTTTGGACGAGGCCCAGGACCTCTCAGCATGCCAAACAGCTATCTTACTCCGGGCGCGCGGTCAGTGTGGTGTCATTGTGGTGGGTGATATACACCAAAAGATTTACGGCTTTCGGGGTGGCAGTGCTTCCGCGTTCAATGCGCGTCTATATTCACCGACAGCTACCTTTCAACTCACTAAAAGCTTCCGATTTGGATCACAGGTCGCGGCACTAGCCACCAAGGTGTTACGACTCAAGTCGCCGCCACCTTGGCACAACGAAGAACAACATGGTGTTTGGCAACATCCCAGTATCACAGGACATGGCTCTGACAAAGTTTATCGGGATATTCGCGCCATCTCTAAACCACACACACGTATCTACCGCACTAATGCGCTACTCACGCGTGACTTACTCCAGCTTTCCTTGACGTTACCTGAAAACGAGTTCCTTTTCCTCAAGACGAGTCAGAATCTATCACATCGATCAATTATCGACTTGCTTCATGATGGGCACAGACTGTATCATGGAGACTCTTCAGGAATGACACCTAACTCGTCTCTTCGCGAATTTTCAGCTTGGAAGGAACTCGTAGAACATGTTGAAGCTGAAGATGCGGCCGATGGCAAGCTCACTTTGGTTCTTTCGCTCCAGGAAATGATTGCATCACCCGACTTTTTGGCCCAGCTGCAAAGTCTAGACCGAAAGTTCTGTGCAAATGAGGAAAGTGCCTCAATAGTGCTCACTACGGTCCATCAAGCGAAAGGCTTAGAATGGGACTCAGTTGTTATGGCAAATGACTTTTCCCCCTCTTTAGATGCCTGCATGCCATGTTCATTGCGACCTCAGGTGTCCCAGTTGTTCGCACAGGATGAATTGAATCACATGTACGTGGCCATCACAAGAGCTCGCTGCGAGCTTTTTATACCCACTTGTGTTTTGCGATGGCTCGTTGTATTGGACGGCCTTTTTCGTTACCGCTTTTGTGAAAAAAGGCGTTCGAGAAAATGCCCACAATGCCAACAGGTGTCAAGTTTGGTCCAGCTGTGTGAACCGCTTGCAGGCACATTGCAATTTGATGCGCGCACAGAAACTCTTGGATGCCTCCTTTGCATGCGCTCACAGCTCTCGACAGACGATGATCTGCATGACTTTGTGCGTTTTATTGACGAATGTGGTGTTAGTACCGTGACAGGCAGACTCACGTCCGCCTCAATCACGCGATATGAACATAAAGTGAAGATCCCCTCGAGACTGCGCTCGAAACGTGCGCGCATAGAGGTTTCTTCTCAACAAGATACCCCAGCATGTGCGGGCAGTGCCGCACTTGATGTATTGCTACCCCATGTCCGTGCACAAAAATATACCAGCATGTTGGAAAGCAAGATTCAAAGCATTGATACATGGTTCACCCTCGAACAATTTTGGCTGTCGCCTCGTGAATCATCATAGAATGTCTATTGTATGTCTTAGCTACTCATACCATGCATACCTGTAATATCACGAATGCGTGCAATGTCATTCGCAGATAAGTGGTTCTTTTGGGTGAGGAAAAAGTCCTCAAACAGCTGTTCCACTTCAGAAGCACCCAATTCATGATTCCGACGCTGCGAAACAGCGTCATCGTCCACATTCATGTCGTGAGGCTCTTGCATCACCTCATTCCGGAGCAATTCTCGCAAATGCTGCCAAAAACCAGGATTGGCAATGGTCGCATGGTGCAGACGCGAAATGCCAGTTCCTTCCAGACTCGAGGTATGTCTAATGTCCACAGAACTGACGGAGGCACTCCCGGCCTCGAGCTCGGGGTGATAGGATCGAAACGGATGTTTCGATTCAGATACTGGTGTGAGTGTGAGCTCTGGTACATGAATGTTTTCGTTGATTCTGGCGGGAATGTCAATCTTTGGAATCATTTCGCCATCGGCCTTCGTATTTTTTGGGGCCGTTTCGGCATGCATGCCCGTGGGTTGAGAGAGGCTGGGCGCAGGAGCAGAAACGCTTGCCTTCTCGCTAGGAGTTTGACGTGAATACAAGAACTTGAGTTCTTCAAATTGCTTTGGAGTGTACGTCTTTTGGGAAAAAGCATGCATAGAAGCAATTTCGTCCTTGAGGCAATCATTCACGAGGCGATGCCGTTGCAGTGTTTTCTTGCCCTCAAATTGCTCGGAAACAATGACAACATCGAATGCTTGGCCACAACCCCCCGATACATCTGAAACAAAAAGTGTATCAATATGTCCAAGCTTTTGGTGGATGGCTCTCTCAAGATCTGCCTGGCTCACCATGGTATATGGATCAAGAACTGGCTAGTGCGTGGCAAGCCTCTGAAATCAGCCACACGCGGTGGAGGCTCCTAAGCCCATGGATATCGTAATCAATCGATTCGTCAAATCGAATCAATTTAATAGCCTAAAAATTGCGCCTTTCTTACAATCCAGCTAACCCGAACAGCGTCTGCTCCATGCAATCGATACTTGCCAGAATACTCACATAATGCCGCAATGCATCCTCTGATACTATCGAAGGCATGCCTTCATGAAAATGACGGGATGACACACTCTGAAGTTTTTCGGCCATGCTTAATTAGATTAGTGAAATATGTAGCAAACATGTCAACGAATGTTTCTTATTTACACTACGACGGCCCTCATTCGAGAGCCAGATGGGCAGAAGTGCGTGCGCTCTCAGGCAACGCATGATGCGCCTCACGTGAATGACGACTTGTGGAGAAGATTGCACCGTGGGTGTGAAATATTTCGATGTGGTCCATGCCATTCTCCACAACCCGATCGGCGGGGGGTATCTAGGTTTTAGCTCCTTGGCGTGCATCTTATCATACAATGAAAATCGTATGTGCGCAGTTTTGCCCGCAGTTTAGGAAGGTGCAGGAAAATGTGGATCATGTAAAAAAGCTCGTGTCGAAAATGAGCGCTGATCAAGTGGATTTACTCGTGCTACCGGAAATGGCATTAACAGGTGTGTATTATGCGGCATTGACTTTGTAGGCTATGTTTTTGACTCGTTCGATGAGATCGAACCATACCTGGAGAATCCATACGAAAATAAGAGCGCTACTCTTTCTCTACTGTCTAGCATAGCAAAGCATCTCGAATGCTATGTGGTTGCAGGATTTCCCGAGCGCGCCTCGGATCAAACTCTTCGCGAGTTCGGACCGACTGACATTCGCCATGATGCACGCCACAAAGAAGAAGAGAGCATTTCGTATGCCCATCTTCCTCGAATTTCACGCAAAGCTTACAACTCTGCCATGCTTGTTGACCCTTGCGGATCATTGATCAAAGTATTTCGCAAACACTTTTTGTACGAAGTCGACACAACATGGGCTGATGAGGGTCCAGGGTTTGAATATATTGATCTTCCTGGTATTGGCAGGCTTTGTGTTGCTATATGCATGGACCTTAATCCATATACCCTTGATACGTCCTTTAACAAATATGAACTGACGTCATTCTGTGACCGCCATCAGATTGACATTCTTGTCATGCCTATGAATTGGCTCTTGCCGGAAGAAGATATAAGGGAGGTCAACACAGATCTTTCCCAGCCCAGCGTACCGACAATAAATTATTGGGTCGCTCGTTGCGTGCCTCTATGGGTGCCAGGTCTTTGCCAACCCGGTCACGAGGGCCATAATACATTTTTGGTGGCATCAAATCGAACGGGTTCGGAAAATGGCCTCACATTCGCAGGCTCTTCGAGTGTTCTTCAATTCACTTTGTCCGAAAGTGCGAAGCTTCTCGGCGCTTTAGGTGTAGATTCAGATGGTCTCCTGTATGTATCCACGACGTAATGTATTCATCTATATAGCATCACTAGCCGAGGAAGCCCAAGAAACAATGTCGTCGTCAACAACGAAAGAGTCTTGCGTGTAGTTGTCTGTTTCAGCGTCCGGTTCAGGAGAAAGACGCTTTGCATATCGATTCTCGAGTAATTCGGTGAGACGGTCTCGGCGTTTAAATGGCGTAGGTGCTTGTTGTGATAGCATAGATCGCAGGTACACCGCTTGCTGTTCATAGCCAGCCTGCTGTGTTGGCTGAAAGTCGCCGACCGCAGCGCGGTCCTCGTCATTCTCGTCCGCAGAAGAGGGTCCATCGTAATTCTCGTCAGAATCACCGTGTTCTTCCGAATCTGTCTCGCGCTCAGCCTCAGCACATATAAATGCGTTTGTATGCTGAGATCGTTTTCGTTTGCGAATTGGAGAAGTAGGATTATCAGGAACATGAAGAGATGGTGATGGGTCAGGTGTACGCGTTGGTGAAAGAAGAAACAATGGCTCTTCGGAAACCGGTGAATTTTCCAGCACACTAATCAAAGGGTGAGGTTCAAATCTGGATAAAGAGCAAGGTAAGGGTATTGCAGCGTGTGAGTGAGTAATGTCAGCATCATCGGAATCATCAGTTAAATTAGCTGCATTTTTTAGGGAGGATGAACGAAGCAGAGAGCTTCGAGACGAGGGACGGCTAGCCCCAGGAGAGTGTGTAGGTCTATCATCCCCTGCTGTGTCCGATTCTGTGTCTGAATAGGTATATTCACGTTCATCGTTGCGACGTGAAAGCTCAGCAGCCGAGCAAAATCGGCCCGTTTCTCCTTTGGGTATCGGCTGACCACGTCGAGCTTGTGACTTGACACGCTTTGGTGCTCTCGCTTTCGTCTGGCGAAGCATGGTGGCATCAAAAGGTGGCTGTTCAACTTCGCACATGACAGGCTCCGGCTTGATATGAAGCGGCATTAGACGCGTAACGTCTGTATAAAGCGCAATGGTATTGGCCGTACGCACGAGGCGCTGGACATTTTTGTAGGACTCTTTTGATTGAGTCCAGTTGCTTTCCTCACGGCCCGCAGTCATGAGCACGACGACGCGACCATCCCGGATACGACCTGTGCGTCCGATGCGTTGTAAACCACGAACAGAGTCACGTACAGCGTCATAGCATACGATCAAATCTACTTCGCCGATATCCAAACCTTCCTCGCCAATAGAAGTTGCGACGAGTACTTGAAACTTTCCCTCCTGGAATGTGCGAATGACCTGTTCCTGCTGCCTTTGCGTTAGACCTCGATGCCCTTTAGCATCACTTGCCTGGCCAATAAAGGGTGTAGCACGAATGCCTGAGCTGGTCAACAAGTCCACAATTTCATGGACCACCTCCCGGAAGCTGCAAAACACCATGGCACGGGTAGTTTGCGCCGTGTCTCGCGCAAAGTGTATTTTGAGGACTTGTAGCATTTTCCTCATTTTTGGATGCACCAAAAGGAACGGATTCGCTCGCACGCGCTCAATGCCTTTCATCAAATCGTTAAAAGCAGGATTACTTGAGTTGAGCACCTTGTCCTGCTTTTTTCCGCGCGCATCAGGGCCCCATGATTCCATCACACGGTCACAAAATACACGCACCGATTGTTCGTTGAGATATTGCATGTTCTGCGCCATGATAGCCATTTTATGAATGGAACCGCGCAAGTACGGGTGTTGACGCAGAATCGATTGAGCGAAGGGTGCAGCAGCCGAAGCGCGAACAGCAAATGCGCGAAGATGAGCAGGGTCGTGGGACTGCAAAATTCCATGCTTCTGTAGTGGCTCTGCTACCTTGAGAATGAGTGAAGCCCACGCTGATCGCAGCGCTTCATGCGGCTGAGACAAAGTAACGCGCACCAAGTCTTCCTTTTTCTTGTGCATATAAGGTTGTATGTCCAGGGCATCTTCGGTGCGAATCTCGATACGGCTAATATGGAGATTGGTCACCACCTCTTGAACGCGCTCAGCACTGTTTCCAGGCGTTGCGGTCAATGCAAGAACGCGGAAATGCGGATTAAAGTACATGAGGTGCCGGACCACTTTGCAATATGCATAATTTCCGGTCGCTCGATGCGCCTCATCCACCACAACGCAGATCACATCAGTGGGATCACATGTGGTTGAGAGCAAGTCATTCTCAAACGTTTGCGGTGTCATATAAAAAATGCGTTTCGCGCTCCATTCATCGTCTCGAAGCGAGCGCTTAGTAGATCCAGTCAGTTCAATAGCGGTGTCCCACGGAAGGCCGCAAATGCTGTGACATGCTTGCTGTTGCTGCGTTACAAGGGGTCGTGTCGGGGCCACAAAAATAATTTTTCCTTGTGGATACCAGCGAAACATGTTGAGTATCACGACAGCTGCGATGAAAGTTTTCCCCAACCCGGTTGGAAGAGCAACAAGTACATTGCTGTGTTAGTAGAGAAACGTACTCGAATAAGGCTTTCTTTACAATATTTAGTTGGTAAGTACGCAGAGGCTTGTTGACGGGGTATATCCAAGTTTTGGCTTGTTCTTCATCCAAGCAAAGTTTCATGGGAGGCGCCTGGTATGTTTTTAGGTGCTCTTCCAGGGCGTCTTGCTCCGTCGTGGAGCTTTTTTGCACAAGTTTGGCTTTGTTCTGCTTTAAAAAGGTACGATGGTCCCAGATTTTGTCGGATGAAATGCCAAAGCCATACTGTGGTGCAAGCGAAACCTGGCCTTGCGAGGCTTCGACTGGAGAGGAATATTCCTCCGAAGACTTTCCACTGTCATTACGGGAGAGGACAACCTGACCCCAGAGACCCTGTTGCACCAGGCCAGACGAGCCGCTTGCTGAAGAGATCGCGCCATGTGAAGCAGCGTCTGATGCGTCAGAATGGAGCCCAGAGGTATTGCTAGCGGGAAGATCATGAAGGAGCATGGCGTCCAGTGAGGGATCAGCAAACTCGTCATCCGCTTCCGGGGGGGCATGGGAATGCTTGGCCTCAATAGCGTCGAGTTGTGCAAGTACCTCATCGTTCACATTATCGTCAAATTCGTCAAACTCGTCCATGACAAGCGATCATGGAGGCAACAAAGCCACGCAGCCAGAGGCGAGCTCGTGTTGGACAGTGGCGCTCTGCTCGTGCGGAGGGAAGTGTTCGTTTCAGTGGTATCGGCCGAAGTAGCTATGGGTGATAGAAATGGAGAATGTTGGCGTCAAATTCAGTCAGGACGCTCTTGAGATCGCGGCGCCGGATTTTCTCGCGGGCGACGATTTCATCGACACTATGCATGCCGTTCATGTATGGAAAAAGTCTGATGAGCCAACACGAGTACCACGAGTGACGTCCGTGTAGAAGGGCTGATATCCACTCGCTCTCTGTACGGCTTGCCCGTGCCGGCTCAGGAATCATGACAGGGCATGGCTTGCCTTGAGGAAGCAAATCGTCCACGCGGTCGTCCTCAACATCCATAGAAAGCTCATTCTTTTGGCTTTGTATAGAAGACGTATTATTTTTTGTCGGCCACTCCGGCACGAAGAACGTCGGCGTCTCGAGCTTGACTCGTGCATGCGAACGATCCGAAAGTGCTTGCCGCTCCGAACTAGTGACGTCGGCGTGATGTGAGGGAGAGCCCAGCTGTCGCTCACGCCTATTCTTTCTTAGCTCCACTGCTTGAAGCTGATCGCGCTCAGTGATTAAGAGGCGCAAGTAGACGTGCGTTTGGGCAACAACTTTTTCACGTAGGAGCCAAACAAGCATTTTGAAAGCGACAGATTCCGCGCCTAATGCCCGGCAATGTGACGCAAACGGGCGTAGACTAGAAGAGATAGCCATAACGAATTTTTCAAGAGGCGCCATGCGGGGAAACTTCCGCTGCCATTCCTCATTCAGAGTTGGCAGATCTTCTGCATCGAGCAGAGGATGTACGGTGTACAGGTTTTGCAAACGCGGTACATCAATGACTTGGGCACTCTTGTAATAAATGAGATGACGTATCAGTGGATACACATTCTTGTACAAGTCCCACTGCAAAAGATCTGCAGTTTCCGCGAACGTCTTGAATCCGGAAGGCGATGGATCAAACATGTTCACGAGATTTTGTATTTCACTCTTTGTATAACGTGAAAGAGCCGGATCGAATACATCTTCCGGTAGCAAGAGAGTTTTCCATGGAAGAAGAAAGGGTCCAGTAGATTGTGACCACTCTAGCAAAACAGAGTTCAATGGAGCGTTGTGATACAAGCGGAGTGTCGTCGAGTCGAATGGTTCCGGCTGATCTCCGCGCAGAATGATATTATCATGTATGTCGTACACAGGCTGCAGCTCAATGGCTTTGATGGCTTTGTTAGATTGTTGAAAAAGTGGTGGTATTTTCAGAACCATACGAAATCGATTATTGATGTTCACTTCCAAGTCATGATTTTTTTTCACGCAGCGAAACACATCACGGAGAATTGTAGCGAGAGTCGACTCTTCTAAGCAGACGTTTGCACATTCTTCAATGCTAGATCCTTCCTGCAACGCATCTTCATGAATTTGAACGAGTTTGTACGATTCTTCTGAGACATACTTGGCGCGCGCTTCTTCCATCGCAAGGACCGCTGTAAGCTTGAATATGATCGTGTAGTAGAGTTGCAGCCAGTGTTGTGTTTCGACAAAGCGTATAGATGGGAATATGTTAAGACGATCAAACACAAATACAAGGTTAAATATGCTGGTTTCGGCGTGCTTTGTATGAGACGGCTGATGCTCCTCAACGACGGGGTGGCCTAAAAATGTGAGGTCGTCGATGGTCATCTCAAAGCGTTGGTGACATTGTTGGGTCCTTGGTATGAGTATAGATGCGAGCATCCCGAGTTCAAAGCCAGCAAACGAAGTAAAGCGGTATTCATGCTCATTTTTTTGATTGGACGCGGTGTGACTTGGAGATTGGAAAGCATACGTTGGCGGAGCACGAGACCTACTTCGACTGCGTCCTGAATTTCCACGCCCATCTGGAGACGTGGTAGTGCGAGGCCGAGTTTGTGAGCGAGCGCGTGATGATCCGGCTGCGGATCGGATACGGCCCATGCCTGAAAAGGAAGAGTCGCGCATAAAACGAGATCCTGCTGAGCTGCGCGGCAAACGCTCTTCTTCTTCATACCCAATTCTTGCTGCATCTTCATTAAAACTATCCTCCGAAGACGTAGATTCGCAATCATCAGAGGAATCGTCACTAGGAGACTCATCGTCATGATCATGCGCCATGGGCCTACTATCGCGCACTTGATCGTGGTGCCTTGGATTTCGCAGGCAGGGCGGCCAATGGAAGGCGATATTCGTGCCACGCACTGTCGATACGATAAGCATCACAGCGAGAAGCGGTGATTTTCTCATCCTACCGCTTTTGGCGCAAGGAGCCAGCCAGGTGAATGCATGCAACGGGAGCCAAGTCTCCACAAACACATATTTTGGTCTGCCTAGAAACCAACATGGGCTATCTCCACATCGCCTAAAATACTTAGCTGATGAGCCACATCGGAGTGAACATGATGCGGCTCATCTGAAATGCTCGGGGATGTACGGAAAGATTCACTTTCCGTACTTACATGACGTATATTTGAAACAACCTGTCTTGGCAACCACGGGTCTGAGGGCATCAAAGGAGTGTAATAGATTGATGTATTTCGCACAGAGGTCTTGGACTCTGTCGAGGGAGTACGTTTGGGTTTTGAAGTAATCGGGCGCATATTTGCTAGATCTGCATATCGCACCTGGTCAGAGAGCGAATGCCAATGCGCGAGTTCGGCGTGCAAAGCAGAATAGTATGTCTGGGATGCCTTGCGCAATATATTTAGGACTTTTGGGAAGTTTGATTTGGTGAGCTCTGAGACAAAGTCCCTAGCACCGGGTGGATGATTTTGCACGAAAAAGGAAAGAATATTGTTTAAAAGGCACAGATGCGTGGTGAGATACGTGATCGCTTCCCACTCGACGCTGCCTGTCATGCCACTAGGAACACGCGGTGCGAAGGCCGCGCGTTGATCCATATTATCCCAGTCCCAGACCTGATTATGTTCATGACAAAAGATCCAGAAAAAATCATGGCAGACACGATCAAATTCTTCCACGTAACAACGCAAAGGTCTGTGTTCATGCACGTTCTGGAGAAAATCCACGGTGTTGTGTATTGAAGGAGGACTCGGTGTATGCAGAAGCATAGCAGCCAAAATAGCTCCGTGACTCTTGTCTGGTGCTTGGGCTACGCACGCGGCATCTTCGACGCGCACCTTGTGCATGGTTCGTCGAGCAAGAACGTCGGAATCCAATTGTTCTTGAGCAAGAGTATGCAGGAGAACGGCGATCAAACGTCTTGTTTCGGGCTCTTTTGGAATATTTCCTTCAAACATTGCCACACAAAGATGCTCGAATGGCATGGGCGCATAATGCAATAATGCACGCCGTCCAGTCTGGGAAGAAGCGAGTGCGACCATACATCGGAGAATTTCAAAAAGAAGGGTATCATCATGTTGCTCCTCACGCCATTCCATGCGTAAGAGTGAGTCAAGATGGGCAAGTAGCGTTTCGTATCCGCCTGCCTGTAAAAAGTCATGGAGCCACGCAGGTGACTCAGAGGCCAAAGCCACACGCAATTGTCGCATATTTTCGATAGAAATGCTGCTCAAAGGTTGAGCTATATGTTGAAGAATGCTACCAGGCCTCATGCGACGTGGTCGATTGGATCCAGCGCGTGAGAATATCGAACGACGCGCCGAACGTGCAGGTTGGGCAGCAGAATGTTTGTGCATTCCGATGATTCGATCACGCGTTCCTGAGTCAATATCAAGGGACTCGATCTCATCTAGCAGCGAATGGACCACATCATAGTCTGGTACGGAGGAACTAACGGCATGAGGATCGTGTTGCTTGTACGTGCGAAAGACGCGTTTGGGCGCATTGAGTGGCAGTGATGCGAAAGCGCTGCGTTTCGTTCCTTTCTTCGGTGTTTGTGGTGCATTCCCGAGTCCAAAAATAGGCGGGACATTTTCCTGGTCAACTGGCAGCATCACCTTGGGTCGCTAAGGTCCGTGCCAGAAGTGCAGAGGCAACGTGTGTAAAAAAACATTCGCGTCCACGCAACGATGTTCAAGTGGAGGGATGGGCCAATACGTATTTAGCAAGGTAGATGTTGCTTATAGGTGGAGCTATATGAATGCGAATCAACACACAGCCGCCCTACTAAGCGACGTGCTGGGCTCTTGATTCCTTCGTCATGCCATTTTCGTGCGATGGAACGGGTGTGACGAATGGATCCAATGCGCGCGAAAATGTGGTTGTGTGCGTTAGAGCCCGACCACTGGATAGTGACGAGGAAGATGGCGTATGGCGTGTTGACAAGGAACAGAGTAGTGTTTTGCCCACCGAACAACACCCGTCGCTTGCTCGTCGCGCAGGAAGCAGCACACAAGCAAGCACCGATGATGATGATGGCAGCCACGGACTTACCACGTATGACTTTTGTTATGATAATTTGGTCTTGGGACATGAACAAACAACCGCACTCTATGAGGCCAATGTGTATCCGGTGGTTCGTGCCGCTATGGACGGATACAACGGCACGGTATTTGCGTACGGACAAACAGGCAGTGGGAAAACCTATACTATGACCGGGACGGAAGCCGACCCTGGCGTGATAACTCGTGCGGTGAAGGATGTATTCCAGATGATCCGTGAAAACCCGACGCGCGAATTTCTGTTGCGAGTGTCGTATCTGGAAATATATAATGAGACTCTGCGTGACTTGTTGGTGGGAGATGTCGCTTCACAGAAGAAGCTCAAGCCGCCACGTATTTTTGAGGAAAAAGGCCGCGTGGTGTTAGGCGGTATGCAAGAAGAGATTGTGACCACGCCGCGAGAGGTATTTTCTCTGCTCGAGCAGGGTCAAAGAAACCGGCACATCGGTGCCACAGACTGGAATACACGAAGTAGCCGGAGTCACTGTGTATTTCAAATTACCATCGAGAGCCGCGAGCTTGACAACGCCTCGCAAGTGCGTGTCAGTCAGCTCAATCTGATCGATTTGGCGGGATCAGAGCGAGCAGCGAGCCAAATGGACCGTCGCAAGGAGGGGGCCTACATTAACAAGTCGCTTCTTACGCTAGGAACGGTTATCGCGAAACTCACAGAGACACCAGCATCAAATGATGTGCATGTGCCGTACCGCGACTCGAAGCTAACGCGCCTCCTACAGACGTCTCTAAGTGGTGACGCACGTGTGGCGGTCATTTGTACTATTGCACTTGACAAAGCGTCGGCCATTGAGACACTCTCGACGCTCAAATTTGGGCGACGCTGCAAGATGGTCGTGACAAAGGCCAAACGCCAGATGGTGATGGATGATAAAGCCCTGTTGGAAAAGTACACACAAGAGATTCAGGATCTGCGTGCACGGCTCGAATCCAGTTCGTCTGACGCTGACAATGTCCCACACACGCCGACAAGTGACGCCGATGCTGAGCGCGAGGCCGCGGCGCAGGAAGTCGCTTCCATGCAAGAAACGCGGCAAGACCTGCGCAAGCAAATTGATCATCTCACGCGGTTGATTCTAACGAGCCGCACGGTAGCAGCTCAGACCCCGGCTCGCTCACCACTTGGTCGTGCTGATGCCGATCCTTATGCATCACCAGCCCGGCGCGGACCTCGAATGAGCGATCTGCCCATGCGCTATAAACCAGGACCTGATGATGCTGATGCACTTCGTCGCGAAATTGCCGAACTGCGCTCGCAGCAATTGACGGAGCGTGAGGCACACAAGCGGGTCATTCGTGCACTTGAAGAGGAAGTGCGGGACTGGGAGGAGTCGACCAAGTCTGCCCGCAAGCAGAATCAAGGTGCCGAGCGTGAGCTTCTGCGCCTGCGGGAAGAACATGCAACGGATGCAGCTCATCGTGAGTTTCGTGAGCTGGTGTCACCACCAACGAGTCAGAGGGACGATGAGAGCAAAGACGTGGCGCATCTTCAGGCACGCGTCGCTGCCTTGGAGAGGGCGTTGTCGGAAGAAAGAGCTATGCGCGATTTAAGCTCACTACCCGAGCGCCCTTTGGCGTTGCCCATGGAATCTCGTTCAGGTATGACGCCACCCTGTGTTCCGATTCGCTCGCGGTCCCAGGGTGGAAGTCCTGTGGGTGACACAGCAGAGAGAGTCTCTTCCTTACAACGTGAGCTTGCTGAGCAAAAAGCTCTGGTATCCACGCTGAGTGCATGCGTACAGAGCTGGCAATGGCGCGTGAAGCAGCAAGCTGACATGATCTCCAGGCTCGCTGCTCTTGTTGTGGACGACGAAGAAATGGACCTGGAAAAACCGGAATTGATGACTGTGCCCGATACCACTGAACCCAAAAAGACACGGCACAGTGGCATCCGTCCAAGCGATGTCGTGCAGGGACGGGCCAAGATCGGCGAAGTCGAGTCTGAGCATCGCCATGATCCTCCCCCAGGAAGCAAGACCATGCCAGGTAAGCTCAGTCCCTCAGCCCTCGGCTTGAACGCAAAGCCACAAGGCGGCGACGAGGACGTGCCCGGACCGTCCACACCCCCTGCGACGAACCGCTCAGCCGCCTCGTCGGCATTCCAGACCAAGGCGCCTACACACGCTTTCACACCAGAGCGCCGAGTCAAAGAGGCATCAAAGCCTACTGGCGATCACAAGCCTTTGCAGCCGCAAGTCCAAGTACCACAAGCTGTTCGACCTGAGCCACGTCGTTCCGCTGTCGCTTCGGCTCGAGCAGCGCCCGCATCAGCTCCTGTGCGGGCACTGCCAAGTCCTCCTCGAGCAGTTCAACCGCTACCGACACCGCCGAGTGGTCCCACTCGTTCGCTGCCTGCACCGCCCAACGCCAGCGTCAAGGCACTGCGTGCGAGCTTAATGGCATCAGCTGACAAGACGTCCATGCCTCGCGTACATGCAGCGCCTTCGCATGAGCAGCGCAAGCGACCACCCCCGTCTCCGGCTGAAGCGCACGCAGCTCTGCCGGCCATGCCTGAGCCGCCATCCAAGCGCTCCGCAGCGACAAGTGCACCTGATTCGCATGCTAAGCTCCGTGCTCGCCTGTCGGCGTATACAGCGGTGGCCTCTGAACAGGTTCCGCCGCCGCCGCGTTCACAGAGTGGCATGGTCCGTGGATTGGCGCTTAAGCCCGTGCAGTCGATGATGCAGATCCCCGAAGGACGGCGGCCTCAAGACGCGGCTATTCTGCGAGAACTCAACGAGCTCAAATCTATGCCCCGCGTCGAAAGCAGTCGTGTCATGTACATGCCCCAGACTCTGCCCTCGAATGCTAGTATGGCTCGCTTGTCTGCGTCCAATTACAAAACCGACGCCAGTGCCTATTACATTTAAATGGTCCCCGTTGCATATAGCCTTTCATGTTGTTCTCCACATGTCACGTCTCATGTCAAGCGTCGTGCGACGCGCCATGCGTCCTGCAGGCATGATGCGGAGTGTCCATATGTCGCACGCTTTATGGTCTCCGTGGCATGAAGCCAGTAGCGCAGCATCAAGTCAGTGCACTGCGTCAGGGACTGTCCGCCTCCGTCAAGGTGATGCTGCTTGGGCCACCGAAAGAGATGCATGGCACGCATACAGTATGGCCAAGGCAGCCGCCATGCTAGCTGCTAAGCGTGCTCGATGGGATGTGCCGATGCATGTACCTATTTCTTTGGACCATATTGAAGTATGGATTGAACCACTTGAATGGGTGGAAGAGATGCCATCAGAGACACCAGAGGCGCCGTCTCGTGACGATGGCGGCTTCTCTGCCGAAAGTCTCATGGATCCTGATGCATGGATGGCGCGTCAGCCGCGACAATGCGTTTCTGAAACATCGAAGATCCCAAAGTTTGGTGCGATCCGGGTGGCTTGTCGTACAAATGCCCACGTCCCCACACACACAGAAGCCATGGCTGGGTGTCTGTCCGGTTGTCTGTCATTGTGTGATGCAGTGCATGCTCATACGGGATATTTCCCTACCATCGAACACGTACATACTGTGGCATCGTAAATCAGTGCTTTCTATTTGAGTGCCGACCAAAGGAGGTCCACTTGGAACGCAGTAACTCGTTGGGCGGCACGTCCACAAAGCCATGCATGATGCGTCGCGCCGTCCGTTCCATGACCACGGCTGTCGGAGCACAAGCGCCATCTTCCTTGCTCATTCGAACCATAGAAAGTGCCGTGCCGGCCGGTTGGCCGACCGTGAAAGCATGGAGTAGTGGCGAGGCGCGGTCTTTCGACGACGCACAGGGCATGCTCCCGCCGGCTGCATACGCCTCATACACCACCGTTTCAGGACAAGTGGATGCAACGGCCAGAGCCGACAGAGCCGTTGCCATAATAGAGCGGTGGAAGTGACCGACAGACACGGCACGTACAAGTATGTCCATGGCATTCGCTGGGACATGCGTGCCGCCCGACGTGGTGTAGGCCGTGCGGGGATGCACAAGACATACTTTGGGTGCAGACATACTCCACTGCCTTTGGAGTTCTGGGGCACACTGGGCCGCCTGGCACCGGAGTGCTTCGATCCGCCCGTGAAGTTGTGTATCGGTATCAAGAACATGAGCGGGCTGCACGATCTGGTCGGACGATACACCAAGATCTGCCGCATGCACAAACACCGTGGGAAGTCCCACATCTACAATCGACACGCGGATATCCCGATCGCCAAGAGGAAGAGTATCGAGCGGCTTCCCAGTAGGCCACGGTGAAGACGACAACGGCGTCTCAACCTGAATGCCCGGTGCGAGGCCTGGAACACCAGCAATATGGGTGTCAGCTTTAGATGACAAGAACCACGCATTTTCTCCTCTCCTCTCCAAAGGCACATGGACCGTAACTCGTTCACCTGAGTTGGCCATCAGAATCCGCATGCAAAGTTTCGTAAAGGAGGCGCCTGGATCCACATGCAGAAGGTATGGACGGAAATGCCGCCAATACTTCATGTATGTGTGAATGGCCACAGCCGACATCATATTGCCGCATGTGGCAGACCAGTCGATCCCTGTGCCGCCGCTGACGGGTACCTGACCGAAGCGGTAGACTGCGTCGTAGCCAGTCTCAGCATCACATGCACGTACGACGTCGTCAGCCCACGGCACACCTGGGAACGCCCATTCTTCTCCCATCCTGCTCAGCCTGTCCATGTGCCGATCTCTAGACGGCACGGATACAACAGCTGCTTTCGACAGAGACGAGACGCCTCCGCCAACACCATCAATTTGGCGCTGATCAGGGTCCGGTGATCCCATCGCGGAGCATATAATGTACTCGCGTGCACGCTGTGAATACATGGCCAAATCGGAGGCAGAGAAGATGAGACCGCGGCTTGTGCCTCCGCGATACAGTCCTGCAGCCACACGCATGATGGCCCAAGGTGTGGGGAAGACTAGCGCATCAGATGCGGGGGCTCAGTGGGCTGCATCATGGCCACGTGGCGGAAAAACGCGGACGCGCTTCGTCTGAACCGTGGCCCAAAGGCCGCGGAACGTTTGAACGACGATCATGGCTGAGAAAAAACGTATCTTGATCCCAGGCGGTGCTGGTTACATCGGTAGCCATGTGGCACTTACCGTGCTCAACACTCGAAAGTACCGAGTGACGATCATTGATAACTTTCACAACTCGAAGCCAGAGGCTGTGCGCCGCATTGAGGAGCTAGCTCTGCGTGAGCTGCCGGCCGACGCGACCGAGGAGGAGAAGGAAGACTGCCGCATCGAGTTGATCCAGGCAGATTTGCGTGATCCAGTGGCTGTCGAGCGCCTGTTTGCGGACCGACCCGGACACGACCGTATCTATGCGGTCATTCTGATCGGTGCGCTCAAGGCTGTAGGCGAGAGCTCCGAGATTCCGATTGACTACTACAATGTGAATGTAGGCGGTCTGCTGCACCTGCTCTCTGCGATGGACAAGTACGACGCGCAGCGTCTCGTGTACAGCTCGTCGGCCACGGTGTATGGTGCACCCGAGACCATCCCCATTCCCGAGACGACGCCCATGGATCCACACAGCCCATACGGTCGCTCAAAGCAGATCTGTGAAATGATCATCCGCGATGTATGCGCTGCGAACCCCAAGTGGCGTGCGATCGCGTTGCGTTACTTCAATCCCGCAGGTGCGCACCCCTCAGGCCGCATGGGCGAAGACCCCCGCGGCAAGCCGGGTAACCTGCTGCCTCTGTTAGCACAAATGGCCGTCGGCAAGTACCGCGAGCCTGGTCTCAAGGTGTTCGGCAACGACTACCCGACGCCTGATGGCACGTGTGTGCGAGACTATATCCACATCCTCGATCTGGCCGAGGGCCATCTGAATGCGATGGTGGCGCTCGACAACGACGCGACCTTTGATCACGCGGAGGCTGGCCACGGTAAGTGCCGTGCGTTCAACCTCGGAAAGGGTGTGGGTATGAGTGTGCTCAACATGATCGAGGCGATGCGCAAAGTAACGGGCTACGAGTTCCCTTACGACATTGTGGAACGCCGCCCCGGCGATGTGCCCGACCTAACGGCCAACCCTGCACTCGCTGAGCGTGAGCTGGGCTTCAAGGCCACGCGATCGCTGGACGATATGTGCCGTGACCTGTGGAACTGGCAGAAGAACAACCCGAACGGATACGACTAAGCTCGGGCTTGGCGTTCGGACTGCGACACCAGCGTCTGCAGATGCTCAGACAGGCTTCCGGCGGCTGTGCTGCCATGATCTTGGGGCGATAGTGACGCATGCCTTGCATTCCAGTGCGTCTCGGGCCCCATCGACGGTAGTTGTGATGCATAGCCCGAGAGACGCACAACGCGACCGAGCGACGACTTGAGCGGATCCGCAAAGCGGCGCGTCACTGTGTGAGTACGCTGCACGGACACAGCCTGGGCCGTGTATGCGATAGCACGCATGGATACATTATCAATATAGTGGGCACCTTCGCGTGACAACGGCGAGGACGTCAAAGTCGGGTCGCACTCGTCTTCGAGGCGTTCAGACACGCCCGGCAGCAGCGACGCCATGGCTGGCACCTCGGCATGGTCTAGCGCTAGCGCATGATCCAACGTCGATGTGAGAGCGTGAATAAAATGGAATGGGATCATGTTGGGTCCCAGCGTCGTGGTCGAGTCGGGCACCAGCAGCATGCGGCGCGGCGCCGGACTGTGCCAGTTCCACGCCTGCTCATGCTCCTTCAGGCACACGCCGAACTCAAGACACGGCGTAAGCTCAGCCTGGCTTAATGTCGCACAGTCAATCGGTGGGCCACTCAGTCCATAGTCCAACAAGTAGCGGTGCTGCAAGCGGTCCCGCTCAGTTGGTGGTGCATCCATATCAATGTGGTGCTGCACACGATCCACGAACGACGCACTGAAAACTGAGCTAGGAGGTACATCGACACTCACAACTCGGCCCAATGACCCGTTCAAACCATGAAACGCACGTGAGCTTGTCAGACGACTACTCCTCTCCAGACTCGCAGCACTGGCAGACTGGGTCGGTTCGGAGAAGTGGGACACGACCGGCTTGGACCCCTTGTCGGTGTGATGGCGAGAGCCTATCAGTAGGTGCGCAATAGAGGAGGCGGCCATGCGGCCAGGTGGTCTTATGCGTGATGCGACAGTCTGTGGAGCGCGAACCGATGCCAGACCGTTCAGCAATTGACTCAGTTGTTGCTGCGAGGCACTCTGTCGAAGGCCAGAAGGTTCGTGAAGGGACTGTGTGCTCATAGACCGACGGAGTGGTAGGTCGAGCTCTTGCGGTAAAGAAGTCATGATGGGTATGCGGTCCGTCGTGGCCATCTTGTTCATCCTGTCGAGCGTAACACTAGATGTGCTCCCACCACGGTGCATGTAAAGACCTTCCTCAGCATGCGATGCAGCGGAATGCTGCGACATGTCCATGGTATCATCATCCACGACATGGGCGCCACTTGATACGGTTTGCATATTTACCACTGGTGCTGCCGCCGTTTGTTTCGTATGACCATGGAAAAAGGAGTGAATCGAAGCGGTAGATGATTGCGAACGTGCGAGTTTGGGTGTGGTCGGTGCCGAAGATGGTGGTGGTAGCGGAGCTGTATCGGGTGCTGGTGGCGCAGGCGGCTGTTTTGTAGCCGCTGAGCGCCCGGCTGGCGACCCCCGCGGAGGGAGCTTGGCTTGCACTTCAAGCATCTGTCCCTTCTCTTCATCGCCAGAGGACACGCTAGAGCTGTCCCACTGGGAATCACTTGCTTCTCTGATTCTTTTCTCACGTATTCGCGCACGAGAGTTACTGCGCTTTCGCTGCCGCCGCAAAAGCGCCTCGATGTTGGTACCCGATCTGCTGCGCACGGGTATTTCGCTTAGTCGGCGAGGATACTCATGGCGAGACTCACTCTCCGTAACTGCTTTCGTCATAAGCGAGGATCTAACGCGATTCAAAGACGCTTTGCTCGAATTTTGCTGCGCACGGCGCTGCATATCAATGAGATGCCAGCACCTTGGTCCAAACACAAGACTCGAGGAGCAGCTCCTGCCCACGTAGGTGGGTCCTATCTATCTTTAGTCATCGAATGTATGCCCCCGGATCGCACGCGCCGTCCGTGCAGATTGCCGTAAGGGAGGTGTGAGAATACTTGCGTGAACACCACGCTCTACGGGCACTGGTGTAGATGGTGGCGTGAGCGTCTTGCTTATCGATGTGTCGATATGAGCAGGTACACAGGTGCATTTGTGCTCAATGAGCGAGACGAGCGCTCGTGTATCGTGTGCATCGTGGAACTGTAGCTGGAATCGGCGCCAAGGTCGACACGCTCGTGCATCCGGCTCTCCTGTGTATCGCACACCTATGCGTGTGCCGTGGTATGTGATTTGTATACTCGAGATTTCACTGCTCGAGCAGGCGCCTTGCAAGCATAGAGATTCCTGTGAATAAGCAGCATCGAGCGTACGCACAAGTACTATTGAGACAGCGTTGGGAGGAATCCACTCGATCAAAAGCATAGTAATAGATGTATTTGGGTCTCTATGATGCAAAGCAACTCGACAAGTTAGCGGCTGAAGTGACAGATGTTCCCAGCCTGCGGATTTGTGGATTGTTTGCGTCTCTTCATCCCGAGTGCCTAACACTGGGGCCTGCTGGCTGGCTACGCTCTCGCGTGAATACTTCTGTAGGTAGAATACTGTATTCTGCACAGTCTCTGTACTAAAAGTCATGATGGTAACGAACGCGACGCGTCATACGAGGTCAATGCGCTCGCTCCGCATAAATTTGCTGGACACGTGTCATTGTCTCCTCGTCACACCACATGCTTAACCTTGGCTGATCGGTTATTGAGGGCCCAAATCCTTTGCCTGCATCAAGTGGGGCTCGTGTCCGCACTCAGCGACCAAGACAAAACGCGTTATTCCCGAACAGAATCCAAAATCATTCTATAAAGACATAACTATCTGGCTCATGACGATGATACGTGCCCCACCCTATATCTCTTCATAGCCAAAAACTGCTACCGCGCTTTGGGAGCGGGGCAAACAACGAAGACAAAACTTTTTATTAGTGCCGCGTTCGGCAGAGTACCGATTTAATTTTATGACAATCTACGCGTGCAGAAAATGGGCGCGTGCTTAGACATGAGATTTTGGAAACACGGCTGAGACATAAAGGCCCGAGCTTCGACAGGCCCAGATCTTGCCATCCAACCTATTTGGGGCAAAGAGACTCAACCAGTTTCTTCGCTTTCGTTTTCCCTTCAGCTGCGAAGGTGCCAGCCGAATTTTTTCGCCGTCACAGGGTCTGATACATCTCCAGCGACGACAACGTTAAATGCACTGATAATTTTGGTCAGACGACAACAATTTTGGCTTGGTTACGACGTATATATCAAAATGTATAACTGTATGGTGCATGGATACCCACAGTCTCCTATTCAATCTCACCAGCCAAGCCCCTCTCGGAGCACCAAGCGCAAATTCCATAATGATGAAGACGCTTGTACCAGCGCATTTTGCTCAGAGAAAGTCGATTCACTGTATTCGCAACCCATTTCGACGCAGCGAATTCAGCAAACCTTAGCTGGATCTAATGAACTTGCTGAGTTTTACCCTATACCAAAAGATCTCGATCAGGCAGTACTTGCATCTATGGGTGTTGGTGGATCAAAACAACGCGATATACCCATGCATGTTTGGGGTAAGCGGCCTCAGCACACAATACCTTGCCTGCTCGAGCCACCCACGAATATGGAGCCCATGATGAATTCAAATGATATGGATGAAAACATGGACAAGGCAGCCACTGGTGTTCACGGTCCGCATTGCCGAAGCATACCACGACTATCTGTGAGAGACACCGGCCACGAGAGCTCAGAGCTCTGGGCCTATTGTCCAGACTGCCATGCCTTTGGAAAAGTACAGGACGCCTAACATACATAGATGGCCACTTGCACGTACAAACGCACAAATGTTCGCCCACACACTTAGTCACACACAACAACATGAATCAATCAGTATTACATTGCTTTTGGGGATAGGCATGCTAGCAGAGCCATATATGTGATTGACGACATCTGCAGGTGCTTTGTAATACTAAACAAAGAAAGCATCATGGATCTAGGGGCTCGCCATCAATCCAGAGCTACAGTAGGCAGTCGCAACATTCATCACCGACCAGCCATCATGCATGACGAGGAGGAGTCGCAGATTTACTCTTCAGGGATCTCGATCGAGCCCTCGTCGATGCCCTCGATCACATCGTGCGGAGGCTTCTTTTCGACGGTGCAGCCAACACTCTGGCACGTACCAAGAATCTCCTTGACCGTGCTGGCAAGAGTGCGGCCGAACGACTTGTAGCGCATCGTCCGGGCAATTTCAATAATCTCATCGAGAGGAATGTTGCCGCTGTGAGCCACGTTCTTAACCTTCTTACGGTCACGCGGAGGCTCCTTCAAGGCTTTGATCACGAGAGACGAGGCCGAGGGCACCACGGCAACAGCAGCCTGACGGTTCTGAACCGTGAGCTGGATCGTCACGCGCAGACCCTTCCACTCACTCGAAGCCTTGGCAATGTCTTCACCGACCTTCTTGGGGGCCTGTCGTAGTTAGTACCCTGATTCTCACGTTCCAGCTGTAGCAAGCACACGGCAAGCAACAACAATGTGAACACGTACCAGACCAAGCGGACCGATCTTAGGAGCCAATGCAGATGGAGCACCGACTTCACCACCAGTTGTACGGAGGTAAATGATCCTCACTTCGTTAGGGTCGATCTTAGGCGCCATGGTGATGCAACGAGTGTGACGCTACGAAGAGGTACACCGCCGGCGCTTCTAGCACGGCGCACGCTAGATCAAATGTGTCGGCCGAATAAAACTACATGATGTCATGTGATTGTCGAGTGCTCTCCAAAAATATAGTTTCTTCAAATGCACGCGACCCAATCATACGCGGCAGGTCAAGAGTCTGTCGGCGAGTGTCCTGCACAGCAAGCAGCAGTATTCGATTGCTTGTACCACCACTAGCACCGTCTAGAACCCTCTGACATGTGTGTATCACAAATCGACGAAGCATAGATTTGGAACAGAACTAACAGAGATTCAGGTCTGAGTCGCTCACTTACAAGGGTAGCCTGTCTGGCCACAAGGGCTGGGTTACTGCCATTGCTACTTCTCAGGAGAACCCAGACCTTCTGCTGACTGCTTCTCGTGACAAGACCATCATTGTTTGGCAGTTGTCGCGTGATGACACCAACTATGGCTACCCAAAGAAGATCCTGCACGGTCACAACCACTTCGTGTCGGATGTCGTGATCTCGTCGGATGGTCAGTTTGCTCTGTCGGCCTCGTGGGATAAGACTCTCCGTCTCTGGGACCTCAACACCGGCATGACGACGCGCCGCTTTGTGGGACACACTGGCGACGTCCTGAGCGTTAGCTTTAGTCCTGACAACCGTCAGATTGTCTCGGGTAGCCGTGACCGCACCATTAAGCTGTGGAACACGCTGGGTGATTGCAAGTTCAACATCACCGAGGACGGTCACACCGAGTGGGTCAGTTGCGTTCGCTTCAGCCCCAGCCCAGAGAACCCCGCTATCGTGTCGGCTGGCTGGGATAAGGTCGTTAAGGTACGTCATTTATATCAATACAGCATCGTGGACGCAGGAAGAGTGTAATGGTCAAGTGTCTCACACCCGGGTTATTGGTTCCATAAGATCTTGTGCGATGAAGAGGAATGTCAATATTTGCTACTATGGAGATTCCTACATGCGAATCGATGAGAACAACCCAAACCACCAAGATCACTGAGCACGTATCCCAACACCCGTGGTAACATGGCGCACACTTTTGCTTACCCTCTACTGGTCCCTATGTGGTATTGGATGCAATACATGAGTGGAGACTAACAGGACAGGTATGGGAGCTCAACCGCTGCAAGCTTATGACCAACCACTACGGCCACCAGGGCTACATCAACACTGTTACAGTCTCACCAGACGGTTCTCTGTGCGCCTCGGGTGGCAAGGACGGTGTCACGATGCTTTGGGAACTTTCGGACGGCAAGCACCTTTACTCGCTTGAGGCTGGTGACGTTGTGAATGCGCTCGTGTTCTCGCCGAACCGCTACTGGCTCTGCGCTGCCACTGCTTCGTGCATTAAGATCTTCGACCTCGAGAGCAAGTCGATTGTGGATGAGCTCAAGCCCGAGTTCCCTGGTCTCGGCAAGAACGCCCAGGAGCCCCAGTGTCTGTCGCTCGCGTGGTCGGCAGACGGCCAGACGCTGTTTGCTGGCTACAGCGACGATATTGTCCGCGTCTACTCTGTTATCTAAACTGAGCTAGTTCGCTTATCCACGCACAAAAATGTAGCTGCCCTAGGATGACATCGTGCCATGTGCATGCATTTGTATACAGACGGTGCAGAATTCCAGTGGTGAACGAATAGGTGTCTGCTAAATTACCTTGACCCTCAAGGGGGGGGCGGGGGGCATTACTCATGCGTAGACTTTCGTCACCCTCTATTGCGGTTCATGCTTGGCATTGGCGCACGCAGTTGCAATTGTCAGACATCCAAACAGCACATGAAAATATAGAGACATATAAGTGGCTTGCCAGAAATGCAAGTATCGTGTGGTTGGTTCTTCTACACAATGGAGTGGACCATAATGAGGCATGGACAAAGATAGAAAAGATCTCGCACAAAAGTGTAGAGGGGAAAGGAGTCATTATAAACGGAGAATGTTCCCCTTGCAACAGGTGCACATGCATGCCTTAAACTGATTATATTACTAGTCAAAGATAATCCAGCATTTAGCATATATGGTTACAATTCAATAACCTTGACTGCCGTATCCTTGTATATGAGGGGACGCATTCTGAGATACCTGCGAGAGTTGCGGAGCAAATTGCTGTCCACCGTAAGAATATGCAGTATGTTGGGGCGCATATCCAGGGGGTGGCGGGTAGACACCCGGGGCGGTCTGAACAGGCGAGGTCATCTGGGCACCATAAGGTTGTTGTTGGTAGCCAGGGTATGCTTGGCCAAAGGCATAGCCAGTCGGCATTTGAGCATACGGGCTAAAGCCATTCTGAGCGGCATTGTAAGCACCAGCGCCGTATCCACCGGTCAGGCCACTGTATCCCAAACTAGCACCGGTAAGACCCCCATGCATCATTGATGGACGTGAGTTTGCCATATTAACGCGAATTCGACGTCCATCGAGCTCCTTTTCATTCATGGACATAATGGCTGCATCTGCCTCCTGCTGGGTCATGAATGTGACGAAACCAAAACCGCGTGAGCGACCAGTGTCCCGGTCCTTCATCACGATATAGTCAGTGAGCTGGCCAAACGGACTAAATGCTTGTGCGAGTCCATCATCGGTTGTGTTCCAACTTAGATTGCCAACGTACACCTTAGCCATACCTAGAGAATGTTACAATAACAATGGAACGGAACACGGAAAGAAGTTGAGCAATGACCAGAAGATCAATGGAATGAGGGTCCACAGCACAGCGAGAGAGATTATAAAAATAGACAATAGAAATAAAGGGTCAAGAGATAGGGGACCACTACTTCAGCAAAGTCTTACTACAACCCTAGGCTTGTGAATCAGCAACGGAGAGCAACTATGCGAGCGTGCGAGTGTTGAGGGCTCGTTGGACTCACCCAGCCATCAGCCGCAAGAATTCGGCCGGATATGAACCGCCTATTCCCGGCCGATAGTCTCTGGCACTGGCAGCGGGCTTTCATGACTCAGCAATGGGCCCCAACTTATTGATCACGCAGGTGTCTGCACCCCGTTTATCAACAAGATGCCGGAGAGATGTTTGATTTGCTAATGTGGCATGACATGAATTATCTACCACCAATCTCTATCGAAAAAAACTGCCAGTAGTAGTGCATACTTTGAACCGTGTATGCAGAGTGGTTTGAACAAGCGTTGTGGCGTGGCGCAATTACGGTATTGGCGCAGTTCAATGCTGCACCGTCTGACAAGTGGCACATTCGTACCTGGGTGAGACACAAACATTTGTTCTGTCCGGCGCAGTTTTCTGTGCGAACAGCCGCAACCTTGCTCGATATCGTCAACGTTCCATACATATAATCAGCCTACTTTAAAGTGCATAATTGACGGTGTCCTATGGTGTGTGCTCGTTTTTTCTTTCTACTGGCCACGCTAAATATAGTGGGCAGTGTATTGGCCTCTGGCAAAAATGAGTCGTTGAAATTGCAATACAAAGTTAGAGCGCAAGACTCCCTCGCATCTGCAATGATGTTAGGCCTGGCTAATGAGGAGACGGCGTTCATATTCGACAAAGTCGAGAACAATAAAAAGAAAACGGCTTCAGGAAAACCTACATGGGCATCTCTTGTACAGCTGAGCGACTATTCTGTTCGTGGAATTGATGCAACAACAAATCCATTTTGTGCTGCAGGCACTACGCTGGGTAACGGATCATATATTGTTGTTGGTGGTAACAGTGCTATTAGCTACGGTGGTATAAATGTCAAGAACAGTGATGGCTCCATGAACTTAGATGGACCCGCTCCTCCATACAATGATATGGATGGACGCCGCGTTGTTCGAATGATGCAGCCGAATGCGGATAGCTCCAAGCTGAAGTGGATCGACGATTTTAACAGTCCTAACCAGATGGATTCGCCTCGCTGGTACCCTGCGATCGAGGGTCTGGCAGATGGTTCTGTTGTAATGATTGGTGGCGCCACAAGTGGTGGCTTTATTAACCGAAACTATCCCAATGTGGATCCCGTGTATGCCACATCGAGTTCAAATCCCAAGGAAGGTGTATGGGATCAAGGCGGCGCTAATCCATCCTATGAATTCTGGCCTCGTGACAATAAGCCGAAGCCGGCAGTCCACGATTTTATGGTCAAAACAAGTGGTCTTAACATGTATGCACATACTTATTTGCTTCCATCAGGTCGGATTTTTATGCAAGCTAATTACAGTACAACCATATGGGATTGGACAAAGGACAAATTCCATGACTTGCCTGACATGCCCGACCACATTGTACGGGTGTATCCTGCTTCTGGTGCCACCGCTATGCTTCCACTTACGCCGAAAAACAAATATACACCAACTATTCTGTTTTGCGGTGGATTCAACAATGCAACGGATGAAGAATGGGGAGATTTTACTGCACCACGGGTTAACATGTTCGAGCGCGCTGGCAGCGATGATTGTTCATCTATCACGCCAGAAGATGCCGACGGAAAGATTAAAAAGAATGTGGGGTATGTCCGTGAAGAAAAGCTTCCAGAACCTCGCAGTATGGGTCAGTTTATTCATTTGCCCACAGGACAAATGGTAATTGTGAATGGTGCTTCGCGTGGTGTGGCTGGTTACGGAAACACTACATGGAATACAGTAAAAGACAAGGATGGTAACACTGTCCATCTTGAGGGAATGAGTCAAATGCCGACATATCGTCCCGTGCTATACGACCCTGAGCGACCTCAAGGCAAACGGCTCGAATATACAAACTATGGATCGTCGAAAATTGCAAGACTATACCATTCGTCAGCCATCTTAGTTCCAGATGGCTCAGTTCTTGTCGCTGGGTCAAACCCTCATATGGATGTATCATATCTGCCACCAAATGACCAGCTTGATACTAAGTACGAAGCATTCAACACGACATATGCATTAGAACAGTGGTATCCATCGTACTACTTTGAACAACGACCTGAACCAATGGGGATGCCAGAGGTAATTAAATATGGCGGTGATTCATTTAATATCACAGTGGATGCAAATTACATGAATCCTAACAGGAATGCAAATGCGATGGCAAATAATACGAAGATCATGGTGATTCGTCCTGGTTTTTCAACACACGCTGTGAACTTCGGTCAGCGTTCTTTGCAACTCGAAAATTCATATGTCGTGAACAAGAACGGCTCAGTGACGTTTATTGTCAATCCTATGCCTTCGAATATGAACATTTTTGTACCTGGACCCGCACTACTTTTCGTGACAGTAAACGGTATTCCAAGTAAAGGCAAGTATGTGTTCCTTGGTGGAAAGGATTTAGGCTCGGTCCCATTTGATCTCAAGGCAGGCTTTACCCCTGCTCCCCTCCCTGATCCTGTGTTAAACCCACACTTTACCAACGAAGCAGCTCCGTACGGCACGTATAATGGCGACGGACAAGATGGCATGTCTGGTGGCGCGATTGCAGGTACTGTCATTGGTGTGGTTCTAGGTGTGGCTGTACTTGCGGGCCTGGCCTTTTACGTTTGGCGTGCCAAGCGTAATGATGACAATGAGGCCAACTATGCAGCAGTGAGACACCCCCACGCTCCGCATGGAAGCCAAATGACTGGTCCCGAGGCAAATGCTGGTGCATGGACACGTCCTCCTCCTTTGTCTGACTCGTCAAAACTCCCATTGATGCAGCCAAATGATTCAATGATAAGTCTGTCCGATACGAGCGCTGTAACACCGGTGAGTGGTGACGTGCACAAAACCCATCCTTTATCGATGACGAGAAACTATCCTGCGTCGGTAAATACGTCGGACGCTTCTGCTGAGAGATATAATATGTTTATTGCGCATCAAGATTCAGGAATAATGACTCCAGCGAATATTCAGGGGTCTCAATTGTACCACAACATGCCCAGCTCAAGTCGCGCACCTGTTCTAATGCCTGAGCAACCCCATTGGAATGATATTCCACGGCAACTACATGGCCCACGATCCATGCCGCGTTCGAATCTTGAGCAGCACTTGTCTATGGCTAGGGAAAGCTCCATGCCTTCACTTAAATAAGTTATACCCTTCAAAGTTTCAGACAAGACACTACTCTCAACCATTTTACTAAATATTCACCGCTTTAAATTATGTTTCGATGAGTATGCCTGGCAATTTTTTTTCGACGTTGTAGACAAATTAGACATTCAATGTTGTAATGAGGGAGACGGACGGTTTACATGTACTCATGAAGGCGTGTCAAGGCACTGAGTACAATATCATAAGTGAGGAAATATGCACCTGTTGACGGTGCCACTTTTAGAAGGTTGGGCAAGAGCCCGTGGTACAGACCACGGATACCATGTTGAGCGACCATGTTGCGGAGAGAATCAAGGCCGCTCTTGTCCTGGACACCAAGACTAGAATTTTTCATTCCGGAAACTTGCATACGACGGCGAACGACATCCACAGGATACGTCAATGTCTGGCTTACGCTTCCAGCAAAAGCGCCAATAAATAGTTTTGTGATAGAGCTAGGTGGTGTACCATCTGACTTTGTCAGAAAAGAACGCGCGCTTTCGTAAAAGAGGAAATTAAATGCAACGTAGGGGGCTACACCCAAGCTAGTAGCAAGACAGCCGTGATATAGACCACGTAAACCGCCTTCTTCCCGATACACTTTAAGCGTAGTTTCCCACACACCAGGCACATGAGGAAGCACAGTCTTACTTTTTCCTCCAGATGTGTACATAGATGCAGATGCGATAGATATGCGGGAACGTACAAGATCCAATGGATAAGTGGATACAACGCTGGTGAATCCTGCAACAGCACCAGATATTAATTTTTCAGATGTACTAAGCTGATGCAAAGGCTTCCTAGTACCATCGGCGGTGATAGCAGATGATCCTTGCATCTGGGAAAAAATACGTTTCATAAACTCATATGTTGTAAATTGGACAGCACTATACGGCGCAATACGCAAACAGTTGAGGCCATTTCCCCGCATGAAACCGAGAAACCCTTCTTCTTGCCATATCCGCAATAGACCTCGCCATACATTAGGGTACGTCTTTTTGCCGTCTTTAGATGGCGGCTGTACTTGCCTGTAGTGTGAGTTTGGAATGCATGGATGAAACATACATAATAACTGGTAGAGTCAGTCTTGTGTTCAAACTAGATTGTACGCACTTTTTAATCGTTCCAGAGGGCTCACAATCGTTCGGCTTGTTGCACCTGCACAACCACCAGCAATTAAGCTTGTCCATAATACTGGGCTTTCTGACTGTTTTTCAGCGGACGATGTTCGCTCATCCTTCTTGGTGCAGCTCATGTGTACCTAAACACCAACCTTGTGCACGTCTATGGAGGTGCATCCGGCATAGCACGTGGCTTCAGCCATGAACCCAAAGCTGACAAAACGACGCAGGGCATTTAGCTGTAGCTGTTACCGAGACACTTGATTATAGACCTGTGGCTAACTAGATGAACCCTTTCCACAGGGACGCACTTGCATCTTTTTCTTCACGGCCAGAGTTCATGTCAGATGAGATGACGCGATGTACATGACACAAGTAGTCGACATAGCTCATGGCGTCGTTGTTTTGGTCCTCCACAAGATTGTTGGCAAACTCGACTTCCATACCATCGCGGTTCTGGCGCGCCATGACAACCTGGAGTGACACTTTTCCGTGAAGGTCAGCAAGACCCTGAACAATTGAACGAACTTGATGCGAAAGCTTGGTGGGGAGCACAGGTAAGGTTGTCATGCGTGGATCTAGTTCGTCCAAGGACGCGACGCCGTACAAATCCTCCAGGAACCTGGGACTGATGTTGGCGCCTAGCCACAGCAAGCACCATTCTCCATTGTCGAGCAAGTATGCTCCATGCGGCTCCATTCGCATGAAGGCAGGGCGCATGGGGTTAGGCAACTGCACAACCTTAAGCAGCGCGTCATCGATGGCCTGCTTCTCCGGGGAAAGACCCTCGGCCGGCTGAACAGGCATACCGTCTGTGGGGCCAAGCGTATGAAGTGCCATCATGCGTGGATACAAGAGCGTCATGATCGAGCCTACACTCTGCGATAGCAAGAGGCGGAAGAAGAAGACGCGTACATCGGATGTGACATTGCCACCCTTGATGGCCTTGTTTTTGATCAAAGCAAGCACATATAGCGGGAAGAGCTTAAAGCTTTCAGGCAAGATCAATTGACCAGGACTTGTCGAAGATGCACAGTTGCGGCGATATGCAAGTAAGATAGCCACACACTTGGACGTGAGGTAGTTACGCACGTCCTTGAGTGGCTTGGTGAGGGCAAGCGTCGCAGCCTCTTTGGCATAATACGCAACGGCCGAATCCATGTCGGCGTAACGGAAAACATTGCCCAACACAGACGAAACAGGCGTAGCGAGTGTGTGACAGCGCACACGACGCTCACCAGTGGCTGTAGTGTAGAGAATGGCGCATTGAAAGTATGCCTCACGAGACTCTTCCAAGCGACCATCATGGCGAATAAGCGCCGAAAATGTCTTATCGGCATCCCAAGTACCTGTTTCGATATCTGTTGCGCCGTGTAGATGGAATTCACCAAATTGCTTGACAACACGCAGACCTGGCGAGCAACGGATACGTAGCGTGACATTATAGGCCGTCTCACGAAGCACAATGCGCTGGACTTCTGCCATAACGCGAGAGCCATCGCGCACGGGATCGAAACGGGGATGGAAGAAGACTTGACCACCTGATTGAGCTGCCATGTATCCGATAGACGCGACGTCAATGTACTGGCTTGGAAAGAAGAACACATTCACACCCACACCTGCGAGAGCGAACTCGTTGCCGAGCTTGAGATAGAATGGATCCTGTGGACCAAACAGATTTTTCTCGTTATCGGTTCCGTATAGCTTTGTGTCTTCGCGGTGCCTCAGTTTACCAGGTCCAACTGTAGGAATTGTCGAAAGGAAAATGTTGAGCTGGCCGCCAATGCCATTGAGCACGCCTTGTGCCGCCTGTGACGCAGCACCAAGTGAAGCTTCTGCTACCGTTGAATTGGCAAAGTTGTTTGGAAGGTCATTAAGCAAGCCCTCAATCACATGACGCGACGCCCATGGATCGACAAGCAAACCACCACTGATGGGGATGAAGGGGTCTTCCATATCAGCCATGATGAGCATCTGAGCCTGTTCCAGACTCGGGTCAAGGTTGTAAAAGTGCATCGCCTGGTCGAAAGTGATAATGCAGACCTGACTACCCGGCGGAAGTCCAAAGCCAGGCACGCCAGACTCGTTGGAAGTCTGCACTTCAGTGCCATACAATGCCTGCTTAATGGCTCGAACACAAGTCTGCAGGGCTCCACAGCGCACGGAACTAAAGCTCACGTCAATCAAAAACACATGCGTCAGTGGTCGTGGAGCGCGGACAGTCGTTTGGCCCTTCCCTAGATTAAGAGTGTCGAGAGCAGCATGGCCCGCGGCCTTGGCGGCCTTGGCGGCTGTCTTCGTACCCTCTGAATGTGAGTCCACATTGTCTAAACGATCAATGCTCTCTTGTAAGCCTGTTGATGTAGAGAGCTCGGCGGTATAAGCAGGCACAACCGAGGCCACCGGCAGCATAGATGACACGTCAGTTGGTGCCTGAACAGCCCAATATTCTCTGGGCACACAAAAATCGACTGAGCCATGCGTTAGCTCGGGACGCGTTTCAAGATCCGCACGACGACCATTGATATCCAGGTTGCAGAAGTAGTCCTGCGATACTTCAGATGCAGCGCCACACAAGCTGCAAATCCACTTCATGCCACCTTCAACGAACAGGCACCATGGGTTAATGTATGCACGGCACGTTTTGCAGCGCGGAGGACCAGATTCACCCGTGTTGGCTAAAGGCACACGTTCTTCGTCAGAACGCAACTGTGCGAAGGGCTGAATATTCAATGCAATCGGCATTCGTGATGCATTTGCAACCTCTTCTGTGGCAGGCATGCAATACGTTGTCAGACGCATAAACTTGGGCGAGCAGTTACCCTGGTCCATAGCGGCAAAGTTAGTTGTGCTTAGGGGCAGGCCTTCCCGACTACAAGTTCCAAACATGTCGTGGTAAAAGAATTGCTGATCCGCATGCTGTGCATCAACGGGACTAGGGATATGATCTGGATCGATCTTAGGGCGAGCTCCACGGTCCTGGGCGCCTGTCTGGGGCATGGCACCGGCGGCAGCGACGCCACTCGCCATAGCAGATGGATGCATCTGTCGACTGGACCGCATGGCTGCTAAATTCGATGCTTGCTGCGTTTGAGACAAAACATTGCGATAGCCAGGAATCTGGTCTAGCGCTGAATCAAGGCTGTCATCAGGCGGTGGTTGTGGTGCCTGCGCGGCTCGGTAGTCAACTCGAGCGGCCGCTTGTTGCTGCCAAGCTGCTTGAGGGGGAGGAGGCCGAGCCATGACATCGTTCCAGCCCGAGGATGCAGGTGCTGCGGACGCATCCTGGTGATATGCACGAGCAGCGCGCTTGGAACGCGCTGGACCTGATGGTGGCGGTGCAACAGGGCGCACTGCAGCGGCAGTATTACCAGCTACAGGTGCACCTGGTGCTGTCATAGCGGAATTTGGACGCACAGGGAGGCCTGGGCGTGGACTTATTGCGCCCATCCGCCGAACAGGTGCCTGAGACTTGGTCGGTGAAGTTTGCATGCCAGGTTGTGGCGTAACGGCTGTGCGACGGGGCATGGGCGAGCGGGCTGGTGATGGACGCATGGTTGGAGCAGGTGAGCGTGATGGCGGCATGCCTGGTCGCACGCTCTGCGCTGGCGGGCGCGCGGGCGATGTTGATGGACGGGAGCCAGGCGCTGGTGACCTTGCAGGCTGCATAGACGGGCGAGCGCCGGGTGCTGGCGAGCGGCTTCCAGGCATGATAGGACGCGTTGGAGGCATAGGACTACGACGTCCGCTGATGGGCCCTTGTGCTGGACGCACGCCTGTCGTGCCAGATGGAGGCGCAGGGCTGCGCTGAGGCTGAGGTGGCCGTGGTCGTACCGTCTGCGTGGACGGACCCGTAGAACCAGCAGGCGGTCGTGGCGACGGCCCGCGCATAGTAGGTGGACGTGACTCCATGGACCTGAACTGCGTTTCCAGGAGCCCTTGCACTGACGCAAAAGTGTCGGCAATGAAAGTCACACGCTGGACAAGACGTCCACGGCATTCTGTCAGCGCTGAGAATGATTTCGGCCGAAAAAGATGGTGGTAAGGTACGGATAGCCAACCCACCGCAAGCAAATTATTAGGCCCGTGTGCAATACGATTCGCAACGCGCGACTGTCAGTGTCTCATTTAATTGCTCCCGCGCAAGATCATGACCGAGCGAAAGCGCATGCCGCGTCTTATTGTCATCCGTCACGGTGTAACTGAATGGTCCAAGACAGGACAGCACACCGGGCGGACGGATTTGCCTCTCCTGGATGAAGGGGTTCACGAGGCGATAGAGTTTGGCGATCGCCTGGTAGGCTACTCCGATCAAGCAGTGTTGTGCCTCCCTGAAATCGGTTTTATTCTTCGAAGTCCGCGCACGCGATGTGCACAGACGTTGGAATGTATGCTTGGGACAGAGGAGCAACGTCAGATGATGGGGATGCCAAATGTTCAAGTGCTCGATGACTGTCGCGAATGGGACTATGGACAGTACGAGGGGCAGACCACAGAAAACATTCGCAAAACTAGGCCAGGATGGAATGTATTCGAACATGGAACACCACCGCATGAGACAAATCCAAACTTGCCTGGAGAGTCGCCGGAACAGATCAGTGAGCGAGCGGATCGTGTTGTCAAGCTCATTCAAGAATGGCATCAGACTACAAAAAAGGACGTTGTGATTTTCACGCACGGTCATTTCAGTAATGTGCTTATCGGTCGCTTTCTTCGCTTGCCTCTGTCCATGTCCAAGGTCCTGGTCATGAGTGCAACAGGAACAGCTATCTTATCCTACACGCATCACACGTTCGACGAACCAGTTCTTATAGGACTTTTGTCGCCGGGATTCGACATGCAAACAGGTTCTTCTCCAGTTGCTAACAAGAGACATGAAGAGTATCAATACTTGGAACTCGTGTCATCTATTATTCGACATGGTGAGATACGCAAGGATCGCACTGGCACAGGTACCATCGCTTGCTTTGCCCCGCCTAAGACGCTCAAGTTTCGTTTGACTGGTGGAAAGCTGCCACTCCTTACGACGAAGCGCGTTTTTTTCCGTGGCGTGCTAGAGGAATTGCTGTGGTTTATCTCGGGAAGCACGGATGCTAAGCGACTCAGTGATCGAGATGTGCACATTTGGGATGGAAATGGATCGCTCGACTTTTTGCACAAGCGCGGACTGACAGATCGTCGTGAAGGTGACCTCGGTCCAGTATACGGTTTCCAATGGCGTCACTTTGGTGCCAAGTATGTCAATGCTGACACCGACTATACGGGACAAGGCGTTGATCAACTGGCTAACATTATTCACCAAATCCGTCACAATCCGACCGACAGGCGTATCTTGTTAAGCGCATGGAACCCAGCAGATTTGGATAAAATGGCACTCCCCCCATGCCATATCCTGTGTCAGTTCTTTGTGTCATTGCCCACAGAAGAGCAAAAAGCACGAGGACAGCGACCCCGTTTGTCGTGCCAAATGTATCAGCGATCCTGTGATCTCGGACTTGGTGTACCATTCAATATTGCTAGCTACAGTTTACTGACACATTTCATCGCAGCCGTAACGGACTGCGAAGCAGCAGAATTCTCGTTGGTAATGGGTGATGCCCATGTATACTTGGATCATGTGGAACCATTGCAACATCAGCTTAATCGCAAGCCTCGAGACTTTCCGACGATACGATTTCGACGGACATTTGACTGCATCGACGATATCCGCCCAGAAGATGTGGAGCTGCAAGCCTACTCTCCACACGGTAAGATAGAAATGCGCATGAGTGTGTAAGTGCTACGCGTGTTTTAAAACAGCGTACGCGTTGTCACGTGAAGTGTCCCAACAAGTGGTGAGAGTAACTAATGCATTCTTTCCATTTCAAGATTAGTAGTAAAGCCATAAGATCGTGAATCATTTGGGCCACTCAACAACAAGATTGCATTATATTCCTGCAATTGTATTGGCCTACAGTGCAATCGTGGGGTAAATGACTGGTGCACCTAAGAAAATCACCTACGACTTAGTACTTTGACACAACGTTCCAACGACGACTACAACGTTTGACGAAAGTAATACCTACCTTGTACATTAAAAGAAAAAGAGGCTAGAAGGCATACACCATCAATTGCGCCTCTCTACCTGGTCTAAGCTTAAGTCCAGCTGAGTATGGTGTTACCTGAGCGCTATTCACTTGCGACGCCATCTCAGGCGTCGCAAGGCATGCCCTGGGCGCCGAACCCTAAGACATTGATGCTTATACGCATTATATTCACCTTTTTGGTATGCCTTATGGCGTTGGCCTCAGCAATTATGACGGCTATTATCATTAATTATTACTTGAGTCATCAACCTATGATCTTCCCACCGTTGAGCTCCATGATTTTCATTTTATTTATGGGCATTTTTACATCCATCATGTACTTTGGCTATTACATCTTTCTTCCATCTCTCAAGACGATGCGGCGTGGAAGCATGTTAGCTGTTTTATTTACAATGAAATTGGAGGTTCTCTTTCAATTTGCCATGGCATCCATTTGGATTAGTGGTGCGTTGGCCTATGCTGCAGACTATCGAGGTCACGAAAATTGCCTTTGGGATGGATACTATCATTATAAGAAGCCAGATGACTGGAATCACTTGTGTGACATGGTCAACTGGTTAGTGGGTATGTCGTATGCGACATTTGGGGTTCAGGCAGGGTTCTTGGCTTTCGATCTTTTGATGGGGGCATATATCTTTATGTTTTTGGATCAAGATTCTGTTAGTGAGCCCTTTTACGAATGGGGAACCCGCGCTTGGGAGTACAAATACAAGCCCTCAGCACCGCTGTCTTCGATTCATAATCCCATGGTGTACCGTTCCTCCCCTGAGAACCAGGTCGTTTCGACTCGTGGTACTAGTGCACCTTACGGATATAATGAAAAGTATTCTGACGGTCGTGCGGAACAGGAAAAATTTTTAGACAAATGGTCCGAATCAAGCAGCTCGCATCATTCAAAGCGTCGAGGTGCTTCCTACAATGGCCTGAGTGTGTCAGACCATTTCACGGATGAAAGCAGTACAAATGGGAGTGGAACAAAATACTATGGAGGTGCATACTCGCGAAGCAGTGTTAACAGTCGTCGTGCGGATCTCGCTGAAGCACCTCGGCCTGCAGGTACTGGCGGCACAAGTTCTGGCGGTGCCCCCTCATGGCACGCTCCCACTATAACAGATGCCGATTCAATACGCAGTCCAACTTCCCTCCGGGATATGTCGTGGAAGTCAAGGTATGTTTCGGCACCATCGTCCCTATCTGCCCGTGGCCGTCGTGGCAGTCAATATAACAACGTGTTGACTGAGCTTGGTACAATTGAAGACGAAGCTGAGGCACAGGAAATGGACGAAAAATATAACCTCATTGATTACAGAAATGTCGAGGAAGAAGAGGAAGAAGAGCTGTCTCTTATACACATCTGACGCTGCCGACGATACTCCTTGTGTAGA